>OFMP01000597.1_pt1 | contig 22950 bp, 18 predicted proteins | sample 1541841 | NCBI WGS metagenome assembly OFMP01 (sample SAMN04209226, study PRJEB22552) | human gut metagenome | biome: gut; material: feces | host: Homo sapiens | place: USA: Oklahoma
CAATGCTTCGAATTGCGAGAAGGTGACGATGGGCGAGTGGACCTGGGAAACAGGCATGAACCGGGACCAGATTGCAGACGCCGAGCGAGTCCGCGATTACGGGCTGCTGGTGATATATTCGAATTGGAGCTGGCTGAAGAACCATTCGGGCGATGCCGCTTATGCTGACAGAAGCCTGGACTGGGTGGCTTATATCTCCGGGAAAAGAGAGTCCAGGAGACTTCTGGGCGATCATGTCCTTTCTCAGAATGACATTGACAGGGACATTCAGCATGAAGATGCGTCATTTACCACTACCTGGAGCGTTGACCTGCATTTCCCTGATCCGAAAAACTCCGGGAAATTTCCGGGCAATGAATTCAAGTCCGCGACCGTGCATGACTGGATTCATCCTTATGCGGTTCCATACCGCTGCCTTTATTCGCGTAACATCGGGAACCTTTTCATGGCCGGACGGGATATCAGCTGCACCCATGTGGCATTGGGAACCGTGCGTGTCATGAGAACTACCGGAATGATGGGCGAGGTCGTGGGCATGGCCGCGGCGCTATGCATAAAGAACGGCTGTCTTCCGCGCGGGGTTTATCAGCACCATCTGCCTGAACTCAAGCGGATGATGGAGGCCGGCGCCGGCAGGACTGATGTGCCGCTGTCGGATCAGAACTTCAACCTTCCGAACAAGCTGTTGAAGAATGCACCGGCGTCGGACAAGGGCTACGCCCGTCTCTCCTGCGACACGCTTTTCGTCGGCAATGCGTTGATTGAACGCGCGTTCCGTTGGAACGGCGGGAATTTGGCCAATGCCTATGTGAAGGACAAGACTACGGGGCGCGTCTTCGTCAGCAATACCGGGGATCCAGCTTTGGCGGTGGGACAGTCTTCCGGGGCAGCCGCTGACGGCAAACTGACAGTGCGTGAAGTGAAGTCCGACGGCATACGTCCGGAACATCTGGAAGCGGAAGTCACTTTTTCCATGGATGATATCCGTGTCCGCAGGGTGTTCAGGGTCTATGAAGGCTGTCCGGCCATCGCTTGTGACAATTATGTCGGCGGAATCTCTGCCGGAAAAGAACAGTCGGCCGGCAATGTGGCGGACAACAAGAATATAGAATCAGTCTCGGATATGCGCCGGGGTCAGGAAAACAAGGCCAGGTATCTGGAAAGATTCTGCCCGGGAGGAATGCATTGGCAGGTAAAGGTGGTGGAATTCTTCGACGTCACGGACTGGAACAACAATCTGGTCGCGGAACATTCATTTATACCGTACCGCAAGACCGGCTACAGGGGAAATCTCCTTTTCGCCCGCGACGCCCGCGATGAGAACGGCTTTTTCATATTGAAGGAAGCTCCATGCTCTGCAGTGCAGCTGGGCAGTCCCGATGCGGATTTCATCTGCGAGTCAGGGAAATTCACCGTAGCGGGGATCGGCATTTCCGACGAAGATGCCGTCGGCGATGACATGGTGCGCCTGTATTCCTGCGTGACGGGCGTGTTCGGGGAAGGCGGACTGTCGCCGCTCCTTGCCCTCAGGAATTACCAGAAGCATATCCGTGAGCACCATGCCGACCGTGACGAGATGATAATGATGAATACCTGGGGAGACAGAAGCCAGGATTCCAAGGTCAATGAACAGTTCTGTATCGCCGAACTGGAAAAGGCCGCCCGTCTGGGAGTGACTCATTTCCAGATAGATGACGGATGGCAGGAAGGCAAAAGCCCCAATTCCGCACTCGCCAAAGGCTCTTTCAAGAATATCTGGGACAATCCTCTCTACTGGACCCCTTCGCAGGAAAAATATCCTCGCGGCCTGAAGCCTGTCATGGACAAGGCCCGGGAACTGGGTATCGAAATCGGACTTTGGTTCAATCCCAGCATCCAGAATGACTTCGCAGACTGGCGCAAGGATGCCGATGCTGTCGTGAAACTATATGATGAGTACGGAATCAAGGTGTTCAAGATCGACGGCCTCTCCATTCCGACCAAGCAAGCGGAGACGAACCTGCGGAAATTCTTCGATACCGTACTGGCGGAGACGGGCAATGAAGTGGTCTTCAACCTCGATGTGACTGCCGGACGCCGCGGAGGCTATCATTTTCTAAATGAATACGGCAACATCTTTTTGGAGAACAGATACACCGACTGGCAGAACTACTATCCTTATTGGACATTGAGAAATATCTGGCAGCTAAGCCGTTACGTTCCTGCTGAACGGCTCCAGACGGAGTTTCTGAACAAATGGCGGAACGCTGACAAATACGCAGGCGACCCGTTCGCACCGGCATTGTATGAATTCCCGTATGTTTTCGCCGTTGCCATGGCGGGGCAGCCGCTTGCCTGGATGGAGGCTTCGAATCTTCCTGAAGAAGCGTTTGCCCTGTCGTCCGTCGTGAGAGCCTACAAGAGTGTGATGAATGATTTTCATCAGGGCACAATCCTGCCGATAGGTGATGAACCGGACGGAAAGTCATGGACCGGATTCCAATCAATTTCTGCCGGGAACCGCACGGGATTCGTGCTTGTTCTGCGTGAAAAAAATGAAGAGGAGACATGTGCGGTCAAGACGTGGCTGACGAAAGGGCAGAAAGTCAGTTTCTCTCCCGTCACAGGCGACGGAAAATCTTTCGGAACAGTCGTGGATGAAGGCGGATCCGTGAAATTCAGCCTTCCTTCCGAGAATACCTTTGCATTGTATAAATATGAAATATTGTAAGATGAAATTTGCGAATCTGGCCGCTGCGGCCATTTTGATATGTGCGGCATCTCTTCCTCTGAATGCCGGCGACAAGGAAACCTACGGCGATCCCGACCTTATGGTCAATGTCTACGGACGTGATTTCCAGATGTTGAACGGCAAATGGGACGCCATCATTGACCTTTACGACCAGGGACGCGGGAAAAAGGTCTGGGAGAACCGCAAGCCTGCGAAAGCAGACGAGTTTTTCGAGTATTCGTTCGACGGCGGACTCCGGCTTGACGTCCCAGGCGATTTCAACAGCCAACTTCCTCAACTCCAATACTATGAAGGTACCGTGTGGTATGCCCGGCACTTCTCGTCCGACGGCGTTCCGTCCGGAAAGAAATTGTATCTCTATTTCGGTGCGGTGAGCTACCGATGCACGGTTTACCTCAACGGTAAGCGCATTGCATCCCATGAAGGCGGATTCACGCCGTTTCAGATAGATGTTACCGGCAATGTCGTGGCTGGGGACAATTTCCTGGTGGTCGAGACCAACAACCGCAGGAGTCCGGATGCCATTCCGGCAATGTCTTTCGACTGGTGGAATTACGGAGGAATCACGCGCGACGTGATGCTCGTTTCCGTGCCGGAGACCTATATCAAGGATTATAAAGTCCAGCTGGACAAGAATGAGGCGGACAGGATCAATGCCTATGTACGCATGTCTGGCGCGGTTCCTGAAGGCTCTGCCGTTACGCTGAATATTCCGGAACTGAACGTCTCGAAGACATTGGAACTGGACAAGGACGGATTCGGGGAACTGTCCTTCCGCGTGAAGAAACTTCAGCGCTGGAGTCCGGAATCGCCCAAACTGTATGATGTGTCCCTGACTTATGCCCCGTCCGGCGGGTCCGGCGCGGGTGATGCCGTTTCAGAGCAGATCGGTTTCAGGAACATCAATGTGGACGGAACCCGTATCCTCGTCAACGGAAAACCGACGTTCATGTGCTGCATCTCTTTCCATGAGGAGATTCCACAGCGCATGGGAAGGGCATATTCCGAGGCGGATGCCGCCATGCTCCTTTCCGAGGCCAAGGCTCTGGGCGTGAATATGGTACGGCTTGCGCATTATCCTCAGAACGAGTACATTGTCCGCATGGCCGAGAAGATGGGAATCATCCTCTGGCAGGAAATTCCGGTATGGCAGGGAATCGATTTCGAGAATGCCGCCACCATGGACAAGGCGCTCCGCATGTTCTCCGAAATGCTTTACAGGGACAAGAACCGCTGTGCCGTCGGATTCTGGGGCGTGGCGAACGAGACCCGTCCGTCGCCGGCTCGTAACGCCTTTCTGCGCAGGGAATTGGCATTCGCCAGGAGCATTGATTCCACCCGCCTTTTCACTGCCGCCTTTGACAATGTCTATTTCAAGAAAGAGTACGGCGAGTTCAGGATTGAGGATGATTTCACCGAGGACCTCGATGTGGTTTCTTTCAACAAATACATGGGCTGGTACGCCCCATGGCCTGTCAGTCCGTCGGAATGCCGATGGAATGTGGCTCCAGGCAAGCCTGTCATCATCTCCGAATTCGGATGTGAGGCGCAGTACGGGCAGCATGGAGATGCCGGATGGGCCAGCTCCTGGAGCGAGGAGTTCCAGGCGGACCAATACCGGAAGAATATCGAGATGTTCGGACAGATACCGAACCTGGCGGGAGTTTCCCCGTGGATATTGTTCGATTTCCGCTCGCCGTTCCGCTTCCATCCTGTGAATCAGGACGGTTGGAACCGCAAGGGACTGGTCTCTGACAAGGGAATGAGAAAGCAGGCATGGTATATCATGCACGATTATTATAATGCACAAAAACACATTTATGACAATGAGAAATAAGACACTTTCGGCAATTGTTGCGCTTTCCGGATTGGCTGCCGTAGCCATGCCGGCCGGCGCGCGCGTAAAAAAGGACGAGACACCTCTGTATAAGAACGCTTCCGCTCCCGTCGAGGAAAGGGTCAATGACCTTCTTTCCCGTATGACGCTGGAAGAGAAGATAATGCAGCTTAACCAGTATACGCTGGGCCGCAATACCGTGGAGAACAATCTCCGGGAAATGGCGGGCGCTGTACCTGCCGAGGCCGGGTCCGTGATTTATTTCTCTGATGACGCGAACCTCAGGAACATGATGCAGAAAAGGTGCATGGAGGAGACAAGACTGGGCATTCCGATGATTTTCGGCCATGATGTGATACATGGTTACCGCACCATCGCTCCGGTACCGCTCGCGCAGGCGGCCAGCTGGAATCCCGACCTTGTCAGGACAATCAGCCGTGACGCCGCCAAGGAGGCTTACTATGGCGGATTGGACTGGACCTTTTCTCCTATGGTGGACATTGCCCGCGACCCTAGGTGGGGACGAGTGATGGAAGGCTACGGAGAAGACCCGTATCTTACGTCAGTGTTCTGCAAGGCTGCGGTTGAGGGCTATCAGGGCGATGATTTGTCAGCGGAGGGCAGCATTGCCGCATGCCTTAAACATTTCGTGGGATATGGCGCGTCCGAGGCAGGTCGCGACTATGTTTATACGGAGATTTCCGACCAGGCATTGTGGGATACCTATCTCCCTTCTTTCCATGCCGGAGTGGAGTCTGGTGCTGCCACGGTGATGAGTGCCTTCAACAATATCAGCGGCATACCGGCTTCTGCCAACAAATATACCATGACGGATGTCCTCAAGAAGAAATGGAACTGGGACGGAATGATCGTTTCCGACTGGGATGCGGTAATCCAGCTGACGAATCAGGGAGCGGCCAAGGACGGATACGAAGCGGCAGCATTGGCCATAAACGCCGGCATTGACATGGATATGATGGATGACCTTTACCGGAAGAATCTTGCGGGGCTCATTGACGACGGCCTGGTCAGCATGGAGACGGTGGATGAGTGCGTCAGGCGGGTGCTCCGTCTGAAGTTCAGGCTCGGGCTTTTCGAGCGGCCTTATATTGACGTGCGTCCGGCGGAGGAGATTTATCTGCAGCCGGAGGCTGTAGCGCATGCTGAGGAAATGGCGCAGGAGTCCATGGTGCTTCTGAAGAATGACAATGCCGTCCTGCCGTTGAAGGGTGTCGCGAAGATAGCGGTCGTAGGTCCGTTGGCTGATACGCAGAAGGAACTTATCGGAAACTGGGTGGCACGTGGCAAGCCGGCTGACGTGGTGCCGATTCTGACCGGAATGAAAGAGGAATTCGCTGATGCTCAGGTGGTTTATGCTCAGGGCTGCGGCTTCGAGGAAATGGATGAGGCTTCCGTTAAGGCTGCATTGGAGGCTGCTGAAAGCGCGGATGTCGTGGTGGCGTGTCTGGGTGAGAAGACCGGATGGAGCGGGGAAAACTGCTCCAGATCATCTGTTGCATTGCCTGAAGCCCAGGAGGAATTCCTGAGCAGGATAAAGGCTGCGGGCAAACCTGTGGTCGTGCTTGTCGCAAGCGGACGTCCGGTGGACCTTTCCCGTATTGCCCCGATGTCTGATGCTCTCCTGGAGATTTGGATGCCGGGCATCACTGCCGGCAGGGCGGTTTCCGGCATCCTCAGCGGAAAATACAATCCTTCAGGCCGGCTCCCGATGACTTTCCCTTATACCACCGGTCAGATTCCTATCTATTACAACCGCAGGAGTCCGGCGAGAAGAGGTACGCAGGGATGGTACAAGGATATTCAGATAGAACCGATGTATGAGTTCGGTTATGGCCTGAGTTACAGTGAGTTCGAATATTCTCCGATTACGTTGTCCGCCGACAGGGTGGCCAAGGACGGAAAGGTTACGGCTACCGTGACGGTGAAGAATACCGGCGACGTGGATGGAATGGAGACTGTCCAGTGGTACATTTGCGATCCCGTCTGCAGAATCACCCGCCCGGTGAAAGAACTGAAGCATTTCGAGAAGAGGCTGGTGAAGGCAGGGGAGTCCGAGGTGTTCACATTCGAAATCGACCCGATGCGCGACATGTCTTTCGTGGACAACAAGGGCGAACGTTTTCTGGATTGCGGAGAGTATTATATCTCTGTGAAAGATAACAAGGAGGTATTGAATGTCGAATAAGATGTTTTCGTTTCTGGCTGCCGTTGTCTGTGCAGCAGGTGTTTCAATGTCGGTTTGCCATGCAGAGGCGGGTCCTTCCAGAGTGGAGACTTGCCTGAAGGACGGATGGCGGTTCCATCGCGGAGAAGCTGACGGGGCTTTCGTGCCGGGTTATGATGATTCGGGGTGGGAGAGCGTGAGCGTGCCGCATGACTGGGCCATTACCGGGCCTTTCAGCATTGAAAATGACCTTCAGAATGTGCAGATAGTGCAAAATATGGAGACGAAGGCATCGCTCAAGACCGGGCGTACCGGCGGTCTGCCGTACGTGGGCGTGGGCTGGTACAGGACTGAGTTCAATGTCCCTGACGGGATGAAGGCGGAACTCCTGTTCGACGGCGCGATGAGCGAGGCGCGGGTTTATGTCAATGGCCATGAGGTCTGCTTCTGGCCATACGGCTACAGCCCGTTCCACTGCGATGTCACGCCATATCTGAACAAGTCCGGCTCCAATGTTCTGGCTGTCAGGCTGGAGAACCTTCCTTTTTCTTCCAGATGGTATCCGGGCGCAGGCCTTTACAGAAATGTACACCTGGTATGTACTTCCGCCAAGGCGCACATTCCGGTGTGGGGAACCTTCGTATCCACTCCTTCAGTGCATAAGGACATGGCGTCAGTCTCTCTGGCGATTTCATTGCAGTCGGATAAGGAAAACATTGACATAGAATATGCTACGGACGTTTTTTCGCCGGATGGCGAGAAGGTGGCTTCGAGGCGGTCGGTAGCATTGTATCATGACGGCGACAGTCATGTGCAGAAGTTTCTGGTGAAGGAACCGAATCTGTGGTCGCCTGAACACCCGTACCTTTATAAGGCATTGACCCGTATTTTGGTGGACGGCGTGGTGACGGACGAGTATGAGACGCGTTTCGGCATCCGTTCGGTCGAGTTCATTCCTGAGAAGGGTTTTTACCTGAACGGCGAGCACCGGAAAATCAAGGGCGTCTGCAATCATCACGACCTCGGTCCACTCGGCGCGGCCGTGAGCGTGCCGGCATTGAAGCATCAGCTGACAATGCTGAAGGACATGGGGTGCGATGCGGTCAGGACTTCGCACAATACGCCTGCTCCTGAACTCGTAAGTCTCTGTGATGAAATGGGTTTCATGATGATGGTGGAGCCTTTCGACGAGTGGAACGATGCCAAATGCCAGAATGGCTATCATCGTTATTTCGACGAGTGGGCCGAGCGTGACATGATCAGCATGCTCCATGCGTTCAGGAATTCTCCGTCCGTAATCATGTGGAGCATCGGCAATGAGGTTCCGTCCCAATGCACTGCCGATGGTTACAAGACGGCAGCTTTCCTCCAGTCCATCTGTCACAGGGAGGACCCGACGCGTCCTGTCACATGTGGCATGGACCAGGTCAACTGCGTGCTTTCCAACGGTTTCGCGGCCCAGCTGGATATTCCGGGAATCAATTACCGCACTTTCCGTTACAAGGATTGCTACGGGCAGCTGCCTCAGGGCCTCGTGCTGGGTTCCGAGACGGCGTCTACCGTCAGTTCCAGGGGCACCTACCATTTTCCGGTGGAGAAGGCGTTCAGCGTAAAGCATGAGGACCACCAGTCTTCCGGCTATGACATGGAGGCCTGCAACTGGTCGAATATTCCTGACGTGGACCTTGCTCTGGCAGAAGATTATCCATGGACATTGGGCCAGTTCGTCTGGACAGGCTTCGATTACCTGGGAGAGCCGAGCCCTTACGATACCGATGCATGGCCGAACCACAGTTCCATGTTCGGAATCATTGACCTGGCCTCAATTCCGAAGGACAGATATTGGCTTTACCGCAGCGTCTGGAACACGGAAAGTCCTACGCTTCATATAGTTCCGCATTGGACCTGGCCCGGCCGCGAGGGGCAGGTGACGCCGGTTTACGTCTATACTTCATGGCCTGAGGCCGAGTTGTTCGTGAACGGGGTTTCCCAGGGACGCCGCTCCAAGATGTCGCCGTCCGCGCCTTGCGAAGGCCTTCAGGATGAGGCGGTCGAGGGACGTTATCGCCTGATGTGGGATGACGTGGTTTACCGGAAGGGAGAGATCCGCGTCGTGGCCTATGATGCGGATGGCAATGTCGCAGCTTCGGAGTCTGTCCGCACTGCCGGCAAACCGTATGCTCTCCGTCTTGAATGCGACAGGGATTCCATCGCCCGCGATGGGGAAGACTTGGCCTATGTGACTGTAAGTGTGGTAGATAAGGACGGCAATACCGTGCCTTCCGATACCCGCGAGGTCTTCGCCTCAGTGTCCGGTGCCGGCGAGTTCCGCGCCATCGCCAACGGCGACCCATGCTCGCTCGAACTGTTCCATCTCCCGCACATGCACCTCTTCGCCGGCAAACTGACCGTAATAGTCCGCTCCCGCGCCGATGCCGAAGGTCCTATTTATTTGAATGTCAATGCAAAAGGGGTGAAGTCTGCCGAACTGGAACTGTAGGGTGAGTCATTAAAAGGTGCAAAAGTGAAATTTATTTTCTAACTTCGCGGCCTGAAGAGTGAACCAACCAGATGACAGCCCTTTATATTGAAGCAGTTTAAGGAAATATTCGATGCGTTTTATCCTAAGGTCTATGGCTATGCCCTGAAGGCCGGCGGACAGGAATGGCTTGCGGAAGAGATTGCCCACAATGTCTTCTGCAAGTTGTGGATGCATCGTGACAACTTGTCTCTCAAGGGAAAAGATGATAAAGAGGTAATGTCCATCGTTTCAAGTTACCTCTTTGTGGTTACCCATAATGAGGTAAATAACTATTTCAGGGAATGCAAGCAAATTGAGCAGTTGAGAGAGAACTTCGCCGTTCAACTCTGTTGTGAATCCCGCATTGAACAAACTATTGACGCGAAAACCGCACTCGGAATCATTGACAGGGTCGTGGAGGGTATGCCGGTAGTGCGTAAAGAAGTGTTCACTCTCAGCAGATATCATAACATGCCCAATGAGTCTATAGCCAAGCGCCTGAAAATCAGCAAGAGAACTGTCGAAAAGCACATCAGTCTCGCGTTGGGACAGTTGAGGCTTGAGCTTGCCGCATATCAGATTTAGTGTATTTCTGTAAAAAAAATCAAAAATTTTTCATTTTCCGTTACGTGTGACCTCCGGCCTCTGCGTCTAAAGAAGGCATTAAGGATTACAAGGTACGTATGAAAGAGGAAATTGACATATCGGAAGCCCGTGAAATCTGGAACAGTCCGTCTCCGCAGATGGACAAGGACCGGATAGATCGTGCGTATGAGTCCATTGGCGGCTATATCCTGAGATCCAGAATATCCAAAGGAATAAAAGCTTGCATCGGTGGAGCGGCCGCAGCTTGCCTGGTCATCGCGGGCGTATTTATCGGCAGAATCGAAAAACCGGAAATGGTCGCCGAAGTATATGCTCCTGAGTATGTGGAATATATGGCGGCAAACGGCGATATCAAGGAAGTTCTCCTTGCCGACGGAACCCGTGTCTATCTCAATGCCCAGTCCCGTTTGAATTGCGAAAAGAGCCTCACAGGTGCTACGAGAGACGTTTTCCTGTGCGGCGAAGCATTCTTCGAAGTAGCCAAGGATACGCTTCATCCGTTCATCGTACATGCTGCCGGAACGCAGATCAAGGTAACCGGCACCAAGTTCAATGTCAGGGCTTTTCCTGATGAGGACAGCAGCACCACGACATTGGTCGAAGGTGGCGTAGAAGTCAGGATTCCAGGCCAGGTCAATCCTATAACATTGGTCCCGGGAAATGCATTGTCCGTGAGCAACAAGAATTTAAGTGCATCGCTATTCGAGGTTGATGCGGTCAATGCGACCGGTTGGTATAGGGGAGAGTTCAATGCTTATCACATGACTCTCGAGCAGATTTGTCATAACCTTGAACGCCGTTTTGGAGTCAAAATATTCATAGCCAACCAAAATGTAGCGTCTAAATTGTTCTATGCGTCATTCGTAAACAACGAGGATGTAGAAGGAATACTGAAATCATTGAATGTAAACAAGGATTTTCATGTGAAGAAACATGAAAACTTGTATACGATTTATTGATAATTATCATTTTTAAATATTCACTATGCTAAAAACCACAAAATTCTTTGCGGGTATGGCTCTGCGTTGTCTAGCTGTCCTGCTGAGTTTCCTGATGGCAGGCGGTGTAATGGCTTCTGCCCAGCAGAAGAACATCTCACTGAAAGTGTCCAATGTCTCCATTGAGTCGGCATTGAACACAGTCAAGAGCCAATACGGAATCTCTATTGTCACTCAGATTGAAGGACTTGATCTTTCGTCCAAGGTGAGTGTTGACATCAAGAATGCTTCTGTCACTGAAGCGCTCAAGGAAATTTTCAAGCCCCAGCAGATCGACGTCAAAATCGATGGCAATGTGGCAATGATTTCAGCGGCTGCCGCCAAGAATTTCACCGTGAAAGGTATTGTTACCGATTCTGCCGGAGAACCGGTTCCGGGTGCCATGATTCTCGTAATGGGCACGAAAGAAGGTGTGACTACGGATATTGACGGCGCATATTCCCTCACATTGACCAAGCCTGCCACGCTTAAATGTACTTGTCTCGGTTTCGTGGACCAGGAGACCAAGGTCAGCAAAGAAAGCAATGTCAATTTCACAATGACGACATCCTCTGAATTCCTTGAGGAAGTAGTTGTGGTAGGTTATGGTTCACTCCGTCGCTCGCTCGTCTCCAGTGCCATCAGCAAGATGTCGGTGGATGACAACAAACTTCGTAACGTGGACAGCCCTGCAGCTCTGCTCAGCGGACGTATCGCCGGTGTATCCGTCAGTGGCGGATCCGGTAACCTCGGTTCCGGTGAGCGTATGGTCATTCGAGGAATATCTTCACTCAGTGCAGGCAACGAACCTCTCTATGTGATTGACGGTGTGCCTATTACGAATCAGAACGCGAATCTTACCAATCTCGGTGAGGATATGAGTTCACTGGCCGTCCTCAATATCAGCGATATCGAGTCTATCGATGTGCTCAAGGACGCGGCATCTGCAGCAATCTACGGTTCCCGCGCCAGCAACGGTGTCATTCTCATTACCACCAAATCCGGTGCGGCGGGAAAGTCCACAGCCCGTGTCAATGTCAGCACGAGTGTTTCGCAATTCCCTAACATCCACAAGATCAAGATGGCGGATTCGAAACTCTATGTGGACGCATATAATGAGGGCGTGGACAACTATAACAAGCAGTATGGCCTGTCTGTAGGTGATGACAAGTATAAAGTCCATATTTTCAATCCTTTCGGCACTTTACCTGATATGGATTGGATGAAGGTCATTACCAGGCTCGGAGTCAGCTACAATGCAGACGCATCCTTCTCCGGAGGCAACAAGACCACCAATTTCTATATTGGCGCGAACTATAATCACAAGGAAGGTGTCATCAAGACCAATAGACTGGACAAGTTCAACTTGAAGGCCAAGGTCCAGCACGATTTTACCAAATGGCTTGAGGTGGGCGCCAACATGTCGGCCAACTATATGAAGACATATCAGGTACCTGGAGCCAACGCTGGAACTACGATTATCGGACGTTCTTTGGAACAGAGACCTTATGACCGTATATATAAACCGGATGGAAATTATTATATCGGTGGTACTGACGGACTTACGTTTCATAATCCAATCCAGGTCCTCAACGAGCAGAATGCTTATATCGAGAATATGAGATTCCTTGGAAATGCTCACATGAATCTCAAGTTCCTGGATAACAGGATTTCTTTCAAGAACACTATCAATACAGATATCACCCAGCTGTATGACTATACTTTCTACAACTCCAAACATCCTTATGGAAAGGGTGTAGGCGAGATCATTGACAAACATGAGACCGTCATGAACCTGAGTTTCGATTCAGTATTGAATTACAACGACACATATCTTGACGGTGATCTTAATTTCAATGCTATGCTCGGTCATTCTTTCCAGAAAGTAAGCACAAGAACCATAACTCTCGACGGAAAAGGATTTCCTTCTGATCGTTTGATGTGGTAGGAGTTGCCTCAGAGGTAATCGGTTATGGTGGCAATGCTTATGCCTATGCACTGGAATCATACTTCGGTCGTCTTAACTTCGGCTATAAGGACAGATATACCCTCACAGCCACATTAAGAACTGACGGTTCTTCCAAATTCCGTCCTAAATACCGTTGGGGCTGGTTCCCTTCAGTTTCTTTCGGTTGGAATGTGGGAAAAGAATCATGGATGAAGGATAGCGGAGTCGATATGAAACTTCGTGTAAGTTACGGTAAGACAGGTAACCAGAATGGCATCGGCCTGTTCTCATCACAGTCGCAAATGGCTGGTGGCAAGAACTATATGGGGCATAGCGGTATCTACTCGACCGTATTCGGAAACCCTAAACTGACTTGGGAGAAGTCCGGTCAGACTGACGTCGGCGTCGATCTCGGTTTCTTCAATGACAAACTTACATTGATTGTCGACGGCTATGTGAAGAACACGACTGATTTGCTCTATTCCAAGCCTACTTTTGCAACTTCAGGAACTACTGCCATTATGAGTAATGTCGGCTCTATCCGGAACAAGGGTATTGAGGTGACCATCGGAGGTAATCTCGATTTGGGACCTGTACACTGGACAACTTCATTCAACATTGCCCATAACAAGAATACCGTTACTTCCATAACCGGAAACGATGACCTTATCGCCATCGGAAACAACAGAGTACTCAAAGTCGGTGAGGAAGTCGGAACATACTATCTCTTCAAATTCGATGGCGTATATCAGTATGATGCCGAGGTTCCTGAAGCACTTTATGCGGAGGGGGTGAGAGCCGGAGACTTCAGATATGCAAACCTTGACGGTGATGCCAAAAATCTGATCAATGATACTGACCGCGCTGTCAAATACTCTTCCAATCCGAAATTCAGCGGAGGATGGAGCAATACATTCTACTGGAAAGGCTTGAGCCTTGATGTGTTCCTTTCATATTCTTACGGCTCGAAAATTTATTTTGGTGAGGGAAGTAGTCTTACAAGATGTGGTACAGGTATGGGCGTGATGGAAAAAGTGGCATTGAACAGATGGACTGGACCTGGCAGTACCAACGTATATGCCCGTGCTATAACCGGTTCCAGCTGGAATGTGAAAAACTCTGATTATTTCCTTTATGACGGCTCGTTTATCAGACTCCGTTCTCTTACCCTTTCTTACAATTTCGGAAAGAAAGTCCTTGAAAAGATTCATATGAAAGGGCTTAGGGTATTCGCACAGGGCGACAACCTGTTCCTTCTTACAAGATATCCGGGTTATGATCCTGAGGTTTCAAGCAATCTCGATGCGAGATACTTCGGAGTAGATGCTCTCAATGTACCTCAGCCTCGTACAGTTACTTTTGGATTGAATCTAACTTTCTAAACAGGGATATAAATGAAAAGATATATTACACTTGCACTGTCCGTGCTGATGGTGCTGAATTCATGCTCGCAGATGTTGGATATATATCCGCGTTCCGCGATTTCTACTGACGGCGTGACAGAAAAAGACCTTTCTGCTCTTCGCTACGGTGTGTATTCTGCCATGCAGAACAAACCTGGCAGCACTGGCCATATATGCTTCGATGTTCTCGGTGGTGACATTACACAGAAGAACTACAACCCGATAGATGTTTATAACAGCTACATGAAGACGCTCGGCTCGAATGTTACGGGCCAATGGAATAATTTTTATAATGAGCTTTATCATGTGAACTTGCTACTTGCAACTGTTGAAAAGGCCGGTATTGAGGCAAATAAGATTATTTATGGAGAAGCACATTATTTCCGTGCGATGATTTATATGAATCTCGTGACAAGATGGGGAGGAGTGCCGATTCTCAGAGTCAATACCACGGACAGAGTGGCGAGAGACACTGTTGAGGACTGCTGGAAGTTCATCAATGAAGAACTCCAGCTCGCAATCGACAATCTTGAGACTTCTACAGACATGTATATGGTTTCCAAGGAAGCTGCACAGGCTCTTGCCGCCAGGGCATATCTCTATCAGGGAAACATGAAGAAAGCCGCCAAACTAGCAGAAGACCTGATTACCAGCGGTAAATATGCGCTTGAAAAGGACTTCAGCAAAATCTTCGGATATGGGCGCAAAGCCAACTCGGAGACAATCTTCGCCTTCAATATGGATGATACTGAAACATCCGTCAAACTCGGCTCGCAGTACTTTACGTATGATTATGTGAACAAGGGTAGCGGATGGTATTTCCCGACGCAGACGATTATCAATCTTTTCGATGCCAATGACACGAGACTGCCGGTTTCCGTCGTTACGGTAGGTACTGACAAGTGTATGGGCAAATATCCTGGCGGACAGGCATATTCAGACCCGATAATCATCTCGAGAATCGGTGAGATCTATCTTATCAGCGCTGAGGCACTAGGTTTCCCTGACGGATGCGAGCGTCTTAACCAGCTTCGTAGAATGAGAGGCCTTTCAGATAGCACGGCAAGCTCCGAAGCCGAACTTAAAGAAGCCGTTCTTCAGGAGAGAAGGCTTGAACTCATAGGTGAAAACCTGATATGGTATGATTATATCCGTCAGGGCAAGGCAATCGAAAGATTGGGCATCACCAAGAGACAGACATTGTTCCCTATTCCGGAAGGAGAAATCAGGGAGAACCCTCTGCTCAAGCAGAATCCTGGTTGGGGTGGAAAAGAACTATAAAACAGCAAGAAAATGAAATCATTGAAATATATAATCGCTGCTTCACTTGCATTGGCAGCTTGTCAGGAGAAACCTGTTCAGCCTGATTATGTGAACAATGAACCGAAAACTGAGGTGGCTAAAACGCTCATTGAGAAGACAGATATGATAGCTGCTCTCTATTCGGACAGTGAGACTGTAATTACTGACGGATTGACAATGACGGCATTGAGCTATCTCGGCATGGACGGATGTCCTATGAGGATATGGTTCCTCAGGGCGGACCTGTCGAAACCGAATCTTTGTCTGGACCAGGTGTATGCAGGAGATGTATTCCAGAGCGCAGGAAGCAAACTTACGGAAATGGCAAAAAAAGCAGACAGTCCGGATCATTTCGTGTGGGCCGCAACCAATTCCGATTTTGGCTCAGATGCCCAGAAAGGCCCTCAGGGCATCTTCCATCATGAAGGTAAATGCTATAAGAACACTTTCAATGAACTTCCGGCTCGTCCAAGATGCTTTTTCTACATGACGCCGGACAAGAAAATCCGTATGGCGGACAAGGCTGATTATGAAAAAGTAGTGTCTGAAAATCCGGATATCGTGGAGGCAGGGGCAGGTGGACCGCTTCTTATCATTGACGGTGTGTCCCAGAATATCCCTTCGCAGAAGGACGGACTTTCAGAACGCCATCCGAGAACTTGTATGGGTGTCGAGAAAAACGGCACGACAGTATGGATGATGGTTGCGGACGGTCGTCGTTATACATGGTCCAACGGCCTGTATTACAATGATATGTGCAAGATTATGTCGGCTGTCGGCTGTCATAATATGATGAATCTTGACGGCGGCGGTTCTTCAGAAATGATAGTGCGTGCCTCTAAAGATAAGAATGAATACAATGTAATTAACTGGACCAATGATAATGGCGGAGAAGAACGCACATTGTATACGGGCATTTTATTCGTAACGAAAAAGTAAAGACGTATGAACAATATATTCAAGACAATCTGCCTCGTGCTGACAGGTGCAGCGCTGGCATCTTGTACGCTCGATTTTCCTAAGGAATCCGAATATCCTTTCCTTAGCGGAAATACCGGGCAGACACCTGAAATTACATTCTCCGGGCAGAAGGATATAGCAGTGGGGAAGACGGGTGGAGAATTCAAAGGCTCTTTCAAATCGAACCTTCCGTGGGTCGCTGAAAGCCTCGTTGACTGGATAGAAATCACAAGTGCCAAAAGGGGAATGGGCGGAAACGGTGAAACTGAATTGACTTTCAATGTTACCCGGAACACGACTCTCAAGTCCCGTACCGGACAAATCCGTGTATCCATTACAAGTGATGCGGAAGCTTGTATAAAGGTGGTTCAGGAGCCAAGTCTTCCGGAAGATCTTGGCAATGAATGGTTCATCAAGCCGGGCGCTACAGGAAAAGGCACTTCTTGGGAGGATGCGACAGATCTCGGCGAGGCTTTGAAGGCGTGTGCTACTGCGGACAAATTGTATCTTGCAGCCGGAACATATACTCCGACACAATATGCAGGAGGCAGCAGCGATGCGGACAAGACATTCCTTCTGACTCAGAATGTCAGGATTTACGGTGGTTATCCTGCAAATCCTAAAGCAGGAGATGCAGCGGATCCAGCTGTCAACAAAACCATTCTCAGCGGAAATGAAAGTTCCACCAATCACGTGTTTATCATAGCCGCTCCCAAGGATGACGACTACAGCATACAGATCAATGGAATTACTGTCCGTGGAGGATGCAACACAAGTACAAAAGCCGGCTCCAATAAACTGAACGGTGAATATTTCTTCACCGGATATGGTGCCGGAGTCTATGTTCTCGGTTCCAAAGTCAAGTTCACAAATTGCTTTATCAAGGATAATAAATCTGTCAAGTTCGCATGCGGTATGTTCAGTACGAACAATTCGTATGTGGAGATGGAGCATTGTGAAATAACTGACAATATGGTGGAAAACGGAAATGCTGCCGGAATCCACAATGCGGGTACGATGATTCTCAGAAACTGCGGTATCAGACGTAACTGCTGCACCAAGAACTCGCTTGTCGGCGGTTTTTACAATTACGACACGGACAAGAAGCTTAAGACTGCCAAAGCATATCTTTACAGCTGCGAGTTTGAAAACAATTCAGCTTCTACCAGCTGGAAGAGAGTCAGCAATTTCTATGGTCGTGAAAATTCCTTCTCGGTGATAGTCAATACCACTTTCCACGGCACAGATGCAGGAAATGCTCCTATTGCGATTTATGGAAAGGGTGTAACTGATACTGAAGCTTATATCATCAGCTGTACTGTTGCAGGAAACAAATCCAGCAGCTCGGATGTCTGTTCGGGTATAGCTCAGATAGATAGTAAGGTAAAAGTTTATAATTCAATAGTTTCCGGCAATAAAGGAGGACGCGATGGTATCTGGGCGATAAAGAGCACAATGAATGAACTTATTGATCAGAGAACAGAGACTGTTTCTTATTCCATCAATGCCGAGAAGGTGTTCGGTGATGATGCACCGGTGTCCGGCTTGTTGTTCGATCCGGAGAAAATGCTCGGAAAACCTGCTGATGGTGTAGTCCCTCTAATCGGCTCAGGCAATCCTGCCCTCACAAACGGTATGACGGCAGACCAGCTGAAAGCCATCAAGTGCGGCAGAAAACCGGAGATTGATGAAACTGAAGTGGCCAAAGACCAGAAAGGCAACCCTCGTACCGGTAAAGTCATGGGTGCCTATGTAGGAAAATAATCAATACAATACTAAACTAGACTATGCTTCAAGGGAGTTGTCCGTCACGGACAGCTCCTTTTTTTACTTTACACATTCCCGCAGGCATCAATTCCCTATGGTTGCTTTCAGCGCTTGAACTTCTCAATCTGGAGGTGGCATATAGAAAAAAGAGGAGCAACCTCACGGCTGCCCCTCTTCAAAAACGTTCTTTGTTATATTGAAACCGAACTCAATTCGGCTCCTATGCGATGTATTGCGGCCACAATCTTCTTTGTGGTCTTTTCTCCAGGGAATGCTGCTCCACTCTTGTATTGCCTCATTTTGCTTTCGTTGATACCTGCATACTGAGCGAAGCGGCTGGCATTGATGAAATCGAAATCTTCGAAGAATGATGGCATGTCATAGCGAAACGTGACCTGATACTCTTCAGGAACACACTCTCCGTCCGCCAAAGCTAAATCACGGCAATCCTCGACGCTTTCGCGGAAATCTGCTTTGGCCTCCTCGATTGTCTCCCCAAAACCGCCGAAATGATTTTTGCCAAAACTTTGCGAGGACGTGATAGCAAATCGCCCGTCCGTTCCCTTTTCAATAATTGCTACTATCTTATACATATTCATAATATACTTTCGAGAAAAAGTTCTTTGTTATTCAGAACTCTTCATATAACAAAGAACTTTGTATTTGCAAAAGTAACGGATTCGTTACTAATTTCCAAATATTTTTATCTTTTTAGCACCCTTTTTCCGATTAACGGACTTTACGTACGCGAAACGCGGCTCACGTCAATCGAGCATGATGAACGGGGCCCAGTAGAACGGGTCGTTGAAATCCGGGCTGTGCATGAGGTCGTATCGGGCGAGGTCCAGGGCCTCATGCTTGGTTTTTCCGGCAATGAGGTGCGTGTAAAAGCGCATCATGAATTCGGAAGTGGCGGTATCATTGACACTCCAGAGAGTCATGAGAATGGTCTGGACGCCGGCTTTCTTGAACGCGGTCTGTAGTCCGACGATGCCGTCCTGCGATACGGTCCCGGATGCTGTGTTGCAGGCGGCAAGCACCACCATGGAACAGTGTCTCATATCGAGTTGCGCTATCTCGGCACCATTGAGCAGACCGTCATTCAGGGGAGCGCCCAATGGTTTGCCTTGCGGAGAAACTGCCATGAAAGGTCCTTCGCCGCGAAGACTGCGGGCAGCACCGGAAAAGGGCAAACCGGATCCGGTACATTGGGCGTGGTGCGTAATTAATTGGTAAGTAAATAATTAGCCGTTTTCAGAGTTTGCGAAACATTAACTCTGAAAATGCCTAATCCCTTGTGAAACAGAGCCTTATGCTCCACGGAAACTGTATCGTCCTGAAAAAAGATCACAAAACTTTTTTGTCTGGTCAGGCCTCATATTCCTGTATTATTTTGAATGGCGGATGCGTTGTGCTTTTTTCTCATTTTTACGTATCAGATATGGCGACTCGGGAAGTTCCGGCAGAAGGTTGTCCATGTTATTGATCTGACCTATGACTTTCATCAGGAGAATGAAAGTCGACAGTGTCAGGTTGACCGCCGCTCCGCTCTCGAACTTGTGGATGGTGGTCAATCCGATGCCGGACCGCTCCGATATATCTTTTTGGGTGAGCCCGCAGCGCATCCTGTAATCCTTGAAACGTGTGCCCATCAATCGGACAATTTCCGGAGTCGAATATTCATACAAATCAGCCATTGCTAGTTTTTATTTAACTATTATTGTATTGATAGTTATGTTGCTATTTAGCCTATTATCTTCACGTAAGTGATAGTTATAACTACAAAAATATGAATTAAAACCAATAAAACAAACAGTACAATGAAATTGAAAAAGGAACTTGGCAAGGAAAGAAAAATTTTGGTAACTTTAGATGGAGAAAAACTAAACTTTATAAACGCATAATACAGATGAAGATATTTGGATTGCCAGGGACATCTTTTTCGCCAAGAAGGGCGCTTGGCATTGATGTGCTTAAGCGGAAAATTGCAACAGCGACAGGAATCCCCACTACGAAACAGGGGATTGAAAAGAAGATCGGCAAAACTGTCATTAAGGGAGTGAAGTCTATCTTTGATAAATGACCGGATAACCCACTTTGAATCAAACAAATAAACTTGATTCGGTAAAATCAAACAATTCAGACGGAAACTGCACGTGTATATGCATTTGAAGGAGAACTTTGTGAAGTGGGGGCAGATAGTGGGCCATGATACGGTAGTCGGCCTGCTCGGAAAAACCGGAAACGCCGCCAAGACTCCGGCACACATGCATTACACGATACTGACACCCGTGCCGCATTTCCGGCTATACGACAAGGTTTATGAAAACGGCCGGCAGCCTGAGAAGTTCAATTGGCAGAAAATGTTTTATCTCAATCCTGACGAATACCTGAGAAGCAAATGAAAATAAAATTATTTACCCGGAAATCTGACGAATTATATTATCGCCAGCAGGGAATTGAGCGCTTCATAGATGCTCAGAAGACTGATTATAAGATTGCATTGGCGGAGATTCAATGCGGGCGGAAGCAGAGTCATTGGATCTGGTATATCTTTCCGCAGCTTGTCGGGCTGGGCCGTAGCTGCTACTCGACGCTTTATGGCATCCGCGGTCGGGAAGAAGCGGAGGAGTATCTTCAGAATGAAGTGCTGGGGCGTCGGCTGCGCGAGATTACGAATGCGCTGCTGAAGCACAATGACAAGTCGGCCGAGGAAATTTTCGGCGGGCTCGATGCAATGAAAGTGCGGTCCAGCATGACCCTGTTTGACGCGATTTCGCCTGACGACATCTTCGCGCAAGTCCTGGATACGTTCTATGACGGGAAACGCTGCGAGTTCACATTGTCGGCAATCGCGGACAAAACTGTATAGTGCCCTCTAAAACACTTGGAGTATAGATTTTGTGGCAATTTATACTCGGCAAAGTGGGCTTTTCTGAAATTTTTGCTATATTTGTAACAAATAATATATTGTTTGTTTTAGCGAAAATTACGGAATTATGAATAATATGTTAGCATTTAATCTGTCTGTACCTAATGATGTTGCGTTACAGATAGCGGCAAGAGTGAAGGCGAGAAGATTGGAGCTGGACTTGACTCAGGAAGGATTGTCAGCCAGAGCCGGTGTCAAGTTTGCCACTTATCGCAGATTTGAGCAGACTGGTGAAATATCATTGAGAGGTTTGCTCCAAATCGGGTTTGCCTTGAATTCACTTTCTGATTTTGATGCACTCTTTACTCAGAAACAGTATCAGACGCTTGATGATGTTTTGAATGAGCAATATGTTTCACGAAAAAGGGGTAAGAAAAATGAATAGCTCAATTCTGGTTTTTCGATCTCTCCATTTGAGTTGCCATTGCGCCAAGGGGTGTTCATTGCCAAACCACGTCCGTTTGAAGGCGGCTTCGGGGTCTTTGACGATTGCCTGCCGGATGGGTGGGGGTTGCTTGTGCTGGACAGATATTTACAGAAAAAAGGGGTCAATCCACGGACATTGACTTTGTTGGATCGTCTTGCGATTGTAGGTTCTACCGGACGAGGTGCACTGGAGTTCCGTCCTGACAGAAGTGTCATATCGGACCGGGAGTATGTAGACTTTGAAAAAATGGCGTTGGAAGCCGAACAAATACTTGATAGCGAGGAGTATAGGGGAGATGGAATTGAGGAGTTCCAATACCGTGGCGGCTCTCCCGGCGGCGCGCGTCCGAAAATATTTGCCCGTCATGAAGGGAAAGAATGGCTGGTGAAGTTCAGAGCGAAGGCGGATTCCCCGAATATTGGTAAAGAAGAATACCGTTATTCGCTTCTTGCAAAGAAATGCGGAATTGAGATGCCTGAAACGCGGCTGTTTGAGGATAAGTATTTCGGTGTGGAGCGTTTTGACCGGACGTCGAACGGAAAGTTACATGTGGTCAGTGTCGCCGGCCTTATTGGAGCAGATTATCGCTTGCCCAGCATTGACTATTCCCATATTTTTCAGGTATGTGCTGCTTTGACGCATAATGTGTCCGAGATGAAAAAAGTGTATCGTCTGATGGTATTCAATTATTTGATAGCCAATAAAGATGACCACGCCAAGAATTTTGCGTTTATCCATCGTGATGGCGAATGGCATTTTGCACCTGCATACGACCTTCTGCCAAGTGATGGCATCAATGGGTTTCGCACAACCTCGATCAATGATAAAATCGAACCGAAGAAGGAGGATTTGTTTGCCGTGGCTGAAAAGTCCGGATTGGACAAGAAAGAGGTGGTAGAGATTTTTGACGAGATGACGAAATTATCTGGGGTATAGCGCCTTGGAAAGCTTATAAAAATGAACGATATGAAACAGTACAAAAATGCGTCCCTGATTGTTTTCGGGGCAATGTGTGCAATATTGATGGTGAATAATCTCTCCGGGGTGTCCGCCGGCGTGATGCAGTAAGTGTCTCCATGGTGTTATCCCAAGACTGCCGACGAGACCAGGGCTACCCCAAGTCCGTGGCTCCCATGTCCTCCGTGTCTCTCGTGCGTGCTAAAACGTTTTCTGCTCACGTTGCGTTCAAATTTCGTCAAGTCGTGAGTAAATCCGGCCATTTCACGCACGACATGACATTTTTTCAGCACGACGTGCGTGGAAAACGTTTTAATGCTCACGGGGAGTCACATTGCATGGAAATGACCATCAGTAAAGACCATGTGGCAGAGAAGCCCCGGCGGGGGTGGGACCT
>OFMP01000626.1_pt1 | contig 22165 bp, 21 predicted proteins | sample 1541841 | NCBI WGS metagenome assembly OFMP01 (sample SAMN04209226, study PRJEB22552) | human gut metagenome | biome: gut; material: feces | host: Homo sapiens | place: USA: Oklahoma
CTCAGTTGGTAGAGCAGCTGATTTGTAATCAGCAGGTCGGGGGTTCGAGTCCGTCCACCAGCTCCAATTTTTTCTTTAACTTAATATGGGAGTGTTCCCGAGTGGCCAAAGGGGGCAGACTGTAAATCTGTTGCGTTTCGCTTCGGTGGTTCGAATCCACCCTCCTCCACCACGTCGGAGTAAACGTCACATCGTTTGCTCCGACTTTTTTATCAAAAGTCAGAACGCACTCATTTTGTTGCTCCTCCTTTCCAAATCACAACCGCTGCGCTGGGTTGTGATTTGCTGTCGCCGCCTTGCGGCGTTTTTTGATTGTGGGAAAAGATCGGGGTTGAACGGAGCATGCAGAAAGCGGTGGTCCCAAACGGGATCGCAGTTTTCTTTTCAGCGGGAACGGCGGCCTTTTGCCGGAGCGCCGGTGGCAGGGCGGCCTGTGCGGGGAGATGGACACAGGCAGCGGCCTTTTGGGAGAAAAAGCCGTAAATAGAACGTACGTTCTATTTACGGCTCTACTATACCGCGAAACTGCGCCCTTGTCAAGGGGGAAATTGGCGGTTTTTCAAAAATTATGTCTACCGCAGACATACTGCACATGGATTCCTCTGTTTTTCATGCAGAGCTGGCACAGAAAAAGCGCGCCGCCTCCCACAGGGAAGGCAGCGCGCCGGTGCTTTTATGGATCCGAATGGAACGCTTAGAAATACTGCTTGATGCCCTCGGGGGCCAGGTCGGGCTCATCACTGATGGTGATGGTGAACTTGATGTCGTGATTCTCGCCGAAGTCGTTCAGCCACTTCAGGAAGTCCTCAGTCTCGTTGTAGCCGTCGGAGGGGACGATCTTGGTCAGACTATCAATAAAGACATGGGTAATGTCATAGTTGCCGGCGTACAGGCCGCTGATGAAGCCTCTCATGGCAGCGTAGTCCGCTACATCGTACTGGCTGGAATCCACCAGGCGGATCTGATAGTTGATGTCGAAGCGGAGCTTGTCGCCCTTTTCGATGCAGACCACGTTGCCGTGCTCGCTCTGTACCGCCTGGTTAATCATGTCGATCATCTGCTTGGTCTTGCCGGTGCCCTTTTTACCCATGATGACTCGAATCATGTTAAATCACTCCTTCATGGATGTTACCAGGGACGCTGGTCCCTTGTGTTGTATTAACTTTACCATATTGCGGCGGGATTTTCAACCGGAAGATTGTGAATTTTTTGCCGCACCGGAAAGTATTTTTTCCCTTACAGGCGGGCCTCCAGCTCGGCCTGCCGGGCCTCGTAGCCGGGCTTGCCCAGAAGGGCGAACATATTGCTCTTATAGGCCTCCACGCCGGGCTGGTTGAAGGGGTTGATCTCCAGCAGATGGCCGGACAGGCCGCATACATACTCAAAGAAGTAGATCAGGAAGCCCACGCTGGTCTCGCTGATGGCGGGCATCTGGATGAGCACATTGGGCACACCGCCGTCCACATGGGCCAGCATCACGCCCCGCATGGCCTTCTCCGCCACAAAGGAGAGAGGCTTGCCAGCCAGGAAGTTCAGGCCGTCAATGTTCTCAGGGTCGTTGGGGATCAGAAACTCGCCCTTGGGAGCGAAATCGACCACGGTCTCGCACATGAGGCGCTGGCCCTCCTGGATATACTGGCCCATGGAGTGCAGGTCTGCGGTGTACTCCAGGCTGGCGGGGAACAGGCCCTTGCCCTCCTTGCCCTCGCTCTCGCCGTAGAGCTGTTTCCACCACTCGGCGAAGAAGCGGAAGCTGGGCTCGTAGCCGGCCAGCATCTCCACCTTTTTGCCGCTCTCGTGCAGGGCGTGGCGGGCGGCGGCGTACCGCCATGCGGGGTTGTCCAGTCCGGGGACGGCCAGCTCCGTCATGGCCTGGGCCGCGCCGTCCATCAGAGCCTGGATGTCGATCCCGGCCACAGCGATGGGCAGCAGGCCCACAGCGGTGAGGACAGAGTACCGGCCGCCGATGGCGTCGGGCACCACGAACTCCTCATAGCCCTCGGCATCCGCCAGGCCCTTCAGCGCGCCCCGGGATTTGTCAGTGGTGGCATAGATGCGCTCCCGGGCGCCCTCCTTGCCGTACTTCTCCTCCAGCATCCCCTTGAAAATGCGGAAGGCGATGGCGGACTCGGTGGTAGTGCCGGACTTGGAGATCACGTTGACAGAAAAGTCCCGGTCACCGATGAGGGAGATGGTCTCCAGCAGGGCGTCAGTGGACAGTCCGTTTCCGGTGAAGAAGACGTCGGGGGTGTCCTTCTTTTTCAGATTGTAGTGGGGGGAGCGCAGCAGCTCGATGACCGCGCGGGCGCCCAGATAGGAACCGCCAATGCCAATGACCACCAGCACCTGGGACTGCTTCTGGATCTTCCGGGCAGCCGCCTGGATCCGGGCGAACTCCTCTTTGTCATGGTCCCGGGGCAGCGTCACCCAGCCGGTGAAATCACCGCCGGGTCCGCTGTGGGTGGCCAGCATCTCCGCCGCCTGCTCCAAGCGGGGCTTCCGGCTGGTCAAATAATCCTGGGGAAGGAAGCTGTCTGCATTGGTCAGATTGAGTGTCAGCATAGAAAAATCCTCCTTTGAGAATTGAATTTTACCCCTCTAGTATAGCATAGATCCCGAAGTTTTTCACCGTGAAAGCCGCTTTTTTTCACCAGACATTTCCACCAAGAAAAAACAAAAATTTTTGAAAAAAAGAATTGACTATTCAGCTGCTCTGTGGTATCATGAATAACGTCGTTTGGACGATTAGCTCAGCTGGTAGAGCATCCGCTTGACGTGCGGGAGGTCACAGGTTCAAGTCCTGTATCGTCCACCATCAAAACCGCTGTTTTCAAAAGAAAACGGCGGTTTTTCTTAACTTTTTTGCGACATTTTCGGATTCAAGTCAACCGCTGACCACAGAACAAGCCACAGACAGAGAAAAAGGCCGCCCTTCTGGAATTACTCCCGAAGGGCGGTTTTCGTTCTTCAGCCTGCCTTTCTCCCGGCTCTCAGCGGAGCCAATTCCTTTTTCATGGCGGCGATCAGCTCCGCCAGCTTTTCCTCACATTCTTCTTCGGTAGCGGCGTAGATATTCCGGGCGATGCGTTTTCCGTTGACCTTGGGGGAATAGCGGCCTTCCCAGAGGTGGTCATTGATTTGGGTGACACACCCGGTTCCCGGCTTCCGGTATTTCCCCTTGACCGCCTGGAAAGTGGATGAGCCTGGTTTAGATTCGGCGTGCTTTGAGGATGGTTCCGCACCGGCGATCCCCAGGTCGATGCAGTCGGCGGCCTTCTGCCGCATCTCATCGGTCACATGGGCGTAGACATTTAGCGTCGTGGCACTGGAGACATGGCCGATGATGGTGGACAGAGTCTTGATAGGTGTCTACTGTGAAGCTGGCCTTAGTATGACCAAGGATTCCGGACAGGGTCTTGGCGTCCACTCCGTTCGCCAGCGCATGGGTGGCAAAGGTATGGCGCAGATCGTGAAACCGAAGGTCAGGCAGGCCAGTTTCCTCCAGGATGGCCTTTAAGCGCCGATAGGCACTTCCCGGACTGACTGGCCGCTCTGGGCGTAGGGGATCCGGAAAGATCCACTGTGTTACCGCAGATCGTTTTCGCTCACGCAGAAGGTTGTCTGTGCTGGATGGGAGCAGGATGGTTCGGGTCCCAGCATAGGTTTTGGTGGCCCCCTCCTCCACTCCGCCGCCTTTCTTGGCTCGGATCGTGCGGCATATTTTCAGCGTTCCGGCTGCTTCGTCAAAGTCCTCCCATTTTAATCCGCACAGTTCACCCCGCCGCAGCCCGGTGGTCAGCTCTGTGAGGAAGAAGTCACACCATATCTCATCCCGCTTGACCGCAGACTTTAGGATTTCCAACTGTTCATGGTTCAGGATGGTCTTTGCTTTATGCGTTACCTTGGGTGGGGTGACCGAGGCTGCCGGGTCCACCGGCAGCAACCCTTCCTCCACAGCCGTTTTTAGAGCATGATGTAGCGTGTTATGGACGCCGCGCACCGTGGTCGGACTTAATCCGGTACCATGCTCGCTGCCTTTGTTCCGGTTCCCACGCTCCATCAGCGTCTGGTAGAGAGACCGCAGATCTTCCGCCGAAAGTTTCAGCAGAGGTTTTTCGCCAATGTAAGGCTTGACATGGTTATCCAAATCTCTGCGGTAGACGTCCATAGTGGTGGATCGGATTCTGCCTGCCATATACTCCTCCAGCCAACGGTCCAGCCACTCCGAGAGGGTCATCCTGCACTCCTCCGTCAGATCCACACCTTGATAGGCGGTGATATTCTGCCGGAGCTTGGCGGTCAGCTCTTTTTGGGTTTCGGCGTAGAGGTAGCGGAAGATGGGATCGCCGTTTTCCTTGTGGCCGATGACGATGCGCCCCTCCCAGCGGCCATCCTCCCGCTTGCGGACCATGCCATCACCAGATGGTCTTCGCTTTGCCATGTTTTTTTCACCTCCGAGGTTTTATCTTTGATTTGCATCGCAGGACTTGCGTGGCCTACCGGATGGGTAGCTGCTTTGTTTCCCTCTCCATTCATCTCTGCGGAGCAGTTCCACCAGACTGCCATCGTCCTCGTCCAGCGCTTCCAGAATCAGACGCATTCCCAGACGGAAGCCCAGGATGAAATTCTCCAGAGCCAGCGTGCTGCCGATCTCGTTTTCCGCGTTGATGAGCCGCAGCAGCAGACTGTGGGCTTCGCCCTCCAGCAGCTTGGTGAGTTGCTCCTCGCACTCCTGAGACTGCTCCATCGCTTTCATCAGGGACGTGCCGGAACGGATCTGGCGGTCGTATGGCGTGATGTTCCCGTAGTACAGGTCTTCCAGCGTCTCTCGCATTGTGTACCTCCTCTCCTTGTCAGCAACACACCATACCACAGAAACGGAAAATAGCCACTGGAACCTCGTTTTATTATCAGAACATTCACAATTTTAAACAGTGCTGAAATCGGCTCAAAACGGGCCAATATCCCCGCGGTGACCCCCGCAGGTGCACCTCCGAACCGCTTGGTTTCAGCGGACTTGCGGGATTTCCTCCTCCATTACGGCCACCTGTGACGCCCGAATTGATCCAAACCGACCACCTATGACCCCCGCCTCCGAAGACCCGCGATCCCTTGTGCCGCCCCGCTTTGCGGGACGGTGTGACCGGCTGAAGGGGCGCTTGCGACCCCCTGCCTTTATCCTGCACTAAAATCGACCGGCTGCTGCACCCGAACATTTTGGTTTGGGAGAGCCGGACGCTTGGGGCACACAGCCCGCACACCGCGCCCTGCATCTTGGACGGGATTGTACCCCACCGGCACCGTCATCGCCGCACACAACTCATCACAGGCTGCACAGCGGCGTGGTCACGCGCTCTGCTCCTTGTCCGATGGAAGGAACTCCACGCCGGACTTCTCCGCTCGCTGCTGCGCTCGCTGTCGAGTTGTTGCTTGTTCTAGCGCGGACAGCTGCCGCTCGTGATAGAGAGCAATCGCGTTTTGGATCGGCAGGATGGTGTACCGGAGACATCCGTTGCGCCTGAGTCCGTCCCGGGTGATGACGTCGGTGCGCTCCGTGGTGATGAGACCGTGTTCCTCCAGTAGTCCCACATACTTGGCCACGGTGTTGACTGAGATCCCCAGCTTGTCCGCGATGGTGGGATAGCTGACCACGCACTGCCAGGTCCGCCGGTCCTCGATCCGCAGCAGGTAGGCGTAGATGGCCAGCTCATACACGTTGAGCCCTAACTCGAACACCGCGTTAGGGAACATGAAGAAATATTTCTTCACATCTCGCTTCTGATTTCCCATCAGCCCTGTCCTCCCTTCGTGTGTGCAGAGATCCATCTCCGCAGTTCCTCCTTGGGGACTACGATGCGCTTGCCGATGCGCAGAGAGGGGAAGTCCTCCTCCTGGACCAGCTCATAGGCGCTGGCATCTGAGATACCAAGAAGATCCGAGAGCTGCTTCATGTTCAGCATCAGCGGCAGTTCGTCGTAGCTTTTGTAGATCGATTTTTTCATTCAGGTTACCTCCTCTTTTTTCTTCTCTGCATGATTTCTGCGGTTCTGCAATCTTGACCTGCACCTCCTCTCTGACCGGCGTTTGGACAACTTCTTGCTGCTCGGGCACGGACAAAGAAGCTTCTGAGAAAAATAAAAACCGGGCACATGAGAACAACTCGACACTTGGCAGGAACCTACCTGCCTTGTTTCGTATGTTTCTCATGCGCCCGGCGATTCGGTGGAGACTTTTCATTCTACGCTGACTGGCTGCCAGCGCACCCCTTTGCTCGGTGCAGCATTTTGCGACTATTCAGATTGTGATTTCATTCTACCAGAACAGGTGTTCTGTGTCAATGCCTTTATAGAAAATTTGTTCGAATCGCTTTAGCGCAGAGGATGTTGGATTAAGACAACAGATTCGACCTAAAGGCTACATCCGTTATCCTCATTTATTATGGGTACAATTTTACGCCGCGGCGTTGGCGTTGATCCGGTCAATCACGCTCTTGATTCCAGCCCACAGGGACAGGTCTGTGAATATCTCTACGATACTTCCCCGATCTGTGAAGGGCGGTTCCTGAAGCACAGACAGATCCTTCATGACCCCGTTATGGACGATGTACTCCACAATTTGGTTGACGAAGTAGATCTGCCGGCTGTCCAGGTTGACATCGCTTAAGTACTGGGCAAATGCCTCCTTAGCGGCATTCATATCCATACCCACGATCTCCCGAACAAACTCACCCAGGGGCTTGGCTCCCAGTTCCGCCTCATAGTCCTCCCGGGAGCCCACTTCACTCCAGAGGATGGTCTCCAGTTCCTTTACATCTTCCGCCGTCAGTGGCACATTGGAGCGCAGCTTGGCGATAGCGGGCTTATCCTGGTGCTGGCGCACATAGAACTCCGCCTTGGCCTTGTAGTTCTTCAGATCGTCGTTCTCCAGCTCCGACTCCTTCCACTCTACGGAGAGGATATCATCTGTAAAGTTGGTATTGTAAATGGCGCCATCATGAGGCAGATACTTCATCAGGTTCCGCAAGCACTCCCGGATGTGCTCAAACTCGTTGATTCCGGCGTTGTCCAGGTAATCAGTATGCAGGATCTTCTCGATGAGTTCCGATTGCGCCCGGATCTCCGGGATGTTTGCCACGCTGGCCACGCCGCTGACCTTCTTCACCAGATCCTTCCGGGCTTTCTTATAGGTCTTTCCAACCAGGTAGGCAAGTTCAATGCCATACATCAGTGCATCAAACCGCACGGCACTGGCCTCGTCCATATCCGGTTGGAGGAGTGGGGCAACCTCGTCCCGCAGGTAGAGCGTATCCTCATATCTGAGGGCCTGGTAGCTCGCCGAGTCAGCGAACTTCTCTACATACCGCAGGTGCTGCCGCACAGCAAAATTCGCCCGATCCAGTTGCTGCACTTTGGAGAGCATTTCATCTACCAGCTTCTCTCGAAAGGGGATCAGTTCCTCAGTCTGGTAGGCCAGATCCTGGAGCTTGTAGACAATTTGAGCTTTCAGATAGAAGATGGCACTTTGCAGGGCCATCTGGTTGGCAGTGGCCTTGCCTTTGTTCATGCGGAAAAACTCGAAGTTGCCGCATAGATCGAAGATGTAGAACTTGCTTTTGTTCTCCCCGTCCACCAGTCCCGGACACAGACGGGTACCCCGACCGATCATCTGCCAGAATTTTGCACGGCTCTGTACCTTCTTGAAGAACACCAGGTTCAGCACCTCGGGTACATCAATGCCGGTATCCAGCATATCCACGGAGATGGCAATCTGGGGCAGCTTTTTCGGGTCGGAGAATTCGTCGATGGCACTCTGGGCGTAGGTCATGTAGTTGTCGATGACCTTGGCGTAACCAAGCAGATGGGGGTACTCCTTGCCGAACACCTCCAGAATTTTCTCAGCGTGGCGGTGATTCTTGGCAAAGATGATGGTCTTGCCCAGCTTCTCTCCGTAGTCAATTTTCAGGCCGTTGGTCATCAGCAGATTCAGAGCCAGGCGGATGGTATCCTCGTTGAACAGCCACTCGTTGAGGGCAGAGGACTCGATCCGCTCGGGCAACTCCCCATTCTCATCGGTGAAGGTGGCCTCATACTCCGCCTGTTCCTCCTCGGACAGATCGGCGTAGGAGATGCCCTCCTCCATGAATTTCAGCTTGCTCTCCACCGTGAGGAAGTCCACCAGAAAGCCGTCCTTCACCGCCTGGGCCAGTTCGTAGCCGTAGGTAGGCACACCGCTCTCCAGTTCAAAGATCTCGTAAGTGTTCTTGTCGATCTCATCCTTTGGGGTGGCTGTGAGACCCACCAGGGGTGCGTCAAAGTAGTTGAAAATATCCCGATACTTATTGTAGATGGAGCGGTGGGCCTCGTCGCAGATGACCAAATCGAAGTGGCCTACAGTGAACAGCTTTCCCTCTCCGTCCTCAACCGAGTCGATGCAGTTCATCATGGTCTGGTAGGTAGAAAAGACGCAGTGGGCCGTGTAATTGTCCTTCTCCTCGCACAGGTTGGTCACGGAGAGATTGGGCAGCAGATTCACAAAGCTGCGCTTGGCCTGGGTGACCAGAGAGTTTCGGTCGGCCAGGAAGAGGACATTTTTCACCCAACCGTGCTGGAGGAGTACATCCACCAGAGCGATGACCGTGCGGGTCTTGCCCGAGCCGGTGGCCATGACCAGCAGGGCCTTCCGGCGGTTCTGGGCCAAAGCCTGACAGGTGGCCTTGATGGCCCCCTCCTGGTAGTAGCGGCCGGCAATGTTGTGGTCCACCTGGATGTACTTGAGGCTTGTCCGCATGGCCCGAAGGTTGAAGAACTTCTCCAGGTCCCTCTTGGAGTAGAAGGCGGCCACCCGCCGCTCCGGGTAGGCTCCGTCGTCGATCCGGGTGTCAAAGCCGTTGGTGAGGAAGATCACCGGGCGGCGGCCATATTTCTGCTCCAGCAGGTCGGCGTACAGCTTGGCCTGCTGGCGGCCCTTGGCTGGGTCCACACAGGTGCGCTTGGCCTCGATGACGGCCAGGGGGCGGTGGGCGTCATCATAGAGCACATAGTCGGCATAGCCCACCTCGCTCTGGTTGGGCATACCGGGCAGCTCCACCTCACCCAGCCAGTCCTTCCCCTCGGTCCAGCCCGCATCGGTGAGCATGGCATCGATGTACAGCTTGCGGGTCTTGTATTCTGAGAGATCCAGGGGCTTGGGGGTATAGCTGGGCTGCTGAGTCTCACGGCGGGCGGTGAGCTCGGCCCTGAGGGCCGCATTTTCCGCCATGAGGGCGGCCAGATCCACCTCGGGCACGGGAGCTGGAGCTGGGGCGGCGGTCTGCCCCTCCAGCAGGGCCGGGTCAAATTCTCCGGGGGTGTAAGTCGTGCCGTAGCAGCAGGCCACAAAGTCCATGAAGTACCAGAGGTTTTCCAGGCACAGCATGGCCTGCTCCTTGGTGATCTTTTTCCCGGTGTGGGCGGCGGCGTTGCCCGTCTGGCGGATGTACTTGAGGCGCTGCCAAAGGTCCCGGTCCACGATGGCCCGGAAGTCCTCAGTGTCCATGAGGCTGGCCAGCCGGTCATCGTAGGGCATGACCAACCCACCGTCCACGGAGTACATCCATTTGACGGCAAACTCCATACACCGGCGGCAGTTGAGCACGCAGGCTGCCGGGTCGATAGTATAGATTCTTTCCGCCGCAACGGCAACCTCTCCGAATGTGGTGAGCTGGGGGTCAGAGAGGAGAAAATTAAAGTTGGTCATGGTATCACCTCAATTCTTTTTCTTCTCTTTTTCCTTTGCTGCTTTATCCGAAATCTCTACGAGCAGTGTTTGCAATTCCATAATTCCATCGAGCGAATCTTGCACTGTGTCTTTGTTAACAATACTATTCTCACCGTGAGCCGTGCTGTTTCTAAGCTGGTCAGCTCTTATTTTTAAAAGAAGACGGCGCATTTTTTTAGCATCTTCTTTTGTGATACATTTCTTTTTATAGAAGAAATCAATGTTAGCAAAAATCGATGGAGGCATCCCGTCATAAGGCTTTTTTGCTGTTTGACTTGAAAAATATTCGCAAGTATCGCATTTTGACAATTTTTTGTTCCTGAAGATGCTGTATTCCTCTCTGATAGAATTGTTTTTTGCAATTTCATCAAACCAATGATAAATCATTCCTTCAGCGCAAGAACACAATAGCGAAAAAGATTCCAAATAGAACCCTGCTGAGAACAAATTTGTAGCATGGTGGTATGTTGTAACAAATGACTTGTTTTTATATGTTCCAATTATGTGCCTATTCAGCTCAACCATCTCAGTATCTGTAAATTGATGCCAGAGTGCGTTTCCACCTACCCAGTCAGATGTAAAATCTGTGGCTGTTATAGTCCCACCTAACACGGTTTCCTTTTCGTCCCATCGATACTGAAACATAGATGCTGTGCTTACTTGGTTAATGCTGTACGGCATAACCATTTTCCCAGGCGAGGCCTTGACTGCCAGGAGCAGCATCATGTTTGTGATTTCCAAGGATTTTCTGATAGGCGGACTCTTCTCTCGAGTTTCCCATTTGGGCCCTCTCCACCAGGTATCCGGCTTTATCAACCCGTATGCCTTGAATTTAAAACTTGTATAGTTATCTTTTTCACGCGGAACCTTTTTCACTTCGAGAGAAATATACGGGTAACAGGGGGTTAAATCAAACATATAGTCTTTTACAACTGGTTCAAATGGATATAGATATTCAACGGTATAAATCGGTAACTTCCCAACTTTGTAGTCTTCATATAAATTTCTTAATTCAGTTTGTCGTTTGGAGTATAATGTACTGCACTCTTGGAGCAAGTTATCTTGGAAGGAAATTACTTTCTCGATCTTTTCAGGAATGTCATATTTGATTCCGAGATTTTCTGACTCATTATTGTATAGGCAGTACAGCAGAGATTCCAAAGCAAAATCCAGAATGATAATAAGGCTCTGTTTATTTCGACTTACATGCTTTAGAGGCAGAATTTGATTGTATTTCTCCAATATATCGAGGTAGTTGCAATAGTAGCCGCATTGTTGACACGCGGCAAGCAAATGGTAAAGTAAATCTAAATTTTTTCTATTCTTTTGGGAATCATGGGATGGATATATTTTATATCCCTGCTCTAAGTATTGATCAACTAAGTCAAAAAAGCGCCCACGAGAAAACAATTCTTGCATGCTTTCCATTTTTTCATTTCTCCCCCAATATTGCAACCAAATGTGTTGATGCGGTATACAACGAACTCTTGCTCTGGATTTTACCACCTGGCCTTCAGCAGGGTACAGCCAACTTGCCGTCCACGAAGTATATCCATTTGACAGCAAACTCCACACAGCGGCAGCAGTTCAGCACGCAGGCCACCGGGTCGATGTCATAGATTTTTTCCGCTGAGACGGCCATCTCCCTGAAAGTGGTGAATTGGGGATCAGAGAGGAGAAAATCGAAGTTGGTCATGGTGACACCTCATTGTCTTAAAACATTTCCATCGACTTCACTATCATCTACTTCTTTGATTTCTATGGAATTATCACGAAGCTCTCTAATATGCCCAATGTGGAACCAACTCAAAGGCTTTATTGACGCGACAAAGTGATGGTCATTTTCTCCTATCAATGGAGCACCATTCGATACAAGAATGATTCTCCACTCATTTTGCCACTGATAGGACAAATCTTTTTTAAAAAACACATTATATTGATTTCTATTTTCATCGTTCAGAATTTCAATATGATATTCTGAGTGTATATCAACATAAGAAACTGCCCCCCATTTTCCTCCAAGTTGATTGTCATCTATGTAATCAAGCATATTTTGCAGAAATTCAACTTTACTAAAAATGGCATAATAAGAGCCAAATTGCTCCATTTCAGATATAAACTCTTCTTTAAATTTTAAAGAAAATTCGGTTTCTTTCCGAAGAATATGTTCAGATAGTTGAGAGCAGCAATAAAGTGGGATCTTATTATCACCTTTAAATCCGACCGTAAAATTCTGTATGAAGTCAAGAGGTATCTTTATTCGCTCTTCTGGTGATTCCTCTGGACCTAATTCCATGAATTCACCTGTATGATTTTCAAAAGAGATGACACATTTTCCGTCAAATTTGTCGCCTCGGTAAGTATCTTCAAGTTTTCTAAAATATCCACTTTCGTTCATGTAAACTTTTCCGGCGCACAAATCTTCAAGATATTTGCGATTGTTACTGACCTTTATTAACATGTCCGGAAATTCATATTGGAATACTTTCATGGCATAATCTCACCCAAAATATTGCTGCATCAAGGCTTTTTTCAATACTTCCAGTTTATCAAGGCTCTGCTGAATCGTCAATTTTGATTTGTTCGCCTGTTCCACAAGAAATGAAAATTGTTTCTGTAACCCCAAAGGTGGCAGAATGATTGTAAATGCCTTTATGTCGCCAACATTGATATGTGGCGACGCTGATCCACTGACACCACCCAGTGCTTTTCGCAAAAAGGATTCAAAATTCATAGCAACACTCAAAAACTGTGGTAAGCATTTTGTAGTATCTGGGGATAGTAACATTGACCTCTGTCCAAGTGCTACATTGCAATCTCGGTCTATCATTGCCGCAATACCAAGGATAGCTCCTTCTCTTGTATATACAATATCACCCTTTTCGGGGCGTTTGCGCTGGATTCGCTGATAATATTCACGTTCGGGTATGTACTCGATATCATCCCACATAATACGATTCTTCTTAACAATTGATGTTCTGATACACATATATCCAGTATTATCACTTGTATAGTTCGGAGTTGAATGAGGACAATCTACTATAGTTTTGCACACACTATCCAGCGGCCACATCTGCCATTTGTGGTCATTCTCTACCGGGTCCCCAAACATCTCCACAAACCGGGCTTTGACCAGCAGGTCCAGTTTGTTCAGCTGCACCCGGCGCTTGGCGATCAGGTCGCTGACCTTGTCCAGCTGGACGGCAATGAGGCGCTGTTCTTCCAATGGTGGGAGAGGAAGTTCCTCCTTTTGATAGTCTTTAAAGTATATGTGTGGAATCGTTGCGCCGGTATAGTATTTTGCAAGGTTCATATTTTCCATGGCATAGGCCAAGTAGCCAATATCTACATTTTTGCCCGGAATAATATATTGCATAGTTCCAATGACAGAGGACTTTGCGGGTAATTTCATAACGCGACCAACACCCGCGCCATCTTTTACAACTGCAATATATGGGCTTTCTTGCTGATAAAAATCAACCGCTTTGATGAGACCACTCGCACCATAAATCGGATACTCACCATGCCGTCCATCTAAATCTTTCTGCGCAATATTTGAAGTCGCTTTGCTGCAAACATCCCCCAATTTCGCCATCACACCATCTCCTCCAGCTCCGCCAGGCCCTTGGTGATCTCCAGCTCCAGCTCCTTGAGGTCCGTCAGAATCTCCTGGGTGGATGGGTACTCCACGGGGACATACTCCATCTTCTTGTACTTGTTGATGGAGAGGTCATAGCCGTTCTGGGCGATCTCCTCCCTGGGCACCAGGAAGGACTGCTCGGTGCGCTCCCGCGCCTTTTCCCCCTCACGGTTGTGGAATCGGGCCACGATGTCGGGGATGTTGCTTTCCTTGATCTCCACACGCTTGTCGTCCAGGGTGAAGCCATCGGCCTTCATGTCGTAAAACCACACCTCATCCGTGCCGCCGTGGCCTGTCTTGGTGAACACCAGCACCGCCGTGGACACCCCGGCGTAGGGCTTGAACACCCCAGAGGGCATAGAGATCACCGCCTCCAGCCGGTTGCCCTCCACGATCTCCTTGCGGATGTCCTTATGAGCCTTGGAGGAACCGAACAGCACCCCGTCGGGTACGATGACGGCGCACCGCCCGCCTACCTTCAGCATCCGCAGGAAGAGGGCCAGGAACAACAGCTCGGTCTTCTTGGTCTTGCAAACCTTCAGCAGGTCGGCGGACACGATGTCCGCGTCCAGGCTCCCCTTGAAGGGGGGATTGGCCAGAATGAGGGTGTACTTCTCCCGGTCGGTGTTCTGGTCGCTGAGGCTGTCCCGATACTCAATGTAGGGGTTGTCGATGCCGTGGGTCATCATGTTCATGGCCCCGATGCGCAGCATAGTGCGGTCCATATCGTAGCCGTTGAACATATGGTTCATGTAATGGTCTTTCTTCTGACGGTCGAAGAAGATTTCTTCTTTCCTGTTCTCCTTCAAATACTCGCCGGCCGCCACCAGGAAGCCGCCGGTGCCGCAGGCCGGGTCGCAAATCACATCGTCCGCCCGAGGGGCCATCAGGTCCACCATCATGCGGATGATGTGCCGGGGGGTGCGGAACTGGCCGTTGACCCCGGCGGTGGCGATTTTGGACAGGAGGTATTCGTAGATGTCGCCCCGGACATCAGTATCGTGGAGCTGCTCCGCCTGGGCGTAAATTTCGTCCATGGCGGTGACGATCTTATCCAGCATCAGAGGCGTGGGGATCTTGAAAATGGCGTCTCCCATGTACTTGGCGTAGGCGCTGTCCTTGTCGGCGTGGAGGTTCTTGATGAAGGGGAACACCCACTCCTGCATGACGGAATACATCTGTCCGGCGGGAAAGTCGTGGAACACCGACCATTTGAGCTGGCTACCCGGGATGGTCCGCTCCCCCACCTGTACCTCACCGGCAAAGATGCTCTTATGAGGCAGGCCCAGCATGGCACTCTCCTTGGCCCGCTGGTTATCGGCGGCATCCAGGTCGTGGATGAACATGAGGTAGGTCATCTGTTCCACCACATCCAGGGGATTCGTTATGCCGCCGGTCCAGAAGGTCTCCCAGAGGCGGTCAATTTTATTTTTCAGTTCGCCAGTGATCATGTTCTCTTACTCCTTTTCCCGGTTCCAGATATAGGCGGTATAGCGTCCGCCGCTGAGTTTTAGAATTTCCCCGCTCTTCTGCAGGTCGGCCAAAGTGCGCTGTATCGTGATTTTACTAATATCGGGGCACTGCTGGATGATCTCCGCCTTGGTAACCTTCCCAAGGGTGCCCTTGATGATCTCCCGGATACGGTCCGGCTTGCTCATGCCACTGACGGCCAGGACTTGCACACGGGCGGAAAAGTTCCGGTAGGCCGCCGCTACCACGCCCAAGGTATAGCGCACAAAAGGGGCGTAGTCATTGGCTTCCTCGTGCCACCTGTGGGAGCTCTGCTGGAGAACCTCATAGTAGGTTTCCTTGCTCTCCTCAATGAGTTTTTCAATACTGATATATTTGCCCACGATATAGCCTGCCCGGTAGAGCAGCAGCAGGGTCAGCAGGCGGCTCATACGGCCGTTACCGTCGTTAAAGGGATGAATACAGAGAAAGTCCAGAATGAACATAGGGATCAGCAGCAACGGATCCATGTCACCCTTCCCCACAGCCTCCTCGTAGGCCCGGCAGAGGCTGTCCACCGCCTCCGGCGTCTCCCAGGCCGGGAGAGGTTGAAAGCGAATCGTTTTGTTTCCTTGTTCGTCCTCCTCTGTAATCACATTGTCCAAGGTTTTATAATGTCCACCGTAGGACGCGCCGCTAAATTTATAGAGGTCCCGGTGGAGCTGCAGGATCATAGATGCTTTTGGCGGGATATAGTCAAAGCTCTCATGAATGGTGGCCAGTACATCCCGGTAACCGGCGATCTCCTGCTCGTTCCGGGTACGGGGGGTAGTTTTGTCCTGCACCAGCTTTTTCAGGCGCTCGTTCGAAGTATAAATACCCTCGATTTTGTTGGAGGCCTCGGTGCTTTGGATCTTGGCGATTTCCACCAGTTTAGTCAGGGTATCGGCTTTGGCCTCGATAAACAGGGCCTGTTCTCCTTTGTATTCATGGATCTGAGTCAGCAGGGCCACGATATCTGGGGCAAGCAGCTTCTCATAGTTTTTGGCAAAATCGTAGGTGCGCATCCTGTACCTCACTTCAGGTCAATTTTATCGTTTTTCTTATAATGATATAATTAAACTATATCAAGTAAACTTGATTGTGTCAAGGGTCAACTATATCATTTTTATCGAAATGATATAGTTGACCCTTCGGGGTATAGCAATACCGCCCCGAGAATATTTCGAGGCGGCATTGTTGTGATTCGTTTTCAGTTTCATGTATTCAATACGATTCTCTCTACTGTCTATGAGGTTCAATAGCGGATTTGCTCCAGCCTATTCTCCCGCAACTTCCGTGCCCCGCACCGCCTTTGATTCAAGTTGACATGGCTCAGAAATCACACCGAGTCATCTGGTGTTCTTTGATTCAGCATAGCATCTCTTGCATCTGCCTAATAGTGGAGGTGCCTTTTGTAATCCTTACAAAGCACAAAATCGTAATAGAGGGCCGCCAAATTCATCAATGGGCCTACTTTCTGACCACATAACCAGCCACAGACGGCGGTGGAATATATGGAACTAGCACGGCGAAAGAGTGACAGAAAGTATATTGTTTCAAAAGGAAAGCGCTAAAAAGAACGAAAAAGATTAGAAAAAATATCAAGCCGGCCTTGACGTGCGGGAGGTCACAGGTTCAAGTCCTGTATCGTCCACCAAATGAATCCCTTAGAGCCACAAGGCTTTGAGGGATTTTTTCTTTTTTAAAAAATTCAGAATGTTCCTTGTATGGGTTGTGTTTCTTGCTTTTAAACGCACAAAATCGTTCTTGCCGGTCCATGTTCCGAAAAAGGCCTCTCTGCGGAAAGATCTGCAGAGAGGCCTTTTCTATCCAGGAAATGCGGTCCATGAGTTCAATTCTGCAAGCAGCGCTGGAGGTTTTCCGTGATCCGCCGGGAAAAGGCCAGGTATTCCGACCGCTCCTCTGGGGTGAAGCCCGCCAGATGGTCCGCAAGGGCATCCTCCTGAGCCGCCTCCAGGTCGGCGATCACAGAACCTGCCTCGGGCGTCAGGACGGGCTTGCGCATGTCCAGATAGCCGGGGGGCTCGCTCTCCAGCAGGCCCTTAGAGGACAGTCGTTGCAGGGCGAGGGCGAGGGAGGCCCGGGAGAGCCCGGAAAAGTCTGCTAGTTCCCGGCGGGTACAGGGCCCGTGCAGCTGATGCAGGGACAGCAGGATCTGGGCCTCCTGGAGGGAGAGCCCGTTTTTCAGCGCGGCGGTCTCCAGATGGGATTCCAGAAGCCGCCGCTCCCGGTAGGCGTCGCAGAGGGGGCCGCTTCCCATCACACCGGCCTGAAAGGCCCGCACACGCTCGTCGCCCAGCCGCTGGCTGGTGGGGAGCAGGGGCGGCACCGCGCCATCTCCGGCGGCGTCCAGAAGAAAACGGTACACCTTCGCCCGGCACCGCTCATAGCTCTCCTCATCCAGCACCTCCTTATAAAACTGGTGATAGGACTCAAAGATCATCAGCTTCATCTTGACCGTCCTGGAAATGCTCAGGCTCTGGGACGCCAGGGACCCCTTGGTCTTGACATAGTAGTAGATCGGGACAGACAGGGCGTAGAACCGCTCCGCCCGGCGGATGTACTCCAGATTGAATAAAAAGTCCTCGCACCAGCTGATCTCCGGGTCCATCCGCAGATGGTACCGCTCCACCAGCTCCCTGCGGTACAGCTTATTCCACAGGACGCCGTAATAAAAGTCCGCTGGATTTTCCATCATGTGGGCGGCGTATTCCTCCCGGGTGAGGAGGCTGTCCTCGTCGATGTCGCCCTTTCGGGAGAGACGCTCGCCGACCACCCGGTAGAAGTCCGCGATCACCAGATCGCAGCGATGGGCCTCTGCGGCCCGGACCAGAGAGCGGGTGGCGTCTGGGGTGATCCAGTCATCACTGTCCAGAAACTGGAGATAGACGCCCTGAGCCAGATCCAGGGCATGGTTGCGGGCGGCGGAGACCCCGGCGTTTTTCTGGTGGATCGCAGTCACCCTGGCATCCCGGGCGGCAAATTCATCGCAGATCGCGCCGGAGCCGTCGGTGCTGCCGTCGTCCACCAGAAGCAGCTCCAGGTCGGTAAACTGCTGGTCCAGGATGCTGGCCACACAGCGCCGGATGGTCTGTTCCGCATTGTAAACCGGCACAATGACGCTGACCATTGGTTTCATTTCAGCAACTCCTTATTTTGAGGGATTAGGGATGGTGAGGTTGGGATATGGGGTAGTTTATCACGGCTTTGTGCCAGCGTCAAATCGAGAACAGCTTCATGTTTTCTGCGGATGCGGAGATGATGGGGGCTATGTGAACGGGGGGAGTACTGTATAGCTGACAAGGAACAGAATGGGGACCGGCACAGCCGGTCCCCATTCTGTCAAAAGCCGATATGGGAAGATCAATCGACATACTCCACGCCGATCTGCTCCAGGATCTGGTCCACGAAGGGGCGGGGAAAGCCCTTGCCGGCATGGATCCCGGCCAGCTGCCCCTCCTCTTTCAACTTGACGGCGGCGGCGGCTTTGGCCAGTTCCCCGGCATCCTCAGGCTTGATGACCAGGATGCTGTCGCCATCGCCCACCAGGATGTCGCCCGGGCAGATGACCTGTCCGCCCACGCTGACCGGGAAGTTGATCTCGCCGGGGCCGTTCTTATAAGGGAGTTGAAATCATGGTTGAGAAGAAACGAAAGAGCTTTGTAAAGCGCATGGTAACAGCCTTGATCCTGGGCGTGATCCTGGCTATACCAAAATCGCCACCGTGATCACCGCAGATCTGCCGGTCATCAGCCAGTGCCGGCCAGGCGACGCCACCCGCTTCCAGTCAATCCCTGTCTCCCAGGCACACCAGCTGTGGCGGGAGATGCAGGAGCGCCTCAACGATCTGGACCGGAGACTGAACGCCCCGGCTGCTCAGCCGCAAGCCCAGCCCCAAGCCGGAAGGCCGGGACCTGTGCGCCGCTACCGCATTACAGTCAATGGAAAAGTCTATGAGACCTCCATCCAGATGGTCTCCCAGTAACAGAAAGAGGTGTGTTTCATGTATACCATCGATTTGAACAGCGACATGGGTGAGAGCTTCGGCGCTTACCGCATCGGAAACGACGAGGGTATCATCCAGCATATCACCTCCACCAACGTGGCCTGCGGCTACCACGCCGGGGGCCCCATGGTGATGGACAAGGTGGTGCGCATGGCCAAGGAGTGGGGCGTGGCCGTGGGCGCGCACCCCGGCTACCCTGATTTGATGGGGTTCGGCCGCCGGAAGATGACGCTGTCTGTGGACGAGGTCAAAAATTACATGCAGTATCAGATCGGGGCTCTCATGGCGTTCACCCAGAGCTATGGTCTGAAGCTGCAGCACGTGGCGCCCCACGGCGCACTGGGCAACCTGTGCCAGTATGACCGGGAGACCTCCCGAGCCATCTGCGAGGCGGTGTATGAGATCGATCCATCCGCATCTTCTACTGCGCGGGGGCCGTCCTGGGGGAGGAAGCCCAGAAGATGGGTCTGAAAACGGCGGCGGAGATCTTTGCCGACCGCGCTTATATGGAGGACCTGTCCCTGGTCCCCTGGAAGCAGTCCGGTGCCATGATCACAGATGAGGATCTGGCGGTGGAACGGTGCATCAAGATGATCAAGGAGCACAAGGTCACCGCGATCACTGGCAAGGAGATCGAGATCCAGGGCGATACTCTGTGCGTCCACGGAGACGGGGCCAAGGCGCTGGCCTTTGTAGAGCGGATCAAAAAAGAATTCCAGCAGGAGGGGATCCAGATCAGGAACTTCTTGTGACCCCGCGTTCCGCCTGCCCGCACACGGCGGACGCGGAAGCGCTGCCCCCATCGGCCGGCTGCGGCCGGTGGGGGCTTCTGTCTGTCAACATCGGGCAGATGAATGCGGAACGGACAGGTTTTCGTTGACAGAGTGAAGGGAAGAGGATAAAATAAAAGGACAGAGCGGCAAGCCGCTCTGCATCTCTGCGCCAGTAGCTCAATCGGATAGAGCGCACCCCTCCTAAGCGGCAGTTCGTTCGAATCCTGTGGAGCCTGAAAATTGAATATTTGTTGTATAAGCCCCCGTACCTCACCGGGATAGAGGGTCCGCCTCCTAAGCGGAATGTAGTGAGTTCGAGTCTCGCCGGGGGTGCCAAAACAACCGCTGTAAGCCGTTTTTCGCTGGTTTACAGCGGTTTTTGTTTTAAACAAAAAGCGTATAGCAAAGGGAGAGTTGCCATTCAATTTTGTTGTATGCTTGCTAATTGGATTTGAACGGTTTACATGCGCTTGCTAAGAAAAATTGCGCTCTTGCTAATTCGATTTTTGGGACTCATTTGCTGCCGGGTGCTGCCGAGAGCAGCGCCGCCAGAGTATTTGCCAGTTCCGGCGACTTGCGAAGCTGTTCCACCAGGGCCTCCAAATCCAATGCGGCGGGTGCCGGTTCCTTTTCTTCCTCTGGGGGACGAACCGAACGCAAGTCGGGATTTGCGTAGAAGGCACTCTCAAACTTCTGGGCGTTGATCTTGCGGTCCTCGTCCAGAATATGAGCATACACGCTGGTGATCATGTCGATCTCTGCGTGTCCCGTATCGCCCTGAGTGGCCTTCAGGTCGCCATGGTTGAGTTTCAGCTTGTAGGTCGTGCTGGAATGTCGGAGGGAATGAAAAACGACTCTGGGCAGTCCGGCCTTCTCGCGCAGCTTTTCAAATTCCTTCAGGATGATACGATCCTCGCAAGGCCGACCATTGGGCAGCGCCACCACTAAATCGTAGTCCTGATATTCGTCACCGAGAAATCCCCGAAGTTCATCCTGAGATGCTTTCCATTCTCGCAAAATGTATGCCAAGGTCTTAGGCAGCCATACCTTGCGGATACTGGAATCGGTCTTTGGCTTTTTCAAGATGACTCTGGTGCTAGTATTGGGAAATAAGGGCGTGAACACATGGTAGATGTCCTTTTGCCCCAACATCTCGATGGCCCGCTTAGAGGCCCGCGTCAGTTCTTTGTCGATGTAAACATAGGCATTGTCAGCAGCAATTTCTTCATCAGAGATGTGAACGTTGCTCCAGGTCAGCCCCAGAATCTCGCCCATGCGCAATGAGCAGGCAAAAGAGAGGTTCATAGCCACATAGAGCTTACTATCCGTACACTGATCCAAGGCGGTGCGGATCATTCCCGCATCCCAAATGTCCCGCTTTTTATATTCGCTCTTCGGCAGGATAACATTGTCAAAAGGATTTTTGGCAATCAGCTCCCAGCGGACAGCTTGCTTAAAAGCACAACGCAGAAGTTTGATGATTTTCTCAATCGTTTGGTTCGTTACATATTGCGTTTTTGCTTTGTGCATCTTCGTGGAAACAGCGGGAGTTTTCTGCAAAGTCTGGATGTACTTGTCCACGACTCGCGGCGTGACCTCCTGGACCTTCAAATCTCCAATAATAGGGTTGATGTAGTTGGAGATCAGCGAGTTTTGGCTGTCGTACATGGATACACCCCACCGCTTTTCACCATAGAGCGAAACAAAGTCCAAAAGGAACTCCGCAATGGTCTGATCGGTGGGCGGGAGAAAAGTTCTCGTGAACTGTTGGTTCTCTACCTCCGCCTTACGCTTCAATGCGTCTTGGTAGGAAGTGCGGGTCTCCCATTTTTGCCGGGTCTCACCGTTCTCGTCCGTGTAGTTGTAGACGATAGGGGAATAGCCGTTTTTATGAGCGTAGCTTTCAAGAAGCTGTTTCTGATTTTTGATACTGTTGCTCTCGCCTATGAGTTCATCATCTCGGCTTAAACGCTCATACAAGGCTGTGAATTTCATAGTCTGTGTTGCTGTCCTCATGCTCTGCACCTCACTTTCTGCGGCTTTATTTCTTCTGTCCTTAACAGATTAACCCTTTGGGATCGGTGACCACATAGGAACTGTGCATCTGCATGAGGGAGGGTTTGACGAAGAAACGGGTCTTGCCGCTGCCGCTGCCGCCAATGACCAAGATATTTTTGTTTCGGGCATACTTGGGATTTTTCGGGCGGCTGGACATGGTGAGCTTTTCCGTCTGAGTCAGAGGAATGTTCCAGTCGGGGACCGGATCGACATAGGGGGCAATATCCGCCGCCGTGCCCCACCGGGCGCTGCCGTACTCAATGCCCTTACGGTATTTGCGGGCGTTCTTGCCTTTGGCGTACACCGCCAGCCGGACGATGACCGCCCCGGCGATGCCCACCAGCAGGTCCAGGGGATGCAGGCTGGGCAGCCCAGAAGAAAACGCCTCCGTAAAGCCCTGGCTCAAATGCAGGAACTTTT
>OFMP01000627.1_pt1 | contig 22138 bp, 14 predicted proteins | sample 1541841 | NCBI WGS metagenome assembly OFMP01 (sample SAMN04209226, study PRJEB22552) | human gut metagenome | biome: gut; material: feces | host: Homo sapiens | place: USA: Oklahoma
ACGACCTACATCAAAGGTGCAAAGGATATCCGCTTCGGTGTGGATATCAAGGGCGCACGACTCTGGAAGGGTGCCAAATATGCGACCGAAACCGGATTGCCGAATGTCGCTTTCCTACGCACACGCATTGAATTTATCGAAGCATTTTTCGCTCCCGGCGAGATTTCGGAGATATGGCTGACTTTTTCCGATCCGCAGATGAAGAGCGAAAACAGCCGTCTTACCAGCCCGATGTTCCTGGAGCGCTACCGCCGTTTCCTCAAGCCGGGCGGCATCATTCATCTGAAGACCGACAGCACGTTCCTCTATGAATATACGAAAGCGGTGTGTGAAGCGAACAATCTTCATGTACTTGCTTTAACGTCAGACCTTTACGGTGTGTCTGACGGGAATGGCGATGCCACATCGGGACGTGAATCGCTGTACTCTTCGGAGTTCTCGTCCGTGTGCGGAAAAGCTGCCGTGGATGCATTGTTCGAAGTCCAGACTTTCTATGAGCAGAACTTCCTTTCGCAAGGTTTCAAGATAAATTACACCGCATTTACGATAGACCACGAAGGCCCGTATACGTACCCTGAATTCGATGCCGTCTACTGGCGCGCCGCCGAGGCTCCACGTCTGCTGCCTGGCCATTGCGCCCATCCGGCACCCGGTTCCGGCGAATAGGGCTACGGCTCGACCCAATGGATGCGGATGCCCTTGCGCTCCATGCCGCGGAACCAAGTCATCTGCCGTTTGGCGAACTGATGAATCGCATTTCCCAGAAGAGTTTTCATCTCATCCAGCGTCAGTACACCTAGAACGTGCTGCGTAACGAACTTGTACTCAAGCCCATAGTAAGTCAGGTTCTCTGCCGGGATGCCGCTCTCCAGAAGTCGGCGGACCTCATCCACCATGCCCTCCGTGATTCTGGCATCCAGCCTGGCGTCAATGCGCTTGTTCCTTTCCTCGCGCGACACGAGCGTACCTATGTAATATGTGTTCTTCGGCAGGTAGCTCGTATTCTCCACCGGATGATTTTTCTGATAAATCGCGATTTCCAATGCCCTGACAAGTCTCTGTCTGGTATCGATGTCCGTCTTGTTGTGCAACGGCTTCATTGACGCCAGCATTGACACCAGCTCGTCAGCCGTTTTTTCCTCCAGCTCTGCCCTCAGCTCCGGACTCGGCGGAACATCCGGAATCGAATATCCGCAGGTCGCCGCTTCGAGGTAAAGTCCTGAGCCTCCGCACAATATAGGGATGCCTCCACGGCTGCGGATGTCCTTGTACGCCCGCTCGAACGCCCGCTGATATTGATACAGGTCGAACTTCGTCCCCGCATCCACGATGTCGATGAGATGATACGGAATCTCCCCGTACTCGCTCAAATCCTTCCCCGTGCCGATGTCCATCCCGCGATAAACCTGCCGCGAATCGCCCGAAAGAATCTCCGCTCCGGCCCTGTCCGGGCCAATGTTTCCCTCCCGTGCTGCCCTCAGGCGGTTCAGTTCGCGCGCCAGTTCCACCGCATACCGCGTCTTCCCCGAAGCCGTCGGCCCAAGTACGCAAATAAGGTCAATGCTTTTATTTTCAATGAGTTCGAGCAGTTCTTCCGCGCGGATTGTTTCCGGCTCCGGCAGATCTGCGATCATCATGTTTCCGTAAGGATTCTTCGTCGGCATTTTGATGTCAATGTTAGTGATTGCAACCGGCCGCCCTGAAAAATTACACGGCGGCTTGCTGTTTTCTGCAAAATTAACGATAAATTTGCAGTTCCGCACAATGAAGCTGTAACGGCTTGTAAAAGAAAGATTGTCATGGCGAAAGAGAAGAAAAGCAGAGTGAACATAAACAACAAGAGGGCTTCGTTCGACTACGAATTCCTGGAGAACTACACTGCAGGCATTGTCCTTTATGGAACGGAAATCAAATCAATCCGTGCCGGAAGGGCCTCTATGTCAGATGCTTTCTGCTATTTCGAGAAGGGACAGCTTTATGTCCGTGGCATCAATATCGCCCTTTATGCGTGGGGCTCATGGGGACAGCATGCTCCTCTGCGTGACCGTAAACTGCTGCTTCAGAAACGTGAATTGATACACTTGCAGCAGAAGGTAAAAGAAAAGGGCCTCACCATCGTAGCGGTAAGGCTCTTCATATCGGAAAACGGCTATGCCAAGCTGAACATTGCACTCGCACGAGGCAAGAAGCAGTATGACAAACGTCAGTCTATCAAGGAGAAAGACCTCCGTCGCGAAATGGAACGCGGCGAATAACCGGCAAACCCTTACAGGTGACGCCACGCCCGACATGCCGATGTAACCGCGGAGACGCTGTCGTCGTTCTTTTCTGTCGGCGGAAGGACTACAGGCCGAAGGACTCTTTGATTTTCGGTACGGAGTCAAGCAGCTCCCAGCCGAAGAACTGGAGGACCTTGTCCACTTCCTTTCCGTCTCGTATTACCTTTACAGACTTCGTGTAAGGCTTGCGGCCCACGTGGCCATAGCTTGCCGTCGGCTCATAGATAGGGTTCTTCAGCTGGAACTTCTCTATGATTTTTGCCGGACGAAGGTCGAAAATCTCTCCTACCTTCTCAGCGATAGCTGCATCGGAAAGGCCGTGAGTAGCTGTGCCATAAGTGTTTACGAAGATGCTGACAGGTTTTGCCACACCGATTGCGTAAGCGAGCTGCACCAGAACTTCGTCAGCCACGCCGGCTGCCACCAGGTTCTTGGCGATATATCTTGCCGCATAAGCTGCCGAGCGGTCTACCTTTGAAGGGTCTTTTCCTGAGAATGCTCCGCCGCCATGTGCGCCGCGTCCGCCATAGGTGTCCACGATAATCTTACGTCCGGTAAGACCTGTGTCGCCATGAGGGCCTCCGATGACGAATTTTCCGGTAGGGTTCACATGAAGGATGAAATTGCCGTCGAAAAGAGCCGCAGTCTGTGCCGGCAATGCCGCAATTACCTTAGGCAGAAGGATTTCCCTTACGTCTTTCTCGATCTTGTCGTGCATTGCCTTGTCCACTCTCTCCTGACCGAACTGGCTTACGGCTTCATTGTACCCCATTTTTCCGAGCTCCGGAGCGACGAATTCGTCGTGCTGGGTGGAAACGACAATGGTGTGTACGCGTACCGGGTGGTTGTTCTCATCGTACTCGATGGTGAACTGGGATTTCGCGTCCGGTCTGAGGTATGGCATGAGGTCGATGCTGTTCTTCCTGATGTCTGCCAGCACCTGGAGGGTGAGGTGTGAAAGCGCGAGCGGCAGCGGCATGAATTCTTCGGTGTCGCGGCAAGCGTAGCCGAACATCATTCCCTGGTCTCCGGCGCCCTGCTCTTCAGGGTCCGTGCGTACGACACCTCTATTTATGTCGGCGCTCTGCTCGTGGATTGCCGAAAGCACGCCGCATGAATTGCCGTCGAACATGTAGTCGGCCTTGTTGTATCCGATGCGGTTGATGACATTGCGCACGGTAGACTGAATATCCACGTAAGCGTGCTCGGCGCGAACCTCACCGCCTACGACCACGAGACCAGTGCTGCAAAATGTCTCGCATGCTACTTTGGATTCCTGATCCTGTCTGAGGAATTCGTCAAGAATTGCGTCTGAAATCTGATCGGCCACCTTGTCCGGATGTCCTTCAGAAACAGATTCTGATGTAAATAAGTAATTCATATCCAATACTTTTTAATTGGTTCCGCGCAGGTGGTTCAGGTGTCTGCGTCAATGCTTTTTACGACTCCTGACAGTCGTCCGGGTACAAAAAAACGTCCCACTGATGTGGAGACGTCACAAAAACACAAAACATTGATATGAAAAGTGGTTTCCGCGCCACGCGGTCACCGTTTGTCAACATTTTAGCATTTTTTAACGTGGTTGCAAGCAGGCAAATCTCTCCACATCGGTCTTGCAAAGGTACAATGTTTATCCATATCTGCAAAATATTTTTTAATCGAGTTTCGCAATCAGTGGCAGGAGTGGAGTTTCTGAACAAGTGGGTAACGGCGTGGAGTTTCTGAAATATTGGGTGCCAGGCGTGGGTTTTCTGAACAAGTTGGCAGGCTGATTTTTCTTTAACTGAAAGATAATCAATGCTTTGTGAAAATGAGCCCCTGCCAAGTCTCATGAAAAAACATGGGACTTGGCATGACTTTTCGTCTTCAAGAATCCTCGTAATGGTCTGATAGTTAGGAAGTAAAGAGATAATTGACAACTCCTGCCGTATGCCAACTTGTTCAAAACCGGAAAGGTGCTGCCGAGCCTCAAAATTAACATCATTGAAACAAAAAACATTGAACTTTAATGGTTTTAGTATTTTATATTTGTAAGTAAAGACCTAAATTTGCATACAAAGTATAATAACAATTATTACCTCTATGAATTATTCATTAAAGCATTTGTTACTTGCCGGCATCGCAATGTTGGCAGGTACGCTAGCCTATGCACAGGTGACAACGTCTTCAATGAACGGAATGGTGGTCGATGAGAGCGGAGAAGTTCTTACCGGCGCTGCCGTAGTGGCAGTTCACGTTCCGTCAGGTACTCAGTATGCGACTATCGCCAATGAGCGTGGCCGTTTCTTCATTAACGGTATGCGTGCCGGCGGCCCTTACAAGGTAGAAGTTTCATTCCTCGGTATGACTTCTGTAGAATTTAAGGACGTCGTATTGAAATTGGGCGAGCCGTACGAACTCAATGTAACATTGAAATCTTCCAACGAGCTGAATGCTGTTACGGTTATCAGCGAGAAGTCTTTCAATGCCAACATGACGGGAGCAGGTTCCAGTTTCGATCTCAGGACAGTGACGAATGTGCCTACCATTGACAGAAGTGTTTACGATGTAGCTAAATTCACACCGCAGGCTTCTGTAAGCAAGAATGGTGGTATTTCATTCTCCGGTTCGAACAACAGGTATAACAGCTTCCAGATTGACGGTGCTGTAGCAAACGATACCTTTGGCCTTTCTGCTTCTGGTACAAATGGCGGACAGACAGGCGCCAATCCTGTTTCACTCGACGCTATCGAGGAAATTCAGGTGGTTGTAGCTCCTTTCGACGTGCGTCAGTCAGGCTTTACCGGTGGTGCCATCAATGCTATTACCAAGTCCGGAACCAACACTGTAAAGGGAACTTTCTACACCTATTTCAATAATCAGGACTTTATCGGAAAGACTCCTGGCAAACTCGCCAAAGATAAAGGAATAGAAAGAACTAAATATGATTCTCAGCTTTCCCAGACTTATGGCTTTACTGTCGGCGCTCCAATCATCAAGAATAAGTTGTTCTTGTTCATGAGCGGTGAGTATTATAAGAAAACACGTCCGAACATCTACAATCCTAAAGAGGGAGTTTATGACGGAACCACTCTTAAGGATGATGTTATTGTCGATGGTGAGAATCTTGGAAATGTTTTCAATGCCAAAATGGCTGAAACAATGCTCAAGCATTACGAGAAAACTTATCTTGGAGGAAAATCCACAGGTGATTCTTTCGGCCCGCATCAGATCGACGACCGTTCGATCAATGCGATGGCAAGAATTGACTGGAACATCAATGATGCCAACAAACTTATGGTCCGTTACCAGTTTATGGATGCTTACGCAGACAAGTATAGTTCAAATGCTACGAAGTACTTCTTCAACAAATCTTCATACAAGCAGTCGAACCGTACCAACACTATCGTTGCGGAGCTTAACTCGAAGATTTCCGATGTTCTCCAGAATCAGTTCCGTGCTACGGCTGTGCTCGTGAGAGACCATCGTGACTATCCTTATGCCGGAGCGAATATTGAAGTGAGGGATAATGTTACTCTCAACCTTGGTACAGAATTCTCTTCAGGTGGCAACTCCATGGATTCCAACACCTTTACCATTTCGGACAACCTCTCATGGTATAAGGGAAGGCATGAAATCACTTTCGGAACACACAATGAAATCTATTCATTCAACAACTTGTTCCTCCAGTATGCTTTCGGCGGTTATTCTTTCGGAAGCCTTGCTGATTTCTTCAACAATAAGGTTAACCAGTTTAACTACAGATATTCAGATCCTGAGTTGACCGGAGGAAACCCTAGATGGGCTGCTACCACTCATGCTGCGCAATTTGGATTTTATGCTCAAGACCAGTGGAGAGTCAACTCCAACTTCTCATTGACTTATGGACTCCGTATTGACATTCCTGTCCTTCTGAACAAGCCGACAGAAAATGCTGATTTCAACAAGGGGGCAATTTCCAAGCAGTATGGACAGGAAGTCGGAACTGTTCCTGCTCCTGCAGTATTGTTCTCACCTCGTGTCGGTTTCCGTTACTTCTTGAATGATGACCATTCTACTCTTCTCAGGGGTGGTGCAGGACTCTTTACCGGACGTGTGCCTTTCGTTTGGATTTCAAATGCATACAACAACACCGGTATGGAGGCTAAATCCATTACAGTTTCCAAGCCGGCTGCGGATTTCCCATTCACGAGCAATCCTTATGAGGATATCGTGAAGACGGGTCTGGCTTCTGCAGGCGGAAAAGCTACCATCAATACACTTGACAGACACTTCAAGTACCCTCAGGTATTCAGGGCTAATCTCGGTCTTGAGCAGAGTTTCCTTAACGGATGGAAGTTCACTTTCGATGCAATGTTCTCCAAGACATTGAACAACGTATTCTTCAAGAACCTTGCAATAACCAAGAGCGGTTATACTTATGGCGTAAATGCTGAGGTCGGAGAGTCCAATCCTGCAAGCAAGGCACCGCTTTACAGCATTGACAAGACTTACTATGCAGTGGTTGCCCTCGACAATACCAACAAGGGTTATACCTACTCCATCAGCGGACAGCTCGAAAAGCATTTCAATTTCGGTCTTGACTTGATGGCTTCTTACACTTTCGGCCATGCATATTCTGTTAATGACGGTACTTCATCCGTTGCATACTCCAACTGGAAGTACAACTACTCTATTGACACCAATGCTCCGGAGCTTTCACACTCTCTGTTCGACAGGCCTCACAAGATTATGGCAGTGGTTTCTTATACTACCCCGATCTACCTCAGAGGTCTCCAATCTACAATTTCCCTCTCTTATGAGGCGGGCAGTGGCCAGAGATATTCTTACACGATGAATGAAGGCAAGCTCGACTTCAATGGTGACGGTTACTATGGTAACTCCACATTGTACATCCCTACCAAGGACGAAGTGGGCAAGATGAATTGGGCGGATCCTGCTGATGCAGCTAAATTCGAACAGTACATTTCTGATGACAAATATCTTAGCTCTCATAGAGGACAGTATTCTGAAAGATATGGCGGAATTGCTCCGTTCGAGCATCATTTCGATCTTCACTTCGCTCAGGATTTCTACTATGACAGGGAAAAAGGAAGAAAACTTCAGTTTATCGTGGATTTGCTTAATGCAAGCAACCTTCTCAACAAGGACTGGGGTGTTTACAACTCATCTGCATACAATGTGCAGGTGCTGAATCTTACAGACCTCAAAAAAGATACTGACGGCAATATGACTCCTACCTACAAGTATAATCCTAAAACTATCAATATCAATGACTTCTATTCAAGATGGAGAATTCAGCTTGGCTTTAGACTTACATTCTAAGCAATAGAGTCTTATCAATTATATAAATGCGGGCGACCCCTAACCGGGCCGCCCGTTTCCTATTCCGGAAAAAGCGGACAGAATTATGTGATTTCTTATTGGAAAAGCGGACAAAAGTGTCTGTTTTTACGCTGGAAAAGTGGAAAACAGCTCCGCCCCGCTACCTGAGCAATACACGCTTGATCTCTCCTGCATCAGTTGAACGGATCTGGGATGCGGGACTTGTGACTTAATTTGCGACACATTGTCTGTGGTGTGTAATTCCCTGTGTTGTAATTAATTAGCTGTTTTCAGAGTTGCTGTTTTGTTAACTCTGAAAACAGAGGATTACTTAATATTCAGCTATTTATGCTCCACGCAGGCTGTATCCTTTCAGCCGCCTCTCACATGTGGCGGCGATTTCTTCGATGATTTCCTGGCAGCGGGACTCTGGTATTTTGATGTCTGAGCCGGCATTGACCAGGTCTGCCTTGGTGGGGAGGCCGTTGCCCATTACTGATGTCGCATGCTCGCCTCGGTAGCCTTCGCGACAGAGCGTCAGGTCGTATGCCGGACTTATGCGCCAGGCGCCGGCTTCGCAAATGAAACTGAAGTTTTTCGGATGGTCGTCCTTGTTTTCGGCTATGACATTGAAGACCATTCTTCTGAACTGCTGCTCGACCTGAGCAGGGTCTTGCGTCAGGAAGCCCGTCAGATGCAGCAGATTCCGGTAATCCATCGTAAGTTCATTCAATGACAACCCAAGCAATGCGCCGGCAGTCGCGACATGAAGGCGTTTTCCGTCTCGGACGTCGAATCGTTTGGACGCAAAATATTTATTGTCAATGAGTTTGAATTCCGGAACTTCTATCCCGCAAGCAGCGGCCGCCACATTGTAATCGTACTCCATCTTGCCGAAATCAGCAGGATCATAAACGTGCCGGAACTTTACCAGCCACTCACCTTCATCATCTTTCATCAGGCATTTTGGACGGCACCCACCGGAATTTCCGCTATTGAAGTATAAAACATCTTCATCCTTGTCCGACTTCTCCGACAGGACATTGAAAGCTAAATCTTGAAGCTCATCCAGTTCAGGCAGCGCCTTGTCTTCGCCCACAAAAGTTTCAGGCAGGTAGGCCAATGCTCCCATACCGGATTCGCCCACGATGCTCAGCATCTGCACCGGGGTCAATGTCGAAGCGTCAATGCCTTGTTTCCTTAGAAGCCGGCTAAGCAGGTAGCGGCCGTATCCGTCCGGGATGCTGTCGTCAAATATTCCGAAATTGCCTGCAAATGAGTCTTTCTGTGCAATGAAAAGGTCCTGGCGCAGAGGTAATTCCAGAGGTGAAACGGAAAATCCGTCAGCCAGCCATTCTCTTGAATATTGAAATACGCAATGCCTGTTGTCGGGAGCCATTGCAAGTTCACCGACTTTGCGGCCTTCCATATGTACGCTAAGTTTATTTATGATTTTCACGTTGACCTCTCTTTCTGTTTTTGTTGTTGTTGATGGTGTCGAGCTCCTTCATTGTGGTGAAGATGGCTTCGGACATGAGCTTTTTCACGTCGGATGAATAGCCCAGGGCCTTGGCTATGGCGACATAGGAAGCCAGGGAAATCGTGTGGAGGCTCTCGAATTTCGCTATGGTGGAAACAGGGACGTCGGACCTCTCGCAAAGATATTTGCGGGTCCAGCCTTTTTCGAGACGACGTTTTTTCGCATTTGCCGCCATGACCTTCAAAATGTCGTCAATGCTCTCCGGGTTATATTCGTAATACATATAATGGTATCTGTTATCTGCAAAAATAGCAATAAAAATCAATATGGTAGTAATTATTTTTGTAAATTAGATAGGCATGAAATAAATATGTTAGTAACAATTTGTGAAGTATTTTCGAGGATAGATTTCTTTTCGAAGAAGGAGTGTACTGGGTGTACACGACTGATGAGGAAAGGAAGATAGACCGAAAAGACGAGCAAAATATTTTAACGATTTAATTTGCGAAATTAATAACTGCGAACTATATTTGTAAACTTGTTTTGATTAATATTCATCTAAAATAGCAACAATATGAAACTTAAAAAATTGTTTTTAGGTTCATTCGCATTGACGGCAATGCTTTTCGCGCAGAGCTGCGATGATAAAAATGATGGACCTACAGGCGCTCCTTCAATAGAGCTTTCTACACAGACCCTTGATTTTGAGAAAGATGGCGGTCCACAGACCATCAAACTGACTGCTACCAGGGACTGGAATGTTACCAATGTTCCTGACTGGATCGCAGTAGACCCTAAGTCCGGAAATCCTGCTGAAAACAAAGAGGTGACCATTACTGTTCTGGAGAACACCGGAATGGACCGTTCACAAGACATCAAGTTTACCATCGGATTCGATGGCAAGACTCTGACCGTCAATCAGAAAGGTACAGGTTCTGCTTCTGAAGTCGTTGTTTATCACAATGATTTTGATAAAGAGCTTGCAGTGAAAGGTGAGTCTGGTTGGAAGACATTCCTCGACTCTTTTGGCGGTTGGAAGAATGAGACTGGTTCAGGTATATCGACTGTGGAGTATGCTTTCAGCGGAATGTCTGCCAGAACTAATTCCACTGGTGCATCCAACAGCCAATATTCTGACTATTCGGGCTCCGGAAAGAACTATCTCTGGTTTGCAAAAGATAATTATTTCCATGTGAAGAATATCACTCTTCCTGAAGGTAAGACAAATTATACTATTTCATTCGGTTCGGAAAGAAATCTGTATCAGGCTGCTGACAACACGTTTGTTCCTGAAGAGTTCCTGGTTTATGTCAGCAATGACGGCAGCAAGTGGGTTAAACTTGAGTATGCATTCCCTAACGGATTGAAAAACCGTCGTTGGGATCTTGCATCTTCTACCTTCACAGTTCCTTCAGGAACCAAGTCTCTCCACATCTACATCAAGGCGACACTTGCCAGTGCATATCTGATGGATGACCTCGACCTTAGCGTAGCAGCTTCTGCAGGTACTGCTATCGACTTCTCCAAGGGCATTGACCTCGGAACTGGCGGCAGCACAGGTGGCGGAGAAACTCCAGAGCCGGCAGGAAACACCATCGCTGCAGTTTGCGCAGCCGCAGCAGGCTCAGCCGCAGACCTCAAGGATGTTCTGGTTACAGGTGTTACCACCCAGAGCTATGTGATTACTGATGAGACAGGAAGTGTGCTTGTCTTTGTAAAAGCTGACCCTAAAGTTAAAGTAGGTGACAAGGTCAATGTTGCCGGCACGACAGGTGAGCACAACGGCCTTATTCAGATTACTGCCCCTACGACTACAGTGGTTTCCAGCAATAATACTGTAACATATCCTGCTCCACTTGAGTTCACTGAGGCTAACTTGGCAGATACTCCTAAGAAAGTCACTTATGTCTCTTTCACCGGAAATGTTAAGAAGAACAACCAGTACTATAATATTTACATCGGAAGTGTTACCGATAAAGATCTTTCTTTATCTTATTATACTGGCAACATGGATGAGTTCGTGGACTGCGATATCAAAGTGAAAGGATGGTATGTCGGTGGCGGCACACACTATCAGATAGTTGCAACTGAAGTAGAGAAAGTGGAAACAACCGGTCCTAAGTTCTCTGTAAGCACTACCGCGCTTACAGCAAAGGCTGGTGATACTTCTGCTTCTTTCGATGTAAAGGGCAATGTAAAGTGGACAGTTTCTTCTGACAATGCTGCTTATACAGTTTCTCCTGCTTCCGGTGATGGCGCAGGCACAGTGACTGTCAAGTTCGCGGCCAATGAGACTGAAAAGGATGTGACCGTGAAACTTACCGTTTCCACAACAGAAGAGGTTGCTACCAAGTCTTATACTGTGGTTCTGACTCATAAAGGAAAGTCTGCTGCAGGAACTGAGGACTTCTCAAGTAGCGTTGAATGGACACTTGGAACAAATGCTTATAGTGAAAAGGCTACTGTCAATGATGTTGCAGATGTTCCTGTCCTGAAACTCGGCTCTTCCAAGAAAGCAGGTACCGCAACATTGAAGATCCCGGCAGGTACTACCAAAGTATCTTTCTATGGTGTGGCGTGGAAAGGAAAAACCGCGACTATTAAAGCATCAGTCGGCGAAACTCAGGTTGCTACTCAGGCCTTGACCGCTAATGATGGTGCTGCAAATAGTACCCCTTACACTCTGACAGTTGCAGATACCGATAAGTACACCATCACTCTTCCTGCCAAATTGGAGACTGAGACAGCGGTTACAGTGACGACTACAACTAATGCAAGAGCTATACTTTTCGCAATCAAAGCGGAGAAATAGTCCAACGACTTAAATACCAGACATAAAAGGGTGCCCGGAAAACCGGGCTGCCCTTTGTCCGTCTAAAAGAGCCGGCATCGGCGCGAGCTGGTTGTGTGGCTGTAAAACATTGATTTCTAGTGAAAAAAGCATTGAATCAAATAGTTAAATGGGCATTGGCACTTCTGGTGTCAGTGCCTTTTGTGTATTCTTGTAACAATAAAACTGACAGCTCCGTTCCTCCGGAACTTGCGGTCGTGACTAATCCGATGGGACCTGGGGTGAATAGCCAGTTTCTTCATGTGCAGGCGTCCGGCGATTGGTCGATAACGATAGAATACCCCGAGGACCAGCCGGCGGAATGGGCTTCCGTGACACCTTCCACGGGTACTGGCAACAAGTCGGTTCCGCTTAAAGTCAAAGCGAATACAAGTGAGATGGCCCGCACGGCTGTTCTTACATTGACATCGGCGTCGGGAAAAGCAGAATTGACACTCACCCAGAGCGGTCAAGAAATTGGAGGCGGCGGCAATACCGGTGGCAATACCGGGGAACAACCGGGAGGAAATCTTGCTTCTACGACAGGATGGATGGAATTGCCGGCGATGCCGAAGGATTCCAAATATGGACACTTTACCCATAGTATGACTATTGGTTCTGTGAAAACCAGAAATTACTCATTTGCATGGGATTATGACAATCTTGTAGCGCCGTGGGTGGCTTATCATCTCAATTCCTGGTCTATCGGTTCCGGAAAACGCACCGATGCCTGGGGATTGGACCATCTCCTTCCCAAGAAGTACCAGCCAGTCCTATACAAAGGCTTTGGCGGCGGTTATGACAGAGGGCATCAGCTGCCGTCTGCTGACAGATTGAATTATGCTGCAAACGTAACGACGTTCTATGGCACGAATATGACTCCGCAGCGTGCTGAGCTTAACCAGCATTCTTGGGCGAATCTCGAAAGCAAAGTCCGTTCATGGGCCAACAGGGCCGATACCTGCTATGTGGTAACCGGATGTATTACGAAAGGCAGCACAAGGACCGCAAGGGATAATGAAGGAAAGAGCGTCACTGTTCCGACTCAGTACTACAAGGCGGTTCTGCGATACAGCAGAAACTCCACAATCGGCCATTCAGGTTATTCAGCCTGCGCGATTCTTCTGGAGCACAAAGGATATGGAGACAACAATAACTTCAAGCCTTATGCAATGTCTATCAGTGACTTGGAGAAAGTAACAGGAATCACCTATTTCGCAAACCTTCCTGCCAAAATCGGCGAGGATGCGGCGGCGCAGGTCAAGTCCGAAGACCCTAAGACCATCAACTGGTGGTGGAACTAGAACGCAATAACACAAAAACATTGATAATGAAAAGAATACTTTACGTAATCCTGACGCTTGTGCTGATGTCTGTGGCGACAACGGCAGGTGCGGGCGGCCCGAAACGCTATGTATTGGGCTTCTATAATGTCGAGAACCTTTTCGACACTTACCATGACGACGGGAAGAACGACTACGAATTTCTTCCGGACGGCAAGAACAAGTGGACCGAGCCGAAATACGAGAAGAAACTCCATAATATCGCTACCGTCATCAGAGCTATGGCTGATGAGAACAAGGCATATCATGCAGTGCTCGGACTCAGCGAGGTGGAGAACCGCCACGTTCTGGAAGACCTGGTGAACCAGCCGGAAATCGAGGCTGCGAACTACCAGATAGTGCATTACGACGGACCGGACAGACGAGGCGTCGATGTGGCATTGCTCTACAGACCGGAATATTTCACCGTGGAAGAAAGCAAATCCATACCGTTCGACTTCAACTCCAAGACTATCAAGTTCACCATGGACAAGGAAGGCCAGGACTATTTCCGCACCCGTGACATCCTGATGGTCAGGGGATTGCTCGACGGCGAGATGTTCGCGTTCTTCGTTGCCCATCTTCCGTCACGTATCGGCGGCAAGGGCCAGGACCTCAGAAGCCGCGGCGCTGAAATCATCTATGAACACTCATTGGAACTGATGAAACAGTACCCGGGAATCAAGATCATGGTGATGGGCGATATGAACGACAACCCTACCGACGAGAGCATGGTAACATACATGCACGGCAAGGAGACCATCGCCGAGGTCGGCAAATATGACTTCTTCTCCCCGTTCCTGTCAATGCTGAAGGCGGGCTACGGCTCACTCGCATACAGGGGAACCTGGAACATCTACGATATCATCCTGGTCAATGAAGCAATGGCCAATGCCCCTAAGGGAACATTGAAAATCCAGCCTATCGTAAAGAAGAAATATTACGGACGAGTGTTCAGCCAGCCGTTCATGACACAGCAGGAAGGCCAGTACAAAGGCACGCCTTTCCGCACATTCTCGAACGGAACATTCATCGGCGGCTACAGCGACCACTATCCGACATATATAATCGTAAGTAACAAATAATCAACAATATGAATACTAAACAGCTTTTGGCTATACCGGCATTGTTCCTGGCCATGGTGATGTCTGCGCAGACTTACACCGGCGGCGTGAAGGGAACAATCGTGGACAGGTCCTCCAAGGCAGCGGTGGACGGCGCAGTCCTGAAACTTTATTCAGGTTCGACCGAGATAGCTACGGTTAAGACTGCCCCGGACGGCACATTCATGATTCCTTCCCTGAAGGACGGCATGTATGACCTCGTGATCCAGACCCCGGACTACATGGAGTCCAGAGTCAATGTTACCGTCAATGACGGTTATGTGAAGAACATGTTCAAACTGTCATTGACCCCTGCCCGCAAGGTGGGAGAGGTGGACGATGCCAGTTTCACCGAATTCGATCTGGACGACTCCGGATATCAGGACAGTCCGACCATCCTCTTCGGTCAGAACGACGTGTTCAATAATATCGCAGGGTACAATTTCAGCTCCGTACGTTTCCGCGTACGTGGTTATTCCAGTGAGTCCCAGGATGTTTACATGGCAGGCGTGAGAATGAACGACGCCATTACCGGCTACACTCCTTACTCTCTGTGGAGCGGTCTGAACGAGGCTGTCCGCAGCAAGGAAAGTGTAAACGGTTCGGAGATTTCCGACTATGGTTTCGGTGGCTACAACGGACTCACCAACATTGACCCGATGGCATCGAAGGTCCGCACCGGCTGGAGAGGTAGCGTGCTGACCAACAGTGCATTGTACCGACTCCGTCTCATGATGACTTATTCTTCCGGTGAGCTGGACAACGGCTGGTCCTACGCATTCAGCGCATCTGCGCGTCTCGGCGGCAATGACTGGATCAAGGGCGTTTACTACCGTTCATTCGGTTACTACGGTTCCGTGGAGAAGAAATTCGGCGAGGAGCACAAACTTGGATTGACCTTCATGGCGGCTCCTGGTCAGAGGGGTGCGCAGAACGGTTCCACCCAGGAGGTTTACGACCTTATGGGCGACAACATGTACAACTCCAACTGGGGCTATTACAACGGCAAGGTGCGCAATGCCCGCGTGAAGAAGACTCACGAGCCTATCGCTATCCTGAAATACGACTTCACACCGGAGTCCAAGAAGCTCAAGGTCTCAGCTACAATGCTTTACCGCTTCGGAAAGAATGGTTATACCGCATTGGACTGGTATGACGCACCGGACCCGAGACCTGATTACTACAGGAATCTTCCTAGCTATTTCTTCATGGAGAACTCCGACTACAACCGCGTGAACTTCATGAAGTATGCGTGGGCAAAGGAGGCTTGGACAATGGACATTCCTTCCGTCACCCATATCAATTGGGACAGGCTCTATGCTGTCAATACCCTGAATACTACTGAGGCGGGCAAGCGCTCAAAATATGTCATTGAAGAGCGTCGTACCGACCAGCAGGATCTCAACTTCGCTGCCAATGCCAAGTGGTCACCGTTGAAATATTTCACATTGACCGGAGGTCTTTCATACAAGTGGAACCGTACCGAGAATTACAAGGTTCTGGACGATCTCCTCGGCGGCGACTATTACGTGAACATTGACCAGTTCGCTGAACGCGATTATGCGGCTTATCCTACTATGATTCAGAACGATCTGGATTATTATCTGCAGAACGGCAAGGCCCAGACATTGAAGAAGGGCGACAAATACGGCTATGATTATTATGCCAATGTCCGTCGCGCAGAGGCTTGGGCAGCAGGCCGTTTCACCTTCGCCGGTCTCGATGCTTCCATTGCCGGACGTATCGGCTACACCAAGTTCTGGAGAGAAGGTCTCGTGAGAAAGGGATTGTTCCCGGGACTTGATGCCAATGGTGCCCCTATGGAGTTCGAGGGTGCGGAAATCACGACTTATGATCCTATTACCAAGAAGGCCATCACTTCTCTCGGCAAGTCCGATGTGAAGGATTTCCTTACCGGTGGTGTCAAGCTGAACCTCAGCTATGTCATCAGAGGCGGTCACAGAGTTTATGCTGATGCTGCGTATGTTGCTGATGCTCCGAGGTTTAACCAGGCGTTCGTGTCTCCTAGAACCCGAAACAGCATTGTTCCGGACCTGAAGACCAGCAAGACTTTCGCTGCTGATTTGAACTATGCGTACAGCAATTCCGGTTATGATGTCCGTGTGACGGGTTATTATACGACCATCAAGGACCAGTCCAAGGTGATGAGCTTCTATGATGATGCGCAGAACTCGTTCACAAACTTCGCGATGAGCGGTATGGATGAGCGCCATGTGGGCGTCGAGCTCGGTTTCAAGGTTCCTCTTCCGGTTCCGAACCTTGCTCTCCAGGGAGTGCTTTCTTATGGTCAGTATGTCTACACGTCCAACCCTGTGATGTACCAGACTTATGACAACAGTGCGGCTATCGTCGAGGAAACTTATGGCGTGACCATCCCTTACTGGAAGAGTCATCCGACTGCTGAAGGCAAGACCGTAAAGCATTATGTGTCAGGCACTCCGCAGTTCGCTACGAGCCTCGGTCTCGCTTGGAACAAGAACTATTGGTTCGTGGATGCCGACGTGGATTGGTTCGACAAGGCATACCTTGACATGAACCCTCTCTACAGGACTGACATGGCTACCGCCGGCCCTGACGGAACGGTTACTCCTCAGGAAATCGAGTATATGGCAGCTCAGGAGAAGTTCAAGGGTGCTCTTATGGTCAATGCCAGTGTGGGCAAGTCCTGGTACATCAAGAGAAACTACCAGCTGGGCTTCTCGCTTCAGGTCAAGAATATCCTGAACAACAGGAATGTCCGTACGGGCGGATATGAGCAGACCCGTCTCGTGGACAAGACTGTCAGCAAGGAGCGTTACTACAGATTCGATTCCAAGTATTTCTATATGAGCGGAATCAACTACATGTTGAACATTTATTTCAGATTCTAGCATGAACAAGATATATAACATAATCGGCGCAGCATTCGCCTCGTTGGCATTGCTCGCATCCTGCGATGAGTGGGAGCCGGTTTTCACTGGAAATTATGGCGAGGCTGACATTTACGAGCCTGTCACGATGACTCCGAATACTACGATTCTGGAGCTCAAGAAGATGTACACTGAAGGTACGCCTCTTACCATTGAAAAGGACATCATCATCGGCGGTCAGGTTATTTCCGAGGACAAGTCCGGCAATATCTACAAGAGCTTGTACATCCAGGACGCAACAGCGGGTATCGAGCTGAAGCTCGGCAAGAATGGTCTGTACAATGACTACAAACTTGGCCAGTGGGTGTATGTGAAGTGCAGCGGCCTTACTCTCGGCGCGTATAACGGCATGATCCAGCTTGGCTGCGAGGACCCGACCAAGGCTTATGAGACTTCTTACATGGAGGCGCAGTATCTGATTGATACTCACGTGTTCAGAGGGAAGATCGGCACGCCGCTGACGGCGAAGAAAGTGGCCGAGACTGATTTGACCAAAGAGGAAAATCTCGGCTGCTACGTGGAACTTGACGGCCTGACCTACGGAAATGAAATCTTCCTGCTTGTCTATATTGATCCTAACAAGGACACGAAGGATAACGATAACCGTATCTTCTTCTCTGACAAGACTTGGGGCGTCACCACTTGGGCGATGTCGAAACAGGGCTTCATCAAGTATTTGGAGTCAGGCGTGTTTGACAGCGGTTCTACCAATACCGGACGCAAGGTCACTGACGTGAAGCCGATATTGATAAAAAATGCTTCCGCTTATTCTGTGAGCCAGTATTTCAAGATGGGTTCTGCTGACGTTCAGGTCCGCACCAGCGGTTATGCGCGTTTCGCAGATACCCAGATTGATCCGGCTATTCTCAGCGGTAACGCTAAGGTAAACATGAAGGGAATCCTGTCCATCTATAAGGGCCAGGCACAGTTTACCCTCATTGACCTCAAAGATGGTGTTGAAATCGTTAAGTAAGCATGAAAAAGATATTTATATTTGGAGCAGCTGTTATGATGCTATCGGCATGTGGCGGAAATCCGTTTCTTACGGAGTGGAAAGGCGAGGACCAGTTCCCGCCGTTCGACAAGATCAAATTAGAACATTATGTCCCTGCGGTCAAGGCTGGAATCCAGCAGCAGGCTGACGAGGTCAATGCTATCGTGACCAATGCGGAGGCTCCGACGTTCGCGAACACTATCGCGGCGTATGAGCTTTCAGGCCAGATACTTGCGAAGACTCTCGGAGTTCTTTACAATGTTTCCGAGTCGGATGCGACTCCGCAGATGCAGGAGGTGATGGACGAGGTTACTCCTCTCGTTACTGCCGCTTCTGATGAGATTTTCATGAATGCCGGTTTCTTCTCACGTGTGAAAGCCGTGTTGGAAGATTCTTCCGCACTCGACAGGGAACAGTACATTGTCACGAAAAAGCTTTATGACAGGTTCGTGAAAAACGGCGTGGCTCTTGGCGAAGCTGAGCAGGCCCGTTTCAAGGAAATCAGTTCCGAGCTGGCTGTGCTTCAGCAGAAGTTCGGCAACAACCTTCTCGCGGAGAGCAATGCTTTCAAGTCCGAGATAGGCATTCCGGTTTCGTCTTACCCTGTTTTCATGACGACCTGCGAGGACAGGGCCAAGCGCGAGGCCGCTTTCAAGGCTTATTCTTCCCGCGGCAATCATGACAATGCCAATGACAACAAGCAGGTTATCCTGGATATCATGCGTCTGCGTACGGAGAAGGCCCAGCTTCTCGGATATGATTGTTCCGCTGACCAGATTTTGAGCGACAAGATGGCTCACGATCATGAGACTGTGGATGCTTTCCTCGGCAAGATTATGACGAAAGCAGTGGCGAAGGCCAAGGAGGAAGTCATTGAAATGCAGAAGTTTATGGACAAGGATATTGAGGCCGGCATTCTTCCTGCGGGTACGAAGATTCAGCCTTGGGACTGGTGGTATTATGCGGAGAAGGTGCGCAAGGCGCAGTATGACCTGGACGAGAATATCACGAAGCCGTATTTCCAGTTGGACAATGTCCGCAAGGGTGTGTTCGCTGCGGCTGAAAAGCTCTATGGAATCAAGATTGTGCCTGTTGAGGGCCTTCCTGTATATAATCCTGAGGTGAAAGTGTACAGAGTCATGGATGCGGACGGCTCACAGCTCAGTCTCTTCCTTACTGACTACCTTCCGCGCAGCACTAAACGTGGCGGTGCATGGATGTCCAACTTCCGTGAGCAGTATGTGGATGCTACCGGCAAGGACATGCGTCCTATCGTCATCAATGTCTGCAACTTCGGCCAGCCGGAGGATACCGTGACAATGCTTACCATCGACGAGGTCCAGACCGCGTTCCATGAGTTCGGTCATGCATTGCACGGAATGCTCACGAAATGCCGTTACGTGGATGTGAGCGGTACCAATGTTACCCGCGATTTCGTGGAGACTTTCTCGCAGTTCAATGAGAACTGGGCGTTCCAGCCTGAGATTCTTGCCGAGTATGCCCATCACTATCAGACCGGCGAGGTGATTCCGGATTCACTGGTTGCCAAGATCACCAATTCCCTGAAGTTCAACCAGGGTTTCATGACCACCGAGCTTTGCGCCGCTTCCATCTTGGATATGAAATGGCATGAACTTGGCCCTGATACCGACTGGAACAGCTTGGACATCACTGCTTTCGAGAATGAAGTATGCAAGGATATGGGCCTCATCGGCGAGATTATCCCACGTTACCGCAGCACGTATTTCAACCATACTTTCGGCGGCGGTTACAGTGCCGGCTACTACGGCTACCTCTGGGCAGAGGTCCTGGACAAGGATGCCTTCGAGTTCTGGCAGAGCAATGGTCTCTGGAATCCGGAGATGGCAAACAAGTTCCGTTCTCTCTTCCTGGAGAAGGGCGGCAGTGAAGAGCCGATGATTCTCTACCACGAGTTCCGCGGTGCCGACCCCGACCCTGAAGCCCTCATCCGCGCCCGCGGTCTGGAGTAGGGTGACTTTTCGCCCGGCAAGCGTCTCCTTACGTCTTGAAGCGGTCGGGACGCGGTAATCGTCTTCCGAGTTACGTCGGGGCGCGGCCACGGGTGATTTTGTAACTCGTTGATAATCAGATATCATTTAAGATAGAGCGTGGAAACGCGGCCTTTTTTTGGCTACGTTTCCACGCTCTGGTTTTATAATGTAATGTCTATCAGCCTGTTGCGATACAGTACCGTGGCCGCGTCCCGCCGTGGTGCAAAAATCTTCCACCTTATTCAAATAACGCATCCATCGTTACCTGGTTTGTGACGTTACCAGAATATAAGTTTCTGTGTATTCCATAAGGAGAAATCATTACCAGGTGAATTGCCTTCCTAGTCCCGGATTCGGAACGGAAAGCCTCAATGCGGTTACGCAGTTTTTCATTTTCGGCTTTGGTTATTGAATATTCTGCTGAGGCGTACTTCATTTCACACACGTCCACTACTCTGTCCTCCCTGTCTATCAGCATATCTATTTGTGCAGCAGGTTTGGTGACATGACTTCGCCAGGCGTATGTTCTGGTCAACATTCCGGAGATGCCGAGACTTTTCTTTATTTGCTCCAGATGTGAAAAGCAAATTCTTTCAAAAGAAAAACCGCACCAAGAGTTATGGGCAGGAGTATTGGTTATTTTAGACCAATAGTGCTTCTCATAGAAATCATTGTTCTTCACAAAGTTGAGGTAGAAAAGACAGTAGTAATCGACCAACTTGTATATTTTATCTTTAGCCTTTCTTCCATTCGATATTCCTTCAATAAAACCGCACTTGTCCAGATTATCAATCATCTGTGAGAGACCTCCTCCTGAAGATGCTCCCAGTTTTTGTGCGATTTCATTTCTGGTAAGTCCTGCCTTGTTCTTATATAATTGCTCTATCGTACGGATATAATCCTTCGAATTGTCAAATAATGCGTTGAAAAGATTTTCGAATTCATTGGCCAGAATTGCGTCCTTTGAAAAGAACAGCCTGTCTATGTTCTGTGTCAGACTTTCTTCCTTATGAAGTAAGGATAGGTAATAGGGAACTCCGCCAAATACCATATAGGCTTGTAATTGCTCATATCTGTCCCATACGATTCCTCGGCTTGCATAGAACTGTTCCGATTCCTTCAGATCAAATGGCGATAGGAAAATCTTGCCGGACAGTCTGTTATGCAGGCCTCCTCTACTGTTTATTATTTTGTTTACAATCCATGAAGTAGCGGAGCCGCATACTATCAACATCAGGTTTCGGCAGTTTGAGCCCCAGCTGTTCCAAAACCATTCGAATGCTGTCAGAAATCCGGAATATGGGGTGTCCATCCACGGAAGCTCATCTATGAACACGACTTGGCGTTTTTTCTTTTTTCCGGTTTCAAGATATTCTATCAGTTGCCTGAAGGCTTCCATCCAATTTGACGGTGCTGGAAATACTTTGCCGGAATGATGGTTCAATGCGAGATTGAAGTTCGCAAGCTGGATATGGGTCAACTGTTTCCGTTCGTATTCTGCAGGCGATACGCCCGTGACTTTGAATGCGAAGTCGTTTTTGAAGAATTCGTTGACAAGAAACGTCTTGCCTATGCGACGACGGCCATATACGGCAATGAACACGGCATTGTCTTGATTGTAGTAGCGTTCAAGTTCAGCTACCTCTTGTTTTCTCCCGATGAGTGGCATAACCTGTTAAATGTTTCGCCAAAACTAAGTAAAAATTTGCGATTTGGCAAAACATTAAGCAAATGTTTCGCCAAATGTCGATAAAATTATGAAGTCTGGCGAAACATTTGGCTGATTTTTGAATATGAAATGCGGGAATCGAGTTTTAAACTCTCCGGTCAGGATGCGGCCACGGGTGATTTTGTAACTCGTTGATAATCAGATATCGTTTAAGA
>OFMP01000636.1_pt1 | contig 21927 bp, 20 predicted proteins | sample 1541841 | NCBI WGS metagenome assembly OFMP01 (sample SAMN04209226, study PRJEB22552) | human gut metagenome | biome: gut; material: feces | host: Homo sapiens | place: USA: Oklahoma
AATGAAGTATTCCGGGAGCGGGGTATCTCTCTGCCGTTGGAAGCACAGGGGACGGTTACCGAGGCGGATCGTTACCGGCGGGGGGCGACCATCCAACATCGGCTTTATGGCGATGAGGCCGGGCAAAAGACAACATACGTGCCGGGCGGCGTGGGTGGAGATGTGGCGCGTTTGCTGACCGGGTTCTGCTTCGGGGATTTTTATACCCGGCAGGGCCTCGATTTGAAAACGCGTGAATTACTGGTGTTCTGTATGCTTACCACGTTGGAGGCCGATGGTCTGCTTCGTTCGCATGTTTCCGGCAACCTGGAACTCGGGAATACTCCCGAGATACTGGCTGCTGCAGTTATACAGTGCATGCCTTATATAGGGCTGCCACCCGCGGCAAAGGCGCTGGATGCGCTAAAATCGGCCGATCAACTGCCCAAACCGGTGCAGGCGTCTCCAAGCCGGGACAACAAAGTCCGGTTGTCGCGGATCACTGTCGATCCGGAACGGCTGGCCGAATACAACGTTTACCTCGAAGAGGAGATCGAGGCCTCGATGCGGTTGGAACCGGGTGTATTGACTCTTTATGCCGTAGCTGACAAAGAACGGCCGAATGAGATTACCATTCTCGAAATTTATGCCGATGAAGCCGCTTATCAAACGCATATTGGCACACCTCATTTCCGAAAATACAAACAGGGTACGCTCGATATGGTGCAGTCGCTCTCGCTGGTCGATACACGGCCGTTGATTCCCGGCCTGAAAATCAAATGACGGTATTTGCCAACAGGTCTGTAAAAAACAGTTATCCCGAGTCCGAGGCATGGCAAAATCCCCGGGCCGGGATAACCGGTACAGGTAATCGTGTAGTTACAATACGGTTTTGAAATCTTCCGGATAGTTTAAATCCTGTGTGATTCCTTCGCCGTAAATCCGGATCCACGAGCGGAAACCTGGTTCGCCTTCGGTCAGTTCGATGACCCGGGCTCCGCTGGGTTTCAGGTCGTTGTATACCGTGTCGCAACCGCCGAAACGGCCGAACATCAGGAACATGCCGTTCCACTGCATCGCATAATCGTTGTCGTGGTCATGTCCGCACAGGATAGCCTGTACGTCCCCCATCTCTTTCAGGGATACGAACAGACCCGAATTTACATGCGGGGAATAGGGTTCTTCTCCGAAGTTGCCTTTCATCACGCGGCGCGTGTCCAGCCGGGTGGCATAGTTGTATTCGGGCAGCGGGATATGGAAAAATGCCAATGAAGGAACAGGTGTGCCTCCGTTGCGTTTTGTGAAAGCCTGGCTGTGGTTCCGGTACCAGGCGATCTGATCGAAATGGATGTAGTCGTATCCTTTGATTCCGGGCAGTTTGGAGTGGCGGTTGGAATCGAACAGGTAGAACACCCATTTTACGGTATCGTCGGTAGCGGACGAGAGGGTGATGATGTCGTTCGATACGCCGTATATCTCTTTGACCGGCGTATTGATATTGCAGGGAATGCTTCTGATAATATCGAACACCTCCCGGCGGTTCTTGCCGAACTCCTCATCGTGATTCCCCAGCGTGACGGCGAACGGGATTTTCCGGTCGGCAATCAGACTCAGTATTTCACGCAGGGAGGCTTCCGCCGGTTTGCCGAATATGACGTCTCCTGTATGGATGACTAAATCGGGCCGCTCGGTATCGAGCATTTCCGCCACGTTTTTCAGTGCCCGTTCGGATCTCGGATCGCCCGATACATAGTGCGTATCGGTCAATTGCAGTATTTTGAATTTTCCGTTCGAATTAAATTTAAGATCGGGGAATTGCTCCTGTTTTTCGGGTATGTCTGTATTTGCGAGAATATTCACAGGCGCGACAGAAGCCGCTAAGCCTGCCATTCCGGCCAAAGCCGAACGTTTGAGGAATGTCCGGCGGTCCATGTTGTCGTTTACAGGGATGGTCCTATTTTCGGTTTTGGATTTTGAATCTTTAGTCATTGTACGCAATTCGTTTGGATTTCGAGGCTGTAATTATTTTGGCGTCCGTCGTACGTGTTAATTGCCTGCAGCGATAATCAACCCGATGCCTGCGACAAAGAGCGCGAACATCCATCCCAGGAGCCAGTCCACTCTGCGGCCGCCGCCACGGAACTCCTTCCAGACAAAAACGCCCCATAGCGCCGCCACCAACGTAGCACCCTGCCCCAGACCGTAGGAGATGGCGGCACCCGCTTTGCCGGCTGCAATCAGGTTGAGTGCGTTGCCCAATCCCCAGATCACTCCGCCCAGCACCCCGACCAGATGGATCGGGAATCCGCCTTTGAAGTAAGCCGATATCGAAACCGGAGTTCCGCTTACAGGACGTTTCATGGCGATACTGTTGAAAATGAACGTGCTGAGGAAGATTCCGACTGCAAAAACAACCATTGCCGAATAAGGCGTCATTTTACCGGCGGCCGGAGTTACAAAATTGTCCAGGTCCATCGAGGCGGCTACAAAGCGGTAGAAGAACGACATCAGCAATCCGGCCAGCAATGCGAGGACGATTCCCCGCGACGATGCCGCCGAACGGTTGCCCCGGGAAATCATTTTGTAAGCGATGCCGTTGAGTACGATGGCCACGATCACCAGGGCTACGCCTCCGAACAGCAGTACCGGATCGCCTTTGGCCGACCCGATGTAGTTGATCAGTACGCCCAGCACGAGCGCAAGGCCGATTCCCACCGGGAAGGCCACGGCCATACCTGCGACGGCAATCGCGGCCGATAGCAGGATATTTGCCGCATTGAAGACGACGCCTCCCACAAAAGCACTGCCGATATTGCCCCAGCTGGCCTGCGCCAGATCGGGCAGAAACTTCCGCCCTTCTGTACCGCAACTGCCGACAGTCAATGCCCACACCAGTGAGAAGAGCAGGATGCCGATTACATAATCCCAATAGAATAGCTCGTAGCGCCATGTCTTGCCTGCAAGTTTTTGTGTATTGCCCCACGATCCCCAACAGAGCATCGTGATAAAACAGAAGAGGATGGCCAGCGGATAACTCTGAACGATGTACATAGCTGTATTTATAAGTTGGTTTTTCCTTTTTGTCCCCCGCCGGACATGCGAAAGGGGCGCACAATTGCAATTTTACGGATCTATTCCGGGAGCTTATTTTTTTTGCGGGGCATCCCCGTAGATAATGATGCTGCCGATGGTCATCTTGGCATCCTTCTGCGGATTGAGCCATTTGAGGGTCGCCGTGTGCTCCCCGTTCGGAATGTCGAACGTGTAGGCTAGTTCGTTGCGGCGCTCCAGGTATCCGACCGGAAGTTTCGCCCGTTCGGCCACCTGGCCGTCGATGATCAATTCTACTTCGGCGACATAATCGCCCGGGCCGCTCACATGTCCGTTGATGAGGATACCCTTGCCGGTAAAGGCGAGATTCTCGATTTTCTGTTCCTGAATCTTTCTCCAACCGATTATTTTGGTCGGATAGAAACCGGGGAAACTGACCTCCAGCGGTGCGGCGACCGGCTGCTGAACCGCGATCGTCACACTGTCCCCCGTTACACTGCCGCCATTCCGCTCGATCATTCCCTGGGCCTGGCGGTAACTCATCTCGTAGAGGTCTGCGAGCGAGGCGTCGGTATGGCTTAGGTCGAGTCGCTCCACCGGCTGCAGTGCCGAGAGATATTGCTGCGGGATTTTGCTGTATCCGAACATCGTACCCAGGATACCTGCGGCGCTGGCCGGATTGCAGTCCGAATCCTGTCAGCAACGCATCGAGATATCCATTGTCCGGGTGAAATCGCCCTGTCCGTAGAGCAGCCCGATCACGATGTAAGCGGAGTTGATTTTCGCCTCGATGTTATAGGCATCGAATGCGGAACAGAAGTGATGTTCCTCCCATTTTTTCTCGATTTCGAACCAGGTCTGTTTCCAATCGTCGGGATACTGCTTGTGGAAACGGAGCACATCGGAGATGCACTTGTGGAATTCGCTTTCTGCCGGGATGGTTTTCAAGGCTTCGTTCACGACGAATTCTACATCGTCCGAAACGAAGGCCAGCGCATACATGGCGGCGACGTAGACGCCTCCGTAATAGCCGTCCCCGTAGTTCATGATGTGTCCGATCTTATCGCACACGCCGACTGCCGAATTGACCATGCCCGGGGCCATCAGCCCGGCGAAGTCGGCTTCGATCTGAAAGTCGATGTCGTTTGCATGGAAATTATTCTTCCAGTGGCCCGATTCAGGCGCCTTGATGCCGTTGAGCAGGTTGTAGCGGGCTGCCTGGTTGGCATGCCACAGCGAATATCCTGCATGCGCGAAGGCGTCTGCGAAGGCGTCCACCGGGGCATCCAGTCCCAGGCTGTCGAAAACCTTCACGAAGGTGGCATCCATGTATACGTCGTCATATAGCCAGGGGGCTTTTTCGTACCACAATTTCATTATGGTATCGTTCCAGTCGATTTGTACATACTCCGGGATCAGGCTTCCCGTGTACTTGAATTCGGTCGGCCCTCCGTAAGTACAACCGATAGCCTGACCGGCCCAGCCGCCCTTGATCTTGTCGAGCAGCACCTCTTTCGACAGGGTTACATTTGCGGGTAGTTGAGCGTTGCCACCGTTCCGGTGGCAGGACGATAAACAAATCGTCAGTAACGGTACGAGGAAAAGTAAACGTTTCATCAAGCTTTTCTGTTTAAGTGAATGATTTGAAAAGTTCTCATTTCGTCCGGGGAGGCTGTGACGGTATGTCGCAATGCATCGCCGAAAGGGACTGCGTATCGGCGGCGGAGTCCGCTATGGGGCGAACCCGCAGCGGGTTTATTTTGGCGCACTGGCCTGTTCGGGCCATAATTCGGCGATCCATTGCAGTATCAGTGTCTTCATGATTTCGTGGTAGGCGAAAGTATCCCGAAAGCCCCAACCGTGACCGCCGGAAGGAAAGATATACAGGGCGGTAAGCACCCGGTTTTCCCGCAGGGCTTCATAAAACATGATGGAGTTCCGGGGTTTTACGGTTCCGTCGTTATTCGACAGCAGCAGCAGGGTCGGCGGGGTTTGCGGCGTGACTTGCAACTCGTTTGAATAGTAGGTTTTCATTGTTTCGGTCGAGTCGGCTCCCAGCAGGTTTTGGACTGATCCCCGGTGGGCCCACCGGTCGTCGAACGATATGACCGGATAGAACAGGATGCCGAAAGCCGGGCGAGAGGTTGCTTCATAGCGGGTCAGCAGCGTTGCGGCGAGGTGTCCGCCGGCCGAAAATCCCATCACGCCGATTCGGGCGGTATCGATTTGCCACTCCCGGGCGTGTTCCCGGATCAGCCTCATGCCCTGTTTGGCATCTTCGAGCGGGATGCGGTGGTGTCCGTTGGGCATGCGGTATTTCAGCACCACGCCGGTGATGCCCTGTCCGGCCAGCCACGCGGCGAACGGGTCGCCCTCCTGCCGCATCGCGAGCGCACCGTATCCGCCGCCGGGTGCGATCAATACGGCTGTCCCGGTGTTCCGGGTCGCATCTGCCCGGTAGACCTTCAGTACCGGATAACTAACATTTGCCGTGAACCCTTTCGATCCTACCTTCGTTTCGGGGCCCGTCAGCCCGTTGTTCTCCGTGGGCGGGGTCGCCCACAGCGGGATTTCCAGGGAGAGCTCCTGCCCCCGCAGGGGCAGGGCTCCCAGAAACGCGAAACAGATGATGACTGCCGTTCTGATGCTGTTTTTCATGGTACGCGACGTTTATCTGGCAGCCCGGAAAGTTCGGTTCGGTTTGCATGAGACGGATGCTACAGCGTGCATGACCAGGTCTTGCTGGCATCTCCCGGAACGCTTCCCGAAATGGCTGTACAGTCTGGCTTTACTATTTTACGGGTTGCTTGTTCATGCTCTCCGCCTGCAGGCGGGCGTGGTCATCTACGCGCGGGGCATCCGAATAGACCAAAAGGTAGGTGAAATCGAAAGCCGCATCCGGCCTGGGATTTTTCCATTTGAGCGTCGCCTTATGTTTGCCTTTCGGGAGTTGGTACTTGTAGCAGATCTCCTGGCGGCGGTCATGGAATGCAACCGGCAGCTTGGCCTGCTCGACGAACTGCCCGTCGAGATAGAAATCCACTTCGGCTACGTAATTCTGGTCCTCGCACTGCAATTTCCCGCGGAACACGGCACCGGTGCCTTCGAATTCGATCGTGTCCAACTTCGTCATCGGTATATTCATCTCCCGGGCCTCTACCGGATAATGTCCTTCGAAAGATTGTTCGAGGCGTACCGGGACGGGATTCTGGCATTTGATGGTCACTTCGTCGCCTGAAACCGTGCCCCCGTTCCGCTGAATCATCTCCAGCGCGTGGCGGAAGCCGGTGTTGTAGACTTTATTCAGGGAGGTATGCGTGAAGGCGAAATCCATATCTTCCACCTCGCGCAGGTTTTTCATCCAGTATTCGGGGATGTTGCTGTATCCGATCATCGTGCCCAGGACGCCCGCCGCAGATGCCGGGTTGCAGTCCGAGTCCTGGCCGCAGCGGGTGGCGATATCCATCGTTTTGAAGAAGTCTTTTTCCCCGTACAGCAGTCCGATTACGATATAGGCGCTGTTGATGACGGCGTCGATGTTGAAAGAGCCGAATACGCCGCTGGGACAGCCCACGTCCTCGTTCCACTTCCGGGTGGCTTCGAACCAGGTCTGCTGCCAGTCGTCGGGGTATTGCTTGTGCCAGCCGATCACGTCGTTGATGCATTGGTAGAATTTGCTCTCCTTGGGAATCGTTTTCAGCGCCTCGGTCACCACGAACTCCATATCGTCCGAGACAAAAGCCAGCGCATACATCGCCCCGACATAAACCCCGCCGTACCAACCGTCGCCGTAGCACATGATATGTCCTACCTTATCCGAAATTTCGGATGCGCTGTTGGGCATTCCCGGATTCATCAGTCCTGCGAAATCGGCTTCGATCTGGAAGTCGAGGTCGTCTGCATGGGGGTTGTTGAGCCAGTGTCCCGACTCGGGGGGCATAATCCCGTTCAGGATGTTATAGCGGGCCGCCTGGTTTGCGTGCCACAGGCGGTATTCGGCCGTTGCGAAAGCCATCGCGATGGAATCCACCGGGGCATCGAGGCCGAGACGGTCGAATACCTCCACGAACGTCAGGTCCATATACACATCGTCGTACAGACTCGGGGAAGTTTCGTACCACCATTTGATATAACCGTCCGGCCACGGGATCGGGGTGTAATTCGTAATCATGCCGCCCTTGAAGTCGAATTCGGTGGGCCCTCCGTAGGAACATCCGATGGTTTGGCCGGCCCAGCCTCCCTTGATTTTATCGAGAAGCACCTCTTTCGACATGGTTACACTCTCGGGCAGCCGCGAGGAATTGCCGGAATGGTTACAGGACGACAGGAAAACCGCCAGCAGCGGTACAAAAACAAGTAAACGTTTCATCAAGGTTCTGTTATTTTAGGTTAATGTTTTATCGCGTTGACATTTCGTGCAGGTAAGGCAGTGACGGTTGCGCTCCCCGGCGCGTGACGGAAATCGCCGCTGCACGGTTGGCGAAGTCCAGTGCCTCATTCAACGGCCGGCCCTCGTTGAGCGCTACGGACAGCGCTCCGCAAAAGCAGTCCCCGGCCGCTGTGGTGTCGGTCGCCTTGACCCGTTTCGCAACGATTATTTCCGAATTTCCGCTCTCGCTGTCGTAAACGAACACGCCGTGGGCGCCCATGGTGATGATTACGGTCCGGACCCCCATTTCCCCGATTTTCCCGGCCGCCGCTGCCGCACTTTCGTAATCGTTCACGGCGGTGCCCGAGATCAGTTCGGCTTCCGTCTGGTTCGGAATGAGGATGTCCACATGGGCCAGCAGTTCGGGCGGGAGTTGCTGTTTCGGAGCCGGGGCAGGGTTGAGGATTACCGTCGCGCCGTGCTGTTTCGCCATCCGGGCGACGTATTCGATCACCGGCATCGGAATTTCGAGTTGCATGAGGACGATGCCCGCCGAACGGATGATCTCTTCGACCGCGCCGAGTTCTTCGGGCGTCAGCGCGAGGTTGGCTCCCGAAGCCACCGAAATCATATTTTCCCCGCGGTCGTCTACCAAAATCATCGCGATGCCCGAGGGGTGCTCCGCATCGGTCAGGATACCGGCGGTATCGACTCCCTCGCGGGCCAGCGAAGCGACGGATTCCTCTCCGAAAGCGTCTTTCCCCACTTTGGCGATCATCCTCACGGAGGCGCCCAGCCGTGCGGCGGCTACTGCCTGGTTTGCGCCCTTGCCCCCCTGATTTTTGAAAAATACGCCGCCGAGCACCGTTTCGCCCGGACGCGGCAGTTTGCCGGATTTCACGGTCATGTCGGTGTTAATGCTTCCGACCACGACTATATGTTTGTTTTCGCTTTTCATCCTGCCCGTAATTATTCGTTTCCGCTTTTTTGTGAATGAATCGCCAGCTCGTGCGCAATTTGTTGCGCTAAAATAGGCCTGTTTATTTGCTCAAACGATTGTGCTTCTTCACAAGGGTAAAGAAAAATATTTATAATTCCAAATAATTCTCTTATCTTCGGTAAAATTTTATCCGGCTATGAGTCCAGAGAATAACCTGAAAAGTATTGCCAGACGCACTGGAGTTTCGATTTCGACTGTTTCGAGGGTGTTGAACGGCAAGCATGAACAATATCGCATCAGCGCGAAAACCGTCAAGCGGGTAATGGACGAAGCCAAACGCATCGATTACAAGCCGAGTATTCTTGCGCAAAGTTTGCGCACCAATAAAACCTACACGATCGGGCTGCTGATCCCCAGTATCGACAACCCTTATTTCGCTACGATCGCCAGTGAAATCGTCTTTGAAGCCAAGCGGTACGGCTACACCGTGATATTGCTCGATACGCTTGAGGATGAAGGTAACGAAAGCGAGTGTATCAATACGCTGCTGACCCGCAGCATCGACGGCATTATACTCGTTCCGTGCGGCGAGAGGCCGGAGAACCTCGAGAAGATCGACGAACAAACCCCCATCGTCCTGATCGACCGCTATTTTGAGGATACTTCGCTTTCTTATATCTGCACGGATAATTACCGGGGAGCCCTGGATGGGGTCAAACTGCTGATCGAAAACGGCCACAAAGAGATTCTTTGCATCCGCGGCGTTCCCCATTCGATGCCCTCGAAAGAGCGGGTCAAAGGATATATCGATGCTTTGAGGGAGTCGGGTTTCGACACCCGGAGCCGTATCACCGGCAACGACTACTCCATTACCAACGGATATCTGGAGACCAAGCTGGCTATCGGGTGTCCCGCCCGGCCCACCGCGATCTTCGCGCTGAGCAATACCATTATGCTCGGGGCGATCCGGGCGATCGGGGAATCTTCGCTGCGAATCCCGGACGACGTTTCGATCCTGTCGTTCGACAACAACCTGTTTCTGGATTTCCTGCATCCGGCCGTCACCCGTATCTCGCAGCCGACCAAAGAGATCAGCCAGCTCGCGGTGAAGATCCTGATGGAGCGGTTGAGCGATAAGCAATCGGTACCCCAGCAGATCAAACTTCCGGCGCAGATTATAGAGGGGAAGTCTGTAAAACGACTTTGAGAATGTCCCGGATATCGTATGGCGAGTCGGTATTGCCGCCAGGATGCTGCGGGCCGTTGACCGATCTACCCGGGTTTATTCTTTCCGGATCGCATTCGCCGGATTGGCGGTTGCCGCGTGCCAGCTTTGCCACGAGACGGCGATCCCGGACAGGAGCAGGACGGTTATCCCGGCACCGGCGAAAATCCACCAGTCGAGGCTCGTTTTGTAAGCGAAATTCCGGAGCCATCGTTGCAGGATGATATAGGCGGCCGGAGTGGCGACCGCGAACGCCGGGATGTAACCGAGGGCTTCGCGTTCGATCCGCAGGGTCTTGCCTATGATCTCCTCGGGAGAGTCGTATCCCAGCGCTTTAAGTCCCTTCCGGTTGACCATGTATTCTTCCTGCAGGTTTGTGGATTTCTGGTCGTCGGCTAATTATTTCGGATTTGCAAACTGTTTTGGGAAAGGGTATGCCGGGTTTTATAAATTTTATATAATAATTTTGCAGGAATGCGGCGTAGCGTTTTAATCTTTCATGCTTGGCATATTCTTTGACCGAACTTTCTAATCCGACTGGATTATATTTGAAATCACCGTTAATGCCGCCACAGGACGTTTATGACTGAAATAAACACAACGATCAGGCCTGCCTGTGAGACTTGCCGTGCCGGTTGCCAAAGCAATCGCCGCCGCTTTTGGGTCCAGGTATTCCAGCCCGGTGCGCAAATCGATTTTGACTCTGAGTCCGGACATTTATTGTTCATCATCGGCGGAGAGATCGAAATCGTCCATGCGGAAGGTACTGACATAGGTAAGCAGGATGAAATGGTTTTACTCGGCTATAACCGGGAGTATCGTGTCATGGCGCTGACCCAGGTCAAACTGCTCGTGATCAATTTCACGACCCATTATCATGTATGCGACGATATACAAGCCGAGAACGTATGGAAGAGCATCCGGTCTGTAAAGTATCAGTTCAATACGTTGGAAATGAAACCGGCCATGCGTCGTTTTGCGGAATCGGTCATGTATTACCTGGAACAGGGGGCGTGCTGTAACCACCTGTATGATGCGAAAGCCATTGAAATTTCAGTTATATACAGGTTGTTTTATCCCGCAGAAGAATTGGCACGGTTCTTCTATCCGGTTTTATATAAGGACCTCGCTTTTGATACCCTGGTCCGGAGAAACTATGAGCATGCCAAGACGGTACAGGAACTGGCCAACCTTTGCGGTTATAGTCTCCCCAATTTCAAAAAACTGTTCACCAAACACTTCGATGTACCGCCTTACCGGTGGATGCTGCAGCAAAAGAGTGCTAAAATCAAGAACCGCCTTTTAGATAAAAAGGTGCCGATCAAGGCTATTGCAGCCGAATTCGGTTTTACCGATCAATCGCACCTGAATGCCTATTGCAAGCAGTATTTCAATGCCACTCCGCTCCAGATCCGGAATCGTTACACCGACAAATCGGATCAATAAATCACGGGAATATTCGATTTTACAAGAGTAATAGCTGTTTCTCCCAAAGGAGCGTCTACAATGTAGGATTCATGATGGTTCGTTTGTGAGCTATCCTTCGCATGCCGGATTTTTCAAGCGATGGACGACCCCAACGACCTTGTATTCGCCGGTGGGAGCGGTTGGCTGGCCGGCAGAGACCACGACTTCGAGTACCAATGTTTGTCCGCCCGGCTACCAGATTACCAATGCCAACGGAACGACCGTCTATTCGCATCCAACCAACCAATTCTATTCGTTGTACGCAACGGAGAATACCAGAGGAATAGGAATTTCAGGTTTGTATGCGGATGGATATTTCGACTGATGGGCGATTCAGGTGAGTCAGCAAGGTGCGGGACAGTTGGTGGAAAGATTTTTGAAAAACACTTGGGTCGACAAACCTACGGATTTGCGGTCGTAGTGAGCTCATGAAAACAAGACAAAAACGTACCCGGAGCCGGATTGAAACAGCTAAAATCGTCAAAGTACAAACCCTTGAATTTAACAAGAATTATTTCTAATCTCAAGAAAGCGATCATGATTACTTAATGAGTAATGAGACTGGAAATCATCAAGTATTAAGATTTTGATTGTTGTGACAACGATCTGCATTGTTTAAAATTTCACGTTCCCATACAGCAAATCTTTGTTGTCATTCTCCACAAAGACTTTTTGAATGGGAAATTTGACATTTCATCATGCATCTCCGCTATTTAATTATTAAAAATATTGTTTTGATGAGGCTGTCTTGTCGATGAAACTTTGAATCCTTTGCATTTGAATCTAAGTTTTTAATTTAAGAGGATAGATAACGTATAACTGGTTCCATTGTTATATTCATATCGATGTGGCGCTCAGCAAAAGCTCGGATTTCGGCAATTACTTGTTGACGAGTTTTTGTACAATAAATAGAGTCATAAAAAGATATGACGGACTGTATGTTTACACTGTTTGTATCTGTTGGCAGTTCAAGATTGTACGGGTAGTCTGTCCCAATAAATACATCTGTCGTTCCGGTTGCTATCGTTGGAAGTCCTTTTGCCAAGTATTCTCGGCTTTTGAGTGTTGAGTGGATATAAATATCTTTGTCTTCTGTTGCTAAAGAGATGACTCCCAGGTGACAAAGATCATATATCTCATCAAGTTCAGCTCCGGTTTTATAGCCATGTATGATTACTTTGTCTGATACTCCATAACGTTTGGCTAAAATAGTGAACTCTGTTGTAAAAGGTCCGCCTCCTATTAGATGAAGTACTATCGGGCGTTCTCCTCCTGATGCATAATATTCCCCTAATCCCCGTATAAGGCGGTCATAACCGTGCCACCAACAAAACATGGCTACTGCTACAATATGAATGGCGCCATCTTCGGGTACGGGTTTTATAGGATGGATCGTATCAAGATTGATCCCATTGATTATTGGTATTGTAGGCATTCCGAATAGTCTTTCATCTTTGCTTATCGTTACTATCCGATCAACATATCGATGTAGTATTGGCATATATGTTCGTTCTTTCCACCAGAGTGGATAATCTATCCATCGTTTTTTTAATTCTTTTTTGTATGGATAGGTGGGGATTTCATAAAGAATTTTGGCTTTTGGATTCCGCTTCCTGATTTTTCGGATGACAAGTAGTTGATTTAAAGACATCCCCATCCTTCGAATGTAGAAAAAATCATTGCCATCGAACATTTTATGATATCGAGATAAAGGATCGTCCAATGAATATCCAAAAGGAAGACGAAAAAAAACACGTTTGATGTTTTTAAAAAAAAATTTTTGAACTCTTGAAAAACATCTAAAAGATGGAAAATTACACCAAGGAGCTTTCTTATTTAATGTAGGGGAAACCCATGATTCTCTTTTGGTGTAAAAATGTTTACAATTCAGTCCTGCGGCATTAATCGCATGGATTTGTGCCAGTACTTTCTTGTCTACACCTGTTGGTTTTGAGATTGATTTTACATCTGTTAAACCATAAATAAAAACGCCTTTTTTCATATATTTTTTAGAAGCTGTTTAAGATTTAATTAAAAAATGTCACCTGTAATGTGTTATTCGCTGAATATTAGTATATTGATGATATTGTTGATAAATAGCGGCGAGTTATTAAAAACAACCAATACAAGATGAGTATGATTCATATAATCAGCATTTATTTTAGTTTCAAGATTGATAGTATTTGCGTGATGAAATGCGAATACCTGATGCCTGCAAGATAGGACAGGCAGCCATATCCAAGGATGAATACGATACCTCCCAACCCTAAAGACATCCCATGCGTCGCCGTGCCGAAAATTGTCGTTGCCGTTTTGGATGCTAGTCCTGAGCATAACGAGCACACAAGTAATATCCCCAATTTACGCCAAGGCATGAGGGAGCCGACATTGGTGCCTAACATTTTAGACACCGACATCATCAACAGGTATAGACATAACAAGGTTGTTCCTGTCGATATCAATGCAATGCCTGTTACAGACGGAAAGAAATTGACACAGGCAATGTCGAGACCGACAACGAGAACCGCAGTGAACAAATGAATATCGGCAAACAATTTGCCCTTTCCAAGTGCAAACATGATAGGCCTGTACGGCAATATACGAGCGATATTGATGATGGTGATTATCCGGAATAAATCCGATGCAATACCATATTTAGGTCCATACAGACAGGTAATAATATCTTCGGCGAAAATGAAACAGAATATCGAGATGGGATAGATGAGCGATGCCGATTGAAATACCGTCCGGTTCCATAGTAAAATATACTCTTCTTTCGCCGTTCCGGCAGCATACATCCTGGAAAACTCCGGTAGCATCACCGAAGCTATCACGGCGATAATCACTCCGGCAAAAGGCAGTTCCATAAAGCCATTGGCAAATTGCGCGAACTCTGCCACTCCAAAATAGCGGCTTACAAAAAACTGGCTTGCAGACCCTATGATAAACCCATAGACACTTGCATTGAAGACGGGGATCGAATACGAAAAAATATCTTTAATGCTGATGCAGCTTTGCAATACTGCAATATCCTTGAATGGCCGGTACATCAGTCTGAATCCAACAAAGCTTGTCATTGCGTATGCTAACACCAGTCCTATGATTGCATTGACGGCAGATGCTCCTGAAACATATACTGCCGCCAATACGCAGGATATGGTGAAAATTTTACTCAGCAATACGTAAATGAAAACCAGGTGAGCTTGTTTGTAAACAACGAGGATTCCCTCTATCCCGATAATGGGCATCATAAGCATCGGAGTAGGAGCAAACCATCTGAGGGATTCAGCCAGTTGCCGGTTTTTAAGTATATCAGCAATCAGGTCGGACCCGAAAAACAACAGGAGTGAAAATAACGCGCCGATAAATATAAATAGCGAGTTAAGTTTTTTGATTATAGATCGTCCTTCATTGACAGGACGGACAGAAAGAAAATACGAATAGCACTGGGGTAGCCCGAAAGCAAAAAACGTCAACAGAGTCGTGTATACGTACAGAACCTGACGATATGTTCCATACCCGTCAACCGTCATGTAACGGCTCAGTATTGCCGCCAGCACAAATGACATTCCCAACGACAGCATACGGGCCAATCCCAACCAAATTGATTCGGATGTACGGCTTTTGCCGCCCGCAGGCAATTGATATTTTGCAGTGCCGTACATAACGCTAATCGTCGTCTTATAGCGTCCAATATCCTATTTTTGAGATTCTGTTCCGGTAAATTCCCTTTATATCCGCCAATATTGCGTTGCGCTTTGCAATTCCGATGAAATAATCTTCATCGAGTTCGAGGTATTCGTCATGTCCTATCGTGACGATAATCAAATCATATAGAGGACTGGGAACTGCCGACAACTCTATCCCGAAGGTTCCCTTTACGGATGCGACATCGGCATGTGGATCGATGATATCGACCGAAAGTCCTGCGGCCGTAAAGATTGCATACATCTCTGCGACAGCCGGATTACGAATGTCGTCGGAATTAGCCTTATAAGTGAATCCCATGATAAGCACCTTGTGCGGCGCACATGATGTTCGGCTGTTTAATATGGAAAGCAGTGATCGGACAATGTAATCCGCCATTCCGTCATTGACCGAACAACTCGATTTCGTCAAGGGTGCATCCAGCCCTAACCTTGCTGATTCTGCGATAAGATAATACGGATCTACCGGAATACAATGTCCGCCTACCAGTCCGGGACGATAATCGACGAAATTCCATTTTGTTGATGCCATGTCCAACACTTCGCTGAAGTTTATATCCATTTGCGAAAACAAACGCGACATCTCATTCATCAGTGCAATGTTGACGCAGCGTTGCGTATTTTCAACGATTTTTGAGGCCTCGGCGACTCTGATGCCTGACGCACAGACCACATCAGCCTGAATCACATGCCGATATATCTTTTGAAGCATAGTCGATGTGTCGTGGTCGACTCCAGACACTATCTTCACCGTATTCCGGAAAGTGTGTTCCGTGTCAACGGGATTTATCCGCTCGGGAGAATATCCGACCTTGAAATCGGCCCCGCACTTAATGCCGGATAGTTCCTCCAGTAACGGTATACAGATCGAATCCGTGCATCCAGGATACACTGTCGATTCATACACCACGTAGTCGCCATGGTGCAGATGTCCTGCGACAGTTTTGGTTACTGATATCAACTGTGATAAGTCGGGACGTTTGAGTTCGTCGACCGGAGTACCGACGGTTATGATATATAGCGATGCTTTGTCAAGGTCGTTGGCGTCGCTTGTGAAATGCACTGTATCATGTTTGACGGGAGAGGAGCTTTTTATATGATTGATACGCTCTTGCGAAATATCATAGGCCACGACATCGAAATGGCGGGCGAAAGCTTCGGCAACAGGCCGCCCCACATAACCTAGACCGATGACGGCAACAGAAGTTCGTCGCGTCTTAAGATTCTCGTATATTGCAAATCTGTCATTCATATTCAAGAACCATATTACCGCGCTTCACATATCGGATTCCTGATTCGGGACATACGGCATTGCCGTCGTCATCGAATTTGAGCCTGTATCCGTGTCTACTCATCCATCCTATCTGTCGTCCCGGCACACCGACGACCAGCGCGTAATCGGCTACATTGCGTGTCACAACAGCCCCGGCCCCTATGAAGGCGTACTTGCCGATTTCGACACCACACACGATAGTAGCGTTTGCACCAATCGTGACTCCTTTGCGGACAATCGTGCGTTCATACTTTCCTCGCCGTGATATTGCACTCCTCGGATTCCTTACGTTGGTGAAGACGCACGATGGTCCCAGAAAAACATCGTCTTCGCATACGACTCCTTCGTATACCGACACATTGTTCTGTATCTTGACATTGTTGCCTATGATTACCCTTGGGGCGACCATCACGTTCTGGCCGATGTTGCATGAATCGCCGAGGCTGGCACCGCTCATGATATGTGAGAAGTGCCATATCGTGCACTTGGCTCCTATCTTGGCGCCTTCGTCAATCATCGCTGTCGGATGTATAAACACGTCATGCATATACGTCAGTTATGTTTGTAAAATTTCCTTATGGTGTCAACAATTACTTCCTGATCTATGTCCGAAATGTTACCGTATATGGGCAGAGAGAGCACGGAAGCCGGAAGTCTTACGGCATTCAGCATCTCTTTGTCGTACGAGCATACGCCGCTGTATGCCGGCTGGGTGTGCAACGCTTCCGAATAATACACCATCGATTCTATACCGTTTTCCAGCAGTCTGCGCCTGAGCTTGTCGCGGTCATCTTCAGGTACGGTCAGCGTATATTGGTGATATACGTGTATTCCCACGCTGTCTTCATGCGGCAGACCTATCATTTCCAAATCACTGAGCATATCGTTATAGTTAGCTGCCGCCCGGCGTCGATGGAAAATCCATTTGTCGACATGAGGCAATTTCACGCGCAGAACAGCCGCCTGTACAGTGTCGAGACGGGAATTCAGACCGATATACTCATGACGATATTTTATGCTCTGTCCATGGCTTGCAAGAGCTTTGATCTTTTCGGCAAGCTCCCGGCTGTCGGTAAACACGGCACCGCCGTCGCCATAACAACCAAGAATTTTACTCGGGAAAAAAGAAGTGCAGCCTATTGTTCCGACTGTGCCCGCAAATTGCTTTGAACCATCCGGGAAGATACATTTTGCACCCAACGACTGGGCATTGTCTTCGATCAATACGATTCCCGTGTTCGATGCAATTTTCATTAAACCGGTCATATTGCACGGCTGACCGAACAAATGAACCGGGATGATGGCCTTTGTCCGTTTCGATACGACTCTCTCTACACTCTCGCAGTCAATGTTGAAAGTACGCGGATCTATATCTGCAAACACGGGCTTGCCGCCAAGCAGCGCCACGGCTTCCGCCGCAGCCACAAACGAGAATGCGGGAACAATCACTTCGTCACCCGGCCGTAGCCCGACAGCCATTAAAGCCAATGTAATCGCATCCGTGCCATTACCGCAACTGATACAATATTTCGCATTCACATAGTGGGCCAATTCCGCCTCGAACGTCCCGACTTCAGCCCCTTTGATAAAAGCACATTCATCTACCGCGTCTGCTATGGCTTTATCGATGTCATTGCGGATACACCCGTCCTGTTTATGTAAATCAACCATTTTTATCATTGCACACAGATTTTGCGATTCCTTACTTGATTAACGGATGACAGTCATTCAGTACTTTCGACAGAGGTGTGTGGCATATTTTTTCGGCTGCCGATATTGACGGTCTCGCGTCTTCAATTGAAAAGCCCTTGCCTTCGAGAATCCTCCGATAGCTCAAAGTGTGCAGGTCCGTAAACCCGTCGGTAAAATTGAAGCCCACACCGTTTATCGTCAGACATCTGCATGGTGTCATCTTCCCGTCAACGCTTTTCAATGAGGCGTGCGCCGGATTGACACTCAGAAAGAATTTCACTCGTGCCTTTTGCAATTCTATTACGCCTGAGACGGAGTCTGCTGCTGAATGATGTACGGCAGCATTCAGAAAATCGCCGAATATCCAAATCAGAATATCCAGAAAATGGATGCCGATGTTGAACACGACCCCACCGCTTTTTGCGACATCGCCTTTCCATGACGCCGCATACCATTTTCCTCGCGGCGTTATATAGGTTAATTCCACATCATGTGTAAAATCTGCAGGTGTGCTGTCCACATATTGTCTGAGTCTCTGGATTTCGGGATGTAAGCGTAACTGCAATATGGGATATATGCGGCGGTTGGATGTACGCTCCATGCTCGCCATGGCGTCGAGATCCGCAGAACGCAGGCCTAACGGCTTTTCGCATATCACGTTCATTCCGTTCCGAAGTCCGAGAATGGAATGTCGGCAATGAAGATAGTTCGGAGTACATACAGTCAGGTAATCGATGTTCCCATGCTTGAGTATACCTGCGAATTTATCCGCATCGGTGGTAAAATCCGCATGAGGGAAATATCTGTCCATAATTCCCACGCTATCTGCTACGTCATGAGCCGCGACCAGATCACACTCCGAATTCTTTATGGCATCGAGATGGCGCGGAGCTATATATCCGGCCATGCCTACAATAGCAAATTTTGATATGCCAAAATCAACTTTAACCATTTTACTAAAAAGTTCACAAAAATAGTATAACAAATCGAATAATAGTTTGATTTAAGATATAAAAACCAACAAAATGGAATTTCAAAAAATATTATTCAAAAGTGGAGAGATTCCAGATGGCTGGCTTTGAATTTGCGTTTAAAAAACGATGTTTATTTATGATACTGCACATGTCTATTTCAAGTTCGGGCTGTTGGATTTATATGTGGGTTTCTTCCAGAATAATCAAAAAGCGTGGAATGCAGGGGAAAAATGGATGAGAAATGGATGAGAAAAGTAGTGGTCGTTGGCTCTGATCAGACAAATAAAATATATTCGAAATCATTATTATCTGCATTGACTTAGATTAAGTCATGCAGGTGTAACTCGTTTATAAGTTGCTTCTTTTGTTTGCCTCAATGATTAGTAAAACTAATAATCAGGATTGTTAGTAGAAAAATCTTTTATAGTTTTAAATGTCAAATAAAAAGCGCCCAAATTTTGCCCAAAATAAAAACCTCAATGATTTGCAAACCAAATCATTGAGGTTTTAAAAAAAGTACCCGGATCCGGGATAAAACCTATCAAAAATTATTCAACCAAAATCATTTAATAATTTGATATATAGTTGCTTATCTAATTTAAGAAGATGGACTATTTAGTCTTGTTTTGCGCCTTTTTCGTGAATATTTACACCTTTTTTACACCCCGATATTCAAAATAAATATTTATATTTGTGCCGTATAGTCAATGTGTTACGAAGATAGTAAACTTTTGAGATATGGCAAAATTGCAGGTAAAAACCAAAGAAAATCCCAAACTTCAACAAAAAAAGCTAGCCGACGGCAGGCAAAGTTTGTATCTGGAGTATTATATGGGATACAACAAAGTCTTTGACGATAAGACCGGGAAGGAGCATATCAAGCATATCCGTTCTAAAGAGTTTTTGGGATTGTACCTCTTGCCGAATCCCCGGACACCGGAAGAACGGCAACGGAACAAAGAAACGCTAGCCTTAGCCGCTGAAATCCGTATCGATAAGGAAAAGGCGCTAAATGCCCGTAAATACGACAAGGCTTTGCCCGTAAAGCTTAAAATCAATTTCCTAGAATACTTCCAGAATTACATCGACAACTATAAGAAAAAGGACATCCGTATGATGGAGGGTGCTTTACAGCGTTTTAAGGACTTTCTTGCGGAATCCTACCCTACCATGCAGACCAACATTAAGCCGGATCAACTCACAAAAGAGATGATGTATAAGTTTGTGGATTATCTGCAAGCCCACTCCATCGGCGAAGGCGCTAGGGGATATTTTCAGCGGTTTAAGAAAGTAATCAAACTGGCTGTCGAGCAGGATGTAATTCTTAAAAATCCATGTACAGGCATTCCGTGCGTTGTGGATGATAGTGCATTGACAAAAGATGTATTGAGCCTTGAAGAAATAAAGATGCTTGCACAAACTCCGTATCAAAATACGGAGGTCAGACGCGCGTTCCTCTTTTGCCTGTATGCTGGCTTGCGGTATTGTGATGTGGTGGATCTGAAATACAGCAATGTGGACTATGCGAACAAGTGGGTAAAGTTTGAGCAGTCCAAAACCAAAGGACACTCTAAAAATTCGATAGTTACGATACCGCTTAACCAAACTTTGCTTAACTTGATAGGCGAAAAGCCGGACAAAGACAATTATATTTTTGAGTTACCGAGCCATACAGGATGCCTCAAGGCGTTGCGGACATGGGTTGCGCGTGCCGGAATTGACAAACACATAACATGGCATTGCGCCCGGCATAGCTTTGCGGTCAATCTTCTCGGCGAGTGCCAGACGGATATTAAAACCGTTGCGTCGTTGCTTGGTCATAGCGGATTGAAACATACGGAGAAATATACACGCGCGGTTGATTCGTTGAAAGAAAAAGCAGTTAATGCATTACCAGATTTAGAATTTTAGTATGAAACAAAAGAGAGTGACAGCATTGCTAGGAGCGGGCGCGGCTATTGACATAGGTGCTCCTTCAACCAATCAAATTACACAAAAAGCCATAAGAAAAAGACAAGGCATATTTAAAGGTGAAATACAATACACCTTAAAAGGCATTTACAATGTATTGAATAAGCATTACCGTGATCATACATCTAACTTTGAAGATATCTTCCATACATTAGAGATGTTGTCTTCATGTGATGCGGCTCAAGGGGAGCGAACCGTTTACAAATTTAAACCCTCTATTTTTGCCTTTGTTAATCCTAATCGATACTTCAGAAAATATGCCCCTTTTGTACATTTAGCTGAAAATGATTTGCTATTTTCTATTGCTGAGCAGATTTCGATATATGACGAACAGTTTAGAAAAACTAAAAATAGCGAGAATGAATGGTATTCTAATTTTTGGAATAATAGCGGATTAACTTGGGATATTGCAACATTGAATTATGATACCACAATCGAAGAATCTTTAGATAATTATATTGATGGTTTTCGAAAAGAAAGAAAATGCAATTTCTCGAGGTTTTATCCCACTCAGCTTAAAAGGATTAACGATAAGCATACCTGTATTCATTTACACGGCTGCATAAATTATGGATATACCAGAAATATCGATCCCAACAAATATATTTTCGAAGATGATTTTCACGATCTATACAAATTAGATAGTTACAAAGATGCCAGGCAAACTTGGGGCGGTAGGAGCCATAGTGTTACACAAGCAGGAGAAAGGAATTATATCACTCCAATAATAACTGGATTAAGGAAGCTAGAAAAGCTTAATGTTTCACCGTACAGTCATTATTTACATTTTTTTCAGGATTCATTACTTAATAACTCATGCCTATTGGTGATTGGTTATGGTTTTGGAGATTTGTATTTAAATCAGCTGATGGAAAGAATGAATATAATTCATGGGGAAAAGAAAAGAATAGTTGTCATAGGCTATTATCCCTTTGAGCGATACGACCCACGAATTTTTGGTGCACCATCCATAGAAGAATATCATTTTATATGCCGTCAATTCAGAATTTCACAATTGGGCAGAAAAGGCTATTTTGAGCGGGATAAGGCGATAATTTCCGATGATAACACAGCAATGCTATACCTTGATGGTTTTAAAAATACCGTGATTCGACATTCTAAGGAAATTATAGACTTTTTCAATTCATAAATCTATCATTTTATGAAGATTAATCCATTCGGAGAGGAGCAAGAACAGGCAGAGCGCATACAGGCTTTGTTTGACAGTTTTGTGGCTATTCGATCAGAACAATTAGAGGACTTAATAAGAGCAGAGAGT
>OFMP01000649.1_pt1 | contig 21778 bp, 14 predicted proteins | sample 1541841 | NCBI WGS metagenome assembly OFMP01 (sample SAMN04209226, study PRJEB22552) | human gut metagenome | biome: gut; material: feces | host: Homo sapiens | place: USA: Oklahoma
TTGCAGGCAAACTGGAATGATTCCAGAAACAGGTTATATTGCTTTAACATCAACAAATGGATGGAATGGAAACGGCAAGGATTCTGCGTCAGAAAAATGAAAAAATGGTATTGATATTTGTAACTGCTGTGGAGGAGTATGTTTTTCAGGCATTTGATGTTGCAGCATTTCATTATTTGGTGAAACCATTTTCAGATGAAAAATTTGAGGAAGTTGTGAAATGTGCAGTCAGAAGCATTGAAAAATACTCTGAAAATCAATCGGATGAAAAATACATGATGGTGCAGTCCGGAGGAAGCTGATGTATTTGCATCCCGCAAAAAAGCCAGCATGAGACTGCTTTCTACAAAATGTATGGTAAGAAGACATTTTCCTCCCACACGACCAATCACGCTATCCATTTGTACAATGGTCGTTTCCGGGTTTGCTCCCAGATATTTTTGAAAGTCAGCGTAGCTTCGTTCAATACGGCAGCCCCGGTCAACTTTAAATTCAGGCTTCTTATAACGGGGACGGTATTTCACTTTACGGGGCAGATCAATGTTCCTGATATCAAAGAGCTGGGCATCCACGTAGTTATACAATGTCTTTTCACTGCACATCAGTTCATCTACATGAGCAAGATAGATTTGATGAAGCGACTGCCCGTTTTTAACTAAAGGACTGATGATCCCGTTAATTCTTACAATATCATCTTCGTTGGACATGATACCGGTTCTGGCTTCCGAAACAGCATGATGTGCACTCTCATGTGCATCTGCCGGATCATAAATACGTTTTAATAACGTGCATTTCGGCAGCTGACTGCAGCCATTACAAACATAAGGTGGCTTATTTTTGACAGAACAGACATCTTCTACAAAATCAGAACAATGTAAGGTGCATTCAGAGCACAGGCCGCATTTGTAAGCAGATTGGTGTGTACAGCTTGTTCCGCAAATCCTTTTTGCTTTGCCTGTAGCACGGAATTTACAAGGATTATACGGATATCCAGGACGACCGCTTTTCTTATCATAGGAATACTTTTTAATCTCCTTGGCAATGGTTGTACGGTCCTTTCCTAACTCTTTGCCAATTGCCCCAAAGGATGCATTCTCCTGAAGGCGTTGAGCAATAATCATTCGATCTTCATAAGATAAAAACTTTGACATGGTGACTCCTTTCCAGCCGCCAGAAATCAAAGCATAACAGAAAAGAGACCAACTATCCAGTCAGTCTCAATTCATTTGTAAAAGAAAATCCATACCTTTCTTTTACACTGATAACTATTAACTTTTACACTTATCCAAGATAGCGGGTATGGAATCTTGGATTACAATTGAGGAGATTGTATAATACTTAAAAACATAGCTTGTTCATAGCTATAAACTATGACAAATGATTTTCCAGAATCATTTTCCGGAATTGTCGGGCGGCTGAGTTCAGCGGATGTTGGCAATCGTATAGCATGCATATATTTCTTTCCGGAATGTTTTCTTTTAGTGATATCTGGACAATTTCTCTTTTTTGAATAGAATCATGTGCCATTGCTTCTGGAAGAAAAGCCAGGCCCAGCTCACATTTGACAAGAGGGAGAATCTGATCGGTCGTGGCGGTTTCGATATCAGGGGCAAGTTCGAGTCCGTGAGAGAGAAAGAGTGCATGATAAAACTGAAACGTCGTTGTTTCACGTCCAAGCGAAATCAGCGGATAGTTTTTTAATTCTGCGAGAGATAATTCCTGGCAGCCGAGTGCGGTAAAAGTTGTACCACCGACAAGGATTTCCTGAAAAGGCTGCAGCATAATCTGTCTGAGTGGTGATTCCACGGAAGCTGGAGTTGAAACAATAGCAAAGTCGATTTTTCCACTTTTTACGGCATCAATGGCCTGTGGGGTGGAGTAATTGTACAGTTTCAGGCGGATGCCGGGATAGGTCATATGAAATGCTTTAAGTTTATTAAAAAGAAAAATATTTAATGCGGTCTCGCTGACACCGATCGCAATGCTTCCATGTGACAGCCCCGTACTATCCGATAACTCCTCTTCTGCGGCAAAAATCTGTGACATTGCAGCGGAAATATGGGTATAAAGTTTTTCCCCTTCCGGGGTAAGCTGAATGCCCCGGTTGGTACGTACAAACAAAGTTGTATTAATCTGCTGCTCCAGACAGTTCATGGCCCTTGTCACATTTGGCTGACTGCTGCCGAGTGTATGTGCGGCTTTGGTAAAGTTGTGGTATTTTGCAACATAATAAAAAATTCGATAGTATTCAAAATTTACATTCATCGATAGAACCCCCTCTGACATATCAAAATGTTATTTATAACATATCAATTATAGTTTTTACTTATCCATAATGCAAGAGTATAATCAAAGAAGATGAAAAAAGCAAGAAAGGAAGCGCATGAAGCATGAAGGAACAGACGATTTTTCCACGAGAGGAAAAGGCAGAGGTTTTGTTTCAGAAAATATTAAATGATCATTGGGCATGTGAAAAGTTACAGGAAACATTTTGTAACTGTTTATTTTGCAATGATGATTCGGATGCCGAAATTTCTCCGGCAGAATTTTCACTGGCTTTGTTCAATGCGTATACGAACCGGGACCTGTCGGCCTTCCTTATGGGCATATGTCAGAATACATTGTTTGACCTGTTGAGAAATTCATTTCTGATTCCCTATCGTTTTGATGCAGACGGAAAGCAAAATCCGGTCATTATGACGGATGAAAATGGGCAATTACTTCCTGCATACAAAGGCACAGCTCATGAAAAAGAATACCGGCATTTTCATGAGGTATACAAAGATCTCGGCAATCAGAAAAATATATATTTTGCACAGGCATACCGTTACAGCCATGAATATCAGTCGGATTACATGGATGTGAAACAAAAGATTCTTGAAAAAAATATGGGTGTGCTGCTCATTCGTGAACTGCCGGATACCGTAAAGGAGAAGGAGACAGAGGCAGAAGTATATTCTGCCGTGTGGGATCTTATGATTGAGCTGGAAAAGAATCTTCCAATGGCTTACGTATTTTATGGACAGGATTCGCTGGTGGAGAATAACAACCGATATGATGAAATTGGAATTTTCCTTCCGAATTCTATCTTCCTGAAAAATCTCGAACGTCATGTTGCAAAAGCGGAGGAGATCATTTATGGCGAAAAATGATTATATAGAAATCATGGAAAAAAATCATATGGAGATTCCGTGGCACGATTATACAGAGAATGACGGTGAAGTGCTGATTCAGCAGGCAGGACTGATTGAAAAAGCATCGGTTGTCGGCCGGGTTGGTCTGATTATGCTTTCCTGTGGAACCGGAGCATGGCGTGTGCGGACTTCTATGAACAGGCTTTCCAAGGAACTTGGAGTAACCTGTACAGTGGATGTGGGACTGATGTCCATAGAGTTTAATTGTTTTGATGGAAAAGAGTGTGTTTCACAGTCTCTTAGTATTGCAAATACCGGAGTAAATACTTCCAAGCTTTATCGGATGGAACAGTTTGTAAATAGTTTTCCATCTCAGGAAGCGCATTTGACCGGAGAAGAAATCCATAAGCGGCTGGATGAAATCGAGCAGATCCATGAACTCTATTCTCCGGTGAAACTCGGATTGGCAGCGGCACTTGCATGTTGTGGATTTACATTTCTGCTGGGTGGTGGCCCGGTGGAGATGATATTTGCATTTATTGCCGCTGGTGTTGGTAACCTTATCCGGATGAAGCTGATCAAACATCATTACACATTGTTTTTAAACATTGCGGTATCTATTTCAGCTGCATGTCTGACGTATGCTGTCTGTCTGCATATGGCAGAGCTGTTGTTACACGTTTCCGCAGTGCATGAGGCCGGATATATCTGTTCCATGTTGTTTATTATTCCGGGATTTCCGTTTATCACAAGTGGAATTGACTTGGCAAAGCTGGATTTGCGATCTGGTCTGGAGCGGCTTACCTATTCCATTATTATTGTTCTGGGTGCAACGGTGTTTGCATGGATCATGGCACTTTTGTTAAAGCTTCAGCCACAGGATTTTGTAGCTTTGCATCTAGGAAGTATGATGCATCTGGTTTTACGTCTGATCGCAAGTTTTTGCGGAGTATTTGGATTCTCGATTATGTTTAACAGTTCAGTTCATATAGCAGCAACGGCGGCATGTATCGGTGCCGTTGCAAATACATTGCGGCTGGAACTGGTCGATTATGCAGGGATGCCATCTGCGGCAGCAGCTTTCATAGGAGCACTGACTGCAGGTCTGCTTGCATCCATCATAAAGAGAAATCATGGATATCCGAGAATTTCACTGACAGTGCCATCCATTGTAATTATGGTGCCAGGATTATATTTGTATCGTGCGATTTATAATTTTGGAATTATGTCACTAACAGAGGCAGTTTTGTGGCTTGCAGCAGCGATCATGATTATTGTATCGTTACCGCTTGGACTTATTTTTGCGAGAATACTTACCGACCGGACATTCCGGTATTGCTCATAACAGATTATGCATGGGTTTATGTTCAAAGACAGTGTCAATAGAAGGAGAATAAAATATGCTTACAGCTGTAACAGGAATTAACTGGGGAGACGAAGGAAAAGGTCGTGTGATCGATCTGCTTGCGGAGAATGCAGATGTTGTTGTCCGCTATCAGGGCGGCAATAACGCTGGTCATACAGTGGTTGCCAAACAGCAGAAATTTGTCTTAAATCTGCTGCCATCCGGTATTCTGCATGAGAATGTAATATGCGTACTCGGCGATGGTATGGTGGTAGACCTGAAACATCTGACAAACGAAATTGCACAGATCAGGGAAAAAGGTGTTGTGGTCACACCAAACAACTTAAAACTTTCCAAACGGGCAACAATCTCTATGCCTTGGCACAAAATTCAGGATGAACTCGAAGAAACACGTCTTGCAAAAACAGGAGCAGCGTTTGGTTCCACAAAAAGAGGCATTGCCTATGCATACAGTGACAAATACAGAAAGAAGACACTGCGTCTTGGGGATCTGCTTCATCTAAAAGAGGAATCCGTACAGAATCGTTTGAAAATGATGCTCGAGGCAAAGAATCTGGAGCTTGCAGGATGCTATTATCAGGAACCGATGTCCTATCCGGCACTGCTTTCCTGGTGTGAAGCTCAGGCAGCAGAGTTATGGCCATATATAGTAGACACAGGTGCTTATCTCGAGGAAGCATTAAAGGAAGGAAAACGTGTTGTTTTAGAGGCACAGCTTGGAGCTATGCGGGATATTGATTATGGCATTTTTCCATATACGTCAAGTTCTTCAACGATTTCTGCCTACGGTCCGATAGGGGCGGGGATACCGGGAAAGCAACTGGACCATGTCGTTGGTGTACTGAAAGCTTATTCAACCTGTGTAGGTGCAGGGCCATTTACAGCAGAAAAAGCCATGCCAGAATCCTGGATGGAACTTTTGCGCAAGTTTGGCGGAGAATATGGTGCTGCCACAGGACGTCCGCGCCGTGTAGGACCGTTTGATGCAGTTGCAAGCCGGTATGGATTAAAGTGTCAGAACGCGGACAAGATTGCATTAACTAAGCTTGATGTGCTCAGTATGATGAAAGAAATCCCTGTGATTGTAGGTTACAAAAAGGGAAATCAGGAAGTGACGGATTTTGATCCGATAGAGGATCTAGAAGAATATGTACCAATTGTGAGAATGCTTCCCGGCTGGCAGACAGACATCAGCGGTTGCGTAACCTATGATGAACTGCCGGATGCAGCCAAAACGTATGTAGAGACGTTAGAGGATCTTCTGCAGCATGAAATACAGTTCATATCCGTAGGTGCAGAGAGAAGTCAGTATTTAACAAAAGGAGAGTGGTTATGAGCGGCTCAGAAGTGGTATTATCTTGTATCACATAATGCCACAAAGTCCAAAAAATGCAGTAACTACCAGCAATCTCAGGATTTTGCAGCATTAAACAATATTTAATATATTGTTCTTTATTTTCTAAAATTCAGAAAGTTTTTTAGAAAAATTTTTAGAAAACCCTTACAAGATTTCATCAGTCAAAAAACTGCCAATGCATAATATTCAAAATCAACCCCAAAAATCATCGAAAAATAACCCCTAAAACAACCAAAAGCTGAGGACAATTTTCATATCCTCAGCTTTATTTTTTCTGTTTATTCTTTTTTTAATAAATCAAAAAGGGAGGATTCATGATTAGGAATATTTGATACTCGTTTATATTCTTTAATTGCATTAATTAAAGAGTCAACATCTTCAAAATATTCCGTTATAAAAGTTTTACTTTTCACATTTTTATAAGATAAATCTTCTTTACAATAGCTACTTGGTTTCTTTTTAGATTTTTTGTAATCCTCATATTTGTTTTCGTTACAGATAATTAACATTTCAATTTCAGGCGCAGTAATTATATTTATTACATCAATCTTATGTTGGTAGGCTCTGCTGATTTTGAAGTTTTCGTTTCGTGAATCCAGGATTCTTAATACCGTTATTTTGTCATCAAAACCTTTTCTCAGATATTGCTGTTCAAATTTTTGACCACTACGACTTCTAAGTACATCTTCTTCGAGTAAATCTTTTCTGTCAAAAATAAGTTTATTGTTATCCAGCAAAATGTTGATAATAACTTGTTCTGCAGTGCCTTCACATATACATGCTATATATTTAGAAAAATCCATCGTTTCCTCCTAAATGCTATCGCTGATAATAGCATTTTTCAAATCCATATATGCATCGTACATGGGAAGTGTACCTCCCAAAAGACCGCTTTGATATGCTTCACTCTTTTTTATATCATTTCTTTTTAAAATTTTCGATAAGTTTTCTATAGTTATTCCTTGACGATTTCTGACAATATATATATTGTCGTTGCGCTCAAATTCGTCAAGCAATTCAGAATAGTGGGTTGAAAAAATAAGGGTAGCGCCTTTTTTGTTAACCTTTTTATCCATATAAAAACGAATTAAAGTTGATACGATTTCTCTGTTAAAGTGGTTTTCTAATTCATCTATTATTAGATATCCTCCGTTATTAAATATGCGAATAGCGTATAAAAATGTATTGATGCCCTTTATCGTACCGGAAGAGAGATAACGATTTAATTCAGAAAATTGATTCAAAATCATCTCGTTTTTTGACTTAAACTTTAAATGAATATTTGATTTATTTTTTTCTTTATTTATTTTTAAATATTCTATGCTCGGATCAAAAAAAGAAATTAATTCAACAGGACAGTCTTCAGATATATCTAATTCATTAATGTTAGTATAACGGAGCATATCTGTATAATTAATAGATTCTTTGTTTCTTTTATTGAAGGCAACCATAATACTAACATCATCTAAAAGAAATTCAGAATTAACATCGCGAGTAAAATTAGTTTCTATATCTGAGAAATCATATAAGGCTTTTTTTGTCCTAATTTTGGATACATCCTTTGATTTCAGTGTTTCGGAAACAATTTTTAACTTATTATCTTCCTTGGCAATAACAGTATTTAGAAGATTTATCGATTTGTTGTTTTGAGTTTCAGAGAAAAAGAAAGTTTCGAAAGAAACTGTATTATTATCGGCTATACCATCTAAAACTTCTGAACATGTAATACTGTTTATCGGGGTATTGTTTAACATACCAAAAACAAAAGTTATTAATTTTAGCACAGAAGTTTTACCGGAAGCATTGATTCCGGTAAATGAAATAACATTATTTTTATAAAAAGTGTTAGATGGTGTAGAAAATAGTTCGCTCATGTTTTCTGCATTTTCACTATTAACTCTTTGTTGAGGTAAAAAATCAATTTCGCATATTCCGTTAAATAAAGGAAGATCTTTGGCTGCTATTTTTAAAATTTTCATGTGAATTACTCCTACTAATTACGCAATATATGTTTTTATAAGTGTATTATACCACTATAAATGCAATTATTCAAGGACAAAAACGGAAATCACGGTTTTAGATGCAAAATCGAACTGAAAATGTAATAGAGCTATTTATTGTATAATCAATCAGATGTTGTGTTTGTTAAAACAAACAATTTTGAAATACAGAATAATTTATATAACGCTGTTTGTCATCAATACTTTCATTGAAAATTATGGCCCCAAAAGGCGGAAATGTTCAATGAAATTGTTTTTTGATTGAATCATTTTGTAATGAAAAGAGTGTTTTAGTTCACAAGATATAAAAAAAGACTGATTTAATTAAATAATATATAAAAATTGATTAAAATCCACTTGAAAACAGAATACAATTGTAGTACAATATATTGTATAGATTGCAGATCTTGCAATTAACATAAAAGAATAGGATGATTTTATGGAATCCGAAAAGCCAAAATTAAAAATTTCACCTAAAATTCTCCCGTCAAAGAAACTGTAGTTATGAATTCAGGCAATGTGTCACCGCTTTTAAGGAGAGTATTTTTATTCTTAGAGGATAAAAACTGGCAGGAGGCTGATGAATACTGCGAAAAGGTGTTAGATCTTGATCCTGAAAATGCAATGGCTTATGTCGGAAAGCTTATGGCTGAGTTACAGGTTAGCAAAGAGGAAAATCTGGCAAATTGTGAAGAGCCTTTTGATAACAGCAATAACTATCAAAAAGCGGTTCGTTTTGCAGATGATGAACTCAAGACAAAACTTGTCGGTTATGTAAACACTATCAAAGATAGAAACGAAGAACGCAAGCGTATGGAAGAAGAGCGTAGGCTCAATGCTCTGTATAATGAAGCCTTAGAAATGATAACTAAAGCGAAAAACAGAGATATAGATTATCTGAACAAGGCTGTTCGTATATTAATGCACATTTCTTCGTATAAAGATTCCGAACAGATTTTACAGAATTGCTTGGAAGAAATAGATGAATTAAAAGAGAAAGAAATCGAAACGAATAAAAATACCAAATACGATGTTACAAAAAGAAATATGGATGATTGTAACACCATTGAAAGTTACAATAAAATAATAGAATCGTTTACTGAACTGGATGGGTGGAAGGACTCTAAACAACAGATTGAAATTTGTAAACAAAAAATTGAAAAAATTGAAGAAGAACAGCGTCAGCAGAAAATAAAAGAACAAGAAGAACAAGCAAAACACAAAGCTAAAATAGCTCGTATACGAAAGAGAGTTATAATTGGTGTTTCCGCATTTGCCTCATTCGCTCTGATATTTGTAATTATTCTAAACACGGTTATCATTCCAAATCAGAAATTGGATAAATTTAATAAAGCTATAGATTTGTTAGATTCGGGAGATTATGATGCTGCATATGCCTTGCTTGAAGAGATTGGAGATAGTGAGGCGATAGATGCCAATAGATATGATAGAGCTATCAAATATGTTGATTCAGGAGATTATGAATCAGCATGTACGCTATTAGAGGGCCTTTCATATAAGGATAGTAAAGATAAGCTGTTAAGTATAAAATCTCGCTATGAACAACATTTTATGAAAAAAGCAAATGTCGGAGATAAGGTGAGCTTTGGTAAGTATGAACAGGATAATCAAAGTTCAAACGGAAAGGAAAATATTGAATGGATCGTTCTTGCAAAAAAAGATGATAAAATTTTGATAGTTAGTGATAAAGCACTGGATTGTAAAGAGTACAACACTTATTATGGCGATTTTACTTGGGAAAGCTGTTCTCTGCGTGCATGGTTGAATAAAACATTTTTTGATGCGGCATTTAGCATTGAAGAGCAAGCTGTTATAAAGAATACAAATGTTAAAGCGGCTGGAAATCCTAAAAATAATACCGATTCTGGCAACGATACAACTGATAAAGTATTTCTTCTAAGTATTAATGAGGTAAATAAATATCTCGACAGCGATGGAACATGCGTGCCAACAGAATATGCTATTGCACAAGGTGCAAAGACATCCTATAAAGACGATGCAATATTCTGCTGGTGGTGGCTACGCTCACCTGGATATAGACAGGATTTTGCCTCCCTTGTTGATTATGATGGATCGGTTAATGTTGGCGGTTACTACGGGGATCACAATGATGTTTGTGTTCGCCCTGCATTATGGGTAAATTTGGACTCTTGATTTCTTAAAAGAGATTGTTAACAATTTGCAATTGATAATTATGACACAGTAGGCTTAAAGTCAGACGGCACAGTTGTGGCTGTTGGTGATAATTATTATGGCCAATGTGATGTTTCCAATTGGAAGTTGTGATAATAATTTTTTAACGGGTGATGAAATGGTAACATTTTTATTTGGTGCAGGTGCGGATGTTGGTTACGGCTTACACGAAGGAACTTCATTTATATCTCCGTTATTACTTGATGGATATAAAAAGGAAAGAAAACAACTTTTAGGTGAAAATGTAGGAACATACAAGCTCATCTATCCTCAAAGTACAAAAGTTTATTTACAAACTGTTTTTAGCTATAAAAATGAAGCCAAAAATATTTTTAGCGAAAAGGAAGTTAATAAACTTATAAACTATTACAATGGTGATAGTGATGAAAGAGAAAAGTTGAAAGACTATGCTCATGAGTTTTGTAAAAAAATTTATGGGAAAATTAAAGATTCGGTAGGTAACAAAAATTTTGATGATATTGAATTGAAATTTTTTATAGATAATGCAGTTTTCTTTGATTCAATTGACGAAAAATTTAATGCTTTACGGTGTATCCCCCTGAATTCAAACGGTAAAAGAGTGTTAAATGCATACGCAACGATTTTTATTACTATGATGAAGTCAAGATATAATATAGGAGAAAAATTTAAGTGGTCATATCCAAACATTTTTAAATTTTTATGCGAGAACGGTTTTAACTATGAAAAATGTGATGATACATACTACAGTGCTTTAAGTGAGCTTCAAAACGACAAATACAGTATTGTGACAACCAACTATACAAATATTGCCGAAAGAGTTACTCAAAGCGATGTAATATATCTTCATGGTAACCTAACTTGGTTTGAAGACTATAAAAATTTAACAGTGTATGACTGCTTAATTGACAGCGAAAGAGATGAGGCTTTAAAAAATCTTGACACAATTATGCCGTTTATTTTTATCCCAAGCGGTGTTAAACCGATTGTCTGCAAAAAAGAAATACTCGAGTTCTGTAAATTTATTGAGCTATTATCAAAAAGCAAAATCCTTTGCGTGGTTGGTTATAAATTTAACTCGGAAGATAATCATATTAATTCAATTATTGCTGATTGGCTTAGAGCGGAAAATCACATTTTACTGTATTTTAATTTTAAGAAATCGCTTGATTTAAAAAAACTTACCTGGATTTCAGATTCATTTTCAATAAAAGAGTTTGAACTTGGAGAAAATATTGATTTTGAAAAGACTTTAAATCAGAATAAAAACAATATAGTCAATATAAACATTGACGAAACCACAAGCTTCAACTGCTTTAAAGGTTTTGTTAACTATGTAAAGCAACAATCCGCCGATAGCCAATAAAAAACTAAATACCCAAACCAAAACCTCCTGTAGTAGTATTAGAAACGCTATCACAGGAGGTTTTTGCAAATATGTTCAACCACAGGGCAGATAATGGGACAGTAATTTTTGGTATAATATGCTTAATAAATGAAAAATAGAGTGGTTGCGTTGACGGTGAAAAATTCACCAAATATTGTGTTTAAGGTGTTTTGCATTTAGATATTTAAGTGCTTGAAGCAAGGCATGAATTAACCAACAAATGAAATGATGATTTTATAGTGATAACAAAATTAAATTTTTTAAAAGTCGGAAATTGAGACCTTTAATATTACTACTGATAATTGTAAATTGAAGATGTATTATTTTACTATTTTTAGGGCCTAGTATGGTAAGAATGAAGCTTTCTTTAAATCTGAATCCGATGTTATTAGATGCTGATTCTGCAGGATATTTGCCTTGTGCAACATATATGCAACGAAAATACAATTTATGGATATAATTACAGATTAATATAACTTGTACTATATATTACGACGAATATAAAAAATGTTATTTTATACTGCTTCAATAGTTAAAAAGCTGGACAAATTGTGCCAAATACGATATAATGATTTGTATATATAGTGCACAATTGCTTGATTCATTAATTGTAGTATTTAACACATTCTGCTAAATAAGATGTTGTAAATCAGTAGCTATAATATCAAATTTATTTTAAATGTTGGTTATGTAAAATGCATGATTTTAACACTAAATTGACAAAATTGTATATTTTATTTAATTAGATGGTTGGTATATTAGGTGTTTTTCGTAATGTACGTTTCACTATATTAAACGGTTAATGAATACTTAAAAATGACCGTGAGCTTTCGTAAAAGTAGAAAAATAATAATAGATGAAAACAAATTGAGGACAAGGCACTATGAATAATATGAACACAAGAGATTTATTTATACAATGGCTTTTATCCAATCCTACAAAGAAGTATAGTTCAGAGACAATAGTTAGAGCGCTCGATGACGGATCTGAATACTGTATTTCTCGTAAATTAAGCAAAAAAAGTTTTTGGGATATGAATAATAAAAATGAATTTATAACCGTTGCATCAAAGCTCCTCGGAATGAAAATATATAGGTTGATGCATAAAAAGACAGCAATTGTTCTTGATAAAGCAGTACCTTTATATAAGCATTTTTTGCAGCAAAGCGAAAAGAGGTCTGACACAAAGATTCCTGATGTTGAAATCTCAACAGAGGATTTAAGCAACAATGTTGAAGCAGTCATGCTGATTGATAACATTACAGAATCATCTTTGAATGAAAATTCTGTATTTGAATATGATTTTAATAATCCGCAGTCTTTAAAATTTACCAAACCGATAAAGGCTACATATTTTGATGAAATAGCATCTGAATCAACATCTTGGCAAAAACTTTTTATGGATTTGTTAAAGGTGTTATATGAAGATTATGCGGATACATTTAAAAGAATACAGGGCATTGTATACCTAGGTTCGAACGCACCTTTGATAGGAAGAAAAAATGACATGCATTTATTCAGACGACCAGGAGAGTTTGCTTCTGGCATGTATGTAGAACTAAATAGGTCGGCAAGTGAAATTGTTGGAAAATTAAAGAAAATTCTTGATGAATGCAATGTGGATTATGAAAATGTTGTAATCACATATTCGAAAAAGCAAATGGAACATAAAGGAAATGTTAAAGCTGAAGACACCCAAGGGGCGGACAGTAAATATTCCAAAATCTATCAGAAACTTTATTATATTTCCAGGGTATACGATGACCCCAATGGAATGACTTTAGAAAAAATAATGTCCATGTTAGGCAATGGTACGGATGAGGAATTGGTGATACGTATTCTAAATGATGTATCTTGGGCAACAAAATTGGCGGATGATATTTATTCGTTTGGAAAAAATGCCAATTCAGTTTTACGGGAACAGGTACAACCAAATAAGATAGAAGAAAAGGACATAGTTACAGATGGTCAATTTTTTGACTTTTTGTATAATTATGAGAAAATGGCAGAAGCTTCGTGCCGAAGTTATGTTTCAGCAATAAGAACAGCCGAGGAATATGCAAAAAATCATAATTATGCATCGCACATGATTTATGATTGTGGTTTTGAAGACGCATCAACGCTGATTCGAGAGCTCATGGGAGATAATGAGTTTCTGGAGTTTAATGCTAAGCAGCATAACCGATTTAGAGCAGCATTTAAGAAATACTTAAAAATGGGAGGTCAACTTCCCGCAAAAGAAAGAAAATCTTTATCAGTGAAAAAAACATCATTTCCGGTTGTTAAAGAGATTGAAAAAGTACAGCCGAAAGATTTTGATAAGTCAAAATTTGAAATCACTCTTTTAAGACGATACCGCAACGGAATGCAATTTGATTCTATTGATTTTGAGAATTTCAGAGAAATGTATGATGCACTTTTTGATGAAACTCTCACTTTTGATGATGAAGCCTTGGAAGAAAGATTGCGTTATTGTGGAGTGCTATATAAAGACAGACTTTTTCCTGCTGAGGGAATAATTGATAACAACACAAAGGAAACTTTGTTCGCATACATTGATAACTGATTCTCCACTGGAAAGTCGGTGCTTTATTATAAGGCAATTTATCAGGATTTATCAGATGCTTTTGCAAGTTGCTTCACACTGGCAGACGAAAAAATGTTGAAAGCTTATATTGAGTATTCGGCTGAGAAAGATAAATATTATTATTTTTCAGATTATATGTCGGTTGATAGAAATGTAAAAATCGACCACACAGAGGAAGTTGAAGAATATTTTCTTTCCGCCGGTAAACCAATGAGACTTGATGATGCTTTTAGCACATTATCACATATCCCACAAGAACGAGTTGACAGAATCATTAAAACAGATTCTCGATTTTTACGAAATTCTAAGGGCGAGTATTTTCATAAAGATATTTTTGAAATCACTGATGATGAACTGGAGAATATTGCAGAGATTATTGATGGCTTTATCAGTGAGGACGAATATGCAATCTGGACGAATGTCTGGAATATGATTCAAGATAAATTTCCATTATTTGTTGAAAATAATCTGTACCTTTCAGGTCTTGGAATTAGAAATGCAATCGAACAACGATTTAGCGGAAGGTTTTATTTTGAAGGTGCTGTTATCAGCCTGCCAAAAGACAGTTTTTCTATGAGAGATGTATATCAGTTGTATGCTAAACATCATGCAGAGTTTACAGCAGACGAAATATATATACTTTCAAAAGAATTAGATACTGTAATTTATTTCGACGCTTTATCAGAAGTTTCAGTGCGAGTCAGTCACGATTTATTTGTCTCAAAAAAACGGATAAATTTTGATGTGGATTCAGTCGATAAAGTTATTGAGAGCTTTATGTCAAAGGATTACATCAGAATTCGTGAGATAGACTCTTTCCTTGCATTCCCATCTGTTGGATATGAATGGAATGAGTATATGTTAGAAAGCTTTTTGATTTCATATAGCAAAAAGTTTGCACTTTTGAATAATGGACAATCCCTGCACAATGTGGCGGGAGCTATTGTTAAAAAAGATGGAAAAATTAAAGAATTTGAGGATGCTTGTGCAGCAGTGCTTTCTGAAAGCCGAATTGAATTAAAGAAAAGCGAAGCACTGGATTATCTTGCAGATGTTAATATGATTACAAGGCGTAGTTATAAGGATTTAGATACTGCTATGAGGAAGGCAACACAAATTCGGAACAGGAAGGAATAAACAGGATGTATGCATACGAATGGGATAGTTCCACCGGTGGTTATATATTAACCCCAATGCCACTGGCATTTTCAAAGGAACCCAGACCCGTTTATTATAAAGAACTTGATATTTTAGGGTTTGATAAATATTGGGATTATGATAAAAATGACAGTTTCCCGTATATGTGGGCAGAAGCCAATAATTATTATTATCGAGGAAGACTCGTTGCAAAAACCAAGGGAGGCTCTCTTTATACACCTCCGGAATTAGTTCTTATTGAAGACCCGGAGCCGGAAGGTTATCCTCTTCGATTTGTTGATATACCTGCTATGGTTGATAAAAATCGACAGTTAATGGAGCAGCTTGTTCAGGAAACAATAAAGAAAATATATAATACTTTTATTGAGTATAAAGACAAAGTGGATGTTTTTTATGTAGCTTTTTCCGGTGGTAAAGATAGTGTTGTAGTTTTAGATCTGGTACAAAAAGCATTACCACATAATGAATTTAAAGTTTTTTTTGGAGATACTGATATGGAATTTCCAACAACGCTTGAACTTGTAGAAAAGGTTGCCAAAGAATGTGCCTTAAATGAAATAGAATTTTATTCTGCCAAAGCACCAATGTCAGCGGAGAAAAACTGGGACTTGTTTGGACCACCAGCGAGAAAGGTAAGATGGTGTTGCACGGTTCATAAAACGGCACCTGTAATAAATAAACTTAATAACTTAATCAATAAAAAGTATGTCAAGTCTATGATGATTACGGGGGTTCGAGGAGATGAAAGCGCTAGTCGGTCTGGATATGATGAATTAAGCAAAGGTAAAAAGATAGTTGGACAATACAGCTTTCATCCAATATTAGAATGGTCGTCAGCAGAAATATATTTATATATGTATGGTAATAATTTAGAAATGAATGAAGCGTACAAATATGGATTTAACAGAGTAGGCTGTATTATGTGCCCTAACTCATCAGAGAAACATGAGTTTATGAAAAAGTGTTTTTTTAAAGATGATGTTATGAAGTTTACGAAAAAAATTATTGATAATAGTGCAAAAGATTTATCTGGTGAAAATTGTAAAAGATTTATGGATGTGGGCGGATGGAAAACAAGACTCAGTGGAAGAGAATTAAAATTTGCAGAAGATGAGAGATTTTCATTCGAGGAACACAAAGATAAATTAGTATTTAAAGTAATCAACTTAAAAGAACAATGGAAAGAATGGTATAAAACAGTAGGTCGCATTCAAGAAATAGACTGCAACGAATTTATTCTAGAATATTCGGGAACAGAAAGACGATGCAGAATAGTGCATGAAGGTCAGTATGACATAATTTCGGTTGACAACTCTCAAAAAAATAGAAATGCAATTGAGTTTGTTTACTATTTTAAGAGTGTTTTGGCAAAAACACAATACTGTATTCGTTGTGGTACTTGTGAGGCGGAGTGCCCTTATAGAAATATTGATATGCATGGCGGAAAGTTAGCTATTTCGGATGAATGTATTAAATGCCATGAATGTTTAAAGATATACTCTGGATGTTTATATTACAATTCGATTAAAGGAAGTAAGGTAATGAAGAAATTAACAGGAATAAATAAATATTTAAGTGTTGGGGTAGACGCAAATTGGATAGAAGAATATGCAAAAGATAAATCTTTTGAGCCAGGCAATAGAAAAACTGATGTAATGTATGGCTTTATGTCAGACGCAGGACTTGTAAAGAGAAAGAAAGTTACCAATATTGGAGAAGTGATATTTCAATATAAAATGGATGATGTAATTCCGTGGGCGCTTATGCTTTGCAATTTAGCATATTCATCTCAATTTGGATGGTATATAAAAAATATTCCTTTTTTTGAAACAGTCACTTTAGAGTCTGTTATCTTAAAACTTAAAGAAGAGGAAGTTTCCGAGAAGGCAATAGGAGAATTTTGGAATGGGTTTAAAGTAATTTTAGGCACTACAAAACCATTGAATAAAATAGGTTTTGGTACTCCAGAAATCGAAGAGAAGGTTACAAAGACTGGTGATATTAAGAAAAAAATGATTTCTTTTTATAGGTCAACATGGTTAAATCCTGATGAACGTGTGATTCTATATTCGCTGTATTTGTTTGCCGAGAAATGTGATAATTATAAGCAGTTCACACTAACCAGATTACTTGATACATCTGTTGAAAGTGCTGGAATTAGTCCGACACAGATTTTTGGATTAAACCGAGAAACAATGGAGAAAATCCTGAATGGTCTTACATTCAATTATCCTGATTTAATTGAAGCAAGATTTACGCTCGGGTTGGATAATATTACGCTTAAAAGTGATAAGAGTGCGAATGAGATTTTAAATGAGCTGTTCTGAGGAGGAATAGAGAATGAGCTATAGAGAATATTTTGATATTGATCCGGAGTATTTTCCACAGGTAGACAAGAAAATAATTGAGGAACAGCCGGAACTGTGGAAAAAATTTTATCCGCATCCTTCTTTTGTTCAGCTATTAAAGTCTATGGTAGATGTATTGGCACGCAAGCAGAAATTATCGGTATGGGTTGACGGTGCTTATGGAACAGGTAAGTCGCACGCTGTCTTGACACTAAAGAAACTCATTGAGGCTTCAGACGAGGAAACAAACGCATACTTTGAGCGTTATAATCTTGATAATTTTCTTTGTCAAAAACTGATTGCACAGAAAAATGAAGGTAAAATTCTTGTTTGTCATCGTTATGGCTCATCTGATATTCAAAGTGATACGGATTTGGTTGTTGCTATTCAGGAAGGTGTAGAGAAAGCATTGGCTGATGCGGGAATTGAAAATGTAGCCAGTATTTCTTTGAAGAATTCGCTTATCAGATATTTTGAAGATGAAGAAAATAAGCAGAGTTTTGACATTTATGCTAAGGGTAAATATCAGACAGTGTTGAACGGAGATACTGCGGATAGTATTCTTGAAAAATTAAGAAATTTCAAGGAAGAAGCTTTGAATACTTTAGTTGAAAAAGTGTTTAAAGTTCCGGTTGTAAAGGGAAGCTTTTCCATGACTACAGGGGAACTTTGCGATTGGATACGTGAAATTATCGAAAAGAATAACCTTAAGGAACTTGTATTCATTTGGGATGAATTTTCAGAGTATTTTGAGAATAACATGCATCATCTTACAGGTTTTCAGCAAGTTGCAGAGCTTGCTGCTACGGCACCATTCTGTCTTTTGATTGTTACGCATAAAGCGGAAGGCTATTTTTCTGATGGAGACCCAGATAAGCGAAAAATCCTCGACAGATTTGTTTCGCCAATTCACATTTCATTGCCTGAAAATATAGCTTTTGAATTGATGCATGAGGCATTGAAGGTAACAGATGATGTTGTTAAAGCTGCGAAATGGGAGAAGCACAGGAAAAGTTTAGAAGACCGTACTATGCAGAGCCGTTCTGCTGTAAGCAAAAAAATTGGTTTAACAGACAAAGATTTAAGTAATGTTTTACCGATTCATCCTTATGCAGCCCTTATATTGCAGCATATTTCGATTTACTACACATCTACAGCCCGTAGTATGTTCAATTTTATTAAGAATGATGAAGGCGAAGATGTTAAAGCATTTCAGTGGTTTATTGACAGATATGATTTTAGTTCTCAAAATCCATTTGTCACGATTGATATGTTATGGAATTTCTTTTATGAAACAGGCAGCCAGAAATTGGCTGATGGCATAAGAGAGGTTTTAAGCTGTTATACTCAGAAAATGGATAAGGAGCTTATGGAAGATGAAAAGCGTGTGCTCAAGGTTATCTTGTTGCTTCAGGCTATATCTGAAAGAATGAGTGGAAACCGTGATATTTTTCTTCCAAACAACAAAAATTTGACACTTGCTTTCGAGGGCACTGACCTTGAATTTGCGGCACAGAATATTGCAAAGAAACTTTTGAACGATCATGTAGTAACCAGAACGCCTTTGACTGGCGATGTATTCTCATATTGCTGCAAAAACATGGGACCAAGTGTAGACCCGGGTCCGTTCATTGCTCAGGCTAAAGGTAAATCTACAAAAGATATGTCATTTATGCCAGGTAGTAATTTGCGTACTACTATTGAATTTACGGGTGCATTAAAGCTTCGTTATTCATTGGTGTATGCTACACTTTCTGATTTTGATAGTGAAATTAAAAGGGCAAACAATCCAAGTGTCAATAACAATAAACTTTATGCGGTTATGACTATAGGTAGAGATTCGTCTGAAAGTGGTGCGATAAAGAAAAAGATAGAGAAGTTTTTTGCAAGCAATCCTGATTCAAATGCGATTGTGATTGATAGCTCAGCATGTATTCTCGGTGAAAGTGAGTATAGTGAGTTTGTCGAAAATTTTGCTATGTCTCTTGCAATTGGAAAAGGTGATTTAGATCAACGCAAAACATATGAAAATTATGCTACAGAAGTACTTTCTGATTGGGCAAAACGAATTAAAAGTGGATCGTTCTATGTTTATTCTCGTTATGCAACAAATGGAGAACGAGTAGCTAATATTCAGGATTTGTTTATCTATCTGCTTGATATAGATAAATTTCATTACCCGCAATGTCTTGAAGGTGCTTACACAAGTGTTCTGAATACAATGTATGACGCTAATTCTTTGAAGAATGGTGCTATATGTGGCATTAATGAAGAAACTAAAGGTACATTCCGCTCTGGTAATGAGGCAACTAAACTTGAAAATGCTCTGAAGGGAGCATGGAAAGTTCAGGAATATTGGAATAACTCTCATTCTTATATTGCAGATTTGAAGAAAACTGTAGATGAGTTTATTAACGGAACTTTTAATAAAAGTGACCGTATTTCTATTGCTTCAATATATGAGATGCTGAAAGCAGAACCATACGGATTTATGCCTTGTAACCTGACGGCTTTTATTCTTGGATTTATTTTAAAGGAATACACAAAAGGTGTTTATTCTTACAGTGACAATTTAACAACAGTACCGTTAGATGCAGAAAAGCTAGCCAGTATGATTTCTGAAATTATAAAACAGGACAATACTCCGGAAAGACATTACAAAGATAAGTTTATCGTAACATTGACGGAAGAAGAACGTGCATTTAACAAGGCTACATCAGTTGCCTTCGGTATTCCAGAAAGGTATTGTGTTTCTGTTACTGAAACAAGGTCACGAATCCGAGAGCAGATGAAAGGTTTTTCCTTCCCTATTTGGGTAATCAAGTATGTGCTTGACGATAAGAACTTTAAGACAGATAAAGATGTCGTTTCAAAACTTATCGACAACTATTGTGGCATTGCGAATAACAAGAACATGGAGGGCGAGAAGTCTGATAATGACATTGCCCTTACCATTGGAAAATTATGCTTAGATAATGATGGCGTTGTAGATGACTTGAAGAGTATACTCACAAAGGACAATTGCAAATCTGGTATGCTTGAGTATTTAAAATTATACGATGGAGGAAAACTTCCTGCTGTTGCTGAAAAAATCAATGACGGCGGTCAGTATATCAATCAGTTGCAATACAAATTCAGCTCAGATGCTGCCAATTGGGTATGGAATATAGATACAGTCAATGCAAAAATAGATGAGCTTATTTGTGAATATGAAATTATTGAAATAAGCAATGGTGTTTTATCTAAAAATGCAACCTATATGGAAGCGATTCGTGCATGGGTTGATAAGATTGGTCAGATTCGATTAGCTTATTCAATGATTAAAAATGAGCTTGGCGAAAGCAAAGCCTTTTATGAGATGCTTTACAATCTGTATAAGCAAAGAAATCTTCTTGATTCACAAAAGAAGCCATTCCTTGATTTACTTCGTGAGAATATAGAAAACTTTAAGTATTTTATGGGCTCACAGAGCAGTTTATTTATTAAAGCGTGTAGTTTCTATTTAGACGACCTTTCAGAAGAAGATGTTAAATCCATTCTTGATGATGATACATATGGATTTGGAGGTTCTTATTTACTTGAGCGAGATAAGTATAGCGACAAGGTCCAAAAAGCAGTTGATTTATATAAGAATGCTCAGTTGTATACTCAACTCAAAAAGAAATGGAACGATTTGACCGGTACTGATTCACCATATATGTGGTCGAATAAGTATCATATGCCTATCCTTGCCATGGTTCCCGATGATGAAGTCGCAACAGCAAGAAAGGTATTTGGAGCTATAAATTCTAAAACCAAAGATGAGAGTACCATTACAACAGCACTAGAATATCTTGATAAAATGACCTATGTGCAGAAATTGAATAATAAAGAAGATAGAGATAAAGCATTTAGAGATGTTTTCCTTGAAGAGTTCTCTGAACTGTTTGATGATGTTGATGAAGTTAGAACTTACCTTCAGAACCATATCTCAGATTCGCCGTATCATTGGCTTGGAAATAAAGCGGTTACAGCAAAGATTAAGACGATGGCTAATGCAAAATATAATGAGTCGGGGTATGGAAAAGCAAAAAAAGTAATAGACGAAATGCCGGCTGAACAGGTAAAAGAATATCTGAAGAAAATGATTGAAGACAATTTTGTTGTTGGGTTGGAAATCATAAAGAAACAAAAGTGATTCGGAGGATAAAACATATGAATCTGGATGACACCAAGAAGAAAGTTCAAATATATTTGAATTCAAATAAG
>OFMP01000652.1_pt1 | contig 21723 bp, 20 predicted proteins | sample 1541841 | NCBI WGS metagenome assembly OFMP01 (sample SAMN04209226, study PRJEB22552) | human gut metagenome | biome: gut; material: feces | host: Homo sapiens | place: USA: Oklahoma
AACGCAGTACGATGACAGCATCGTGCGGCAGATGATCGAGTGCATCAAGGTGCATAGCGACGGCCGCTTGACAATCATCTTTGGCGGCGGGTATGAGATCGAGGAAACGTTGAGGGCGTATTTGTATTCATTGGTGTCGTGATTCACGGAAAGACATCCCATCTGCATCTTCTTTTTTCAGAAGCGAAAAATAAAAGAGCGCTTTGTCTTGGAAAACCACTCCCTTATCCCAAGTGCAGGCGTTTTTCTGATACAAGCTACAGGAGGGTGTTTCCAGCCATAGAAACGCCCTCTTGTTTTGGCACAGCTGCGCATTGCACAATTTTTCGATCAAAAATCGACATATGTTTATTCAATATTTCATCCCCCCCCAGAGCTTGCGACACGATTTCGTTTTTGATACTGTAATATGCGCGTCTGGTCTAAGCCGATCATTCGCAGTTTCCGACTATTTTCTCAAAGGATTTTTTCAGAAATCAGAATTAAAGGAAGAGAAAGCAATGCGTGTTTATGGTCAGCTTCTTAAATATATAAAGCATATCCGGTATGAAGTCGTGATCAAGGTCCTGTTGGGGATGGCAAACAGTGCAACCTATATCGTTCAGGCGATCCTCATGGCAAAAACGATCGACATCGTTTACCGCCAAGGGCTTGTAGCAGACCTCATCTGGAGAATCGCCGTCGTCCTGCTGATGATCCTGATCCGCGGACTTCTGACAAGAGAAGTGGAAGCCTATAACAAGGTGCTCGCCTCCAGAATCAAGGGAAAGCTGCGGGTTTCGATTTTAAATCAGATTTTTCGGCTCGGGCCGGGATACCTCAGCGCAAAGAGAAGCGGCAAGATCACATCTCTGATCCTGGATGGTGTGGAATCGCTGGAGCCGTTTTTTGTAAACTATATCCCGCAGTGCATCACAGTGCTTGTGACCGGCGCATTCATTTTTGTCTATCTGTGTTTTTATGATGCAGTCAGCAGTGTGATCCTGCTTGTATCCATGCTGCTGTGCGTGGTCGTTCCAATGGCCACGATCCCCCTGATTAGTAAGAATGTGACCAGCTACTGGGTGCGTTATGCTGCCCTGACCTCGCAGTATATTGACGCAATCCAGGGCATGACAACCCTGAAAACTCTGAATGCAGAGCAGGAAAAGGGCGAAGAACTTTATGCGGACGCGACTGCATTTTATAAAAAGTCCATCCATAACACCTGCCTTTCTCTGACAAATTCCGGGATCATGATCGTGCTTTCGGCGATCACATCCAGCATCACAGTGGTCGTGGCCGCGCTGCGGACAAACGCCGGCTTGGCGCCTGCTTCGGCTGTGACAGCCTTTTTGTTTCTCGCGATCGAATGCGCACGGCCAATGACGGCCTTAAACCAGTACTGGCATTCCAGCTTTCTCGGGCTTTCTGTCGCAAAGGAGCTTTTTGAGCTGCTCAAAGCAAAGCCGGACGTGGAAGACCCTGTGGATGGGGATTGCTCCGCGCTGGATGCGAAGCTGCCTGACATTGAACTGAAAAATGTAAGTTTTTCCTATCCGAGCGGCACACAGGCCGTAAAAGATGTTTCCATGTCCGTTTCGGCAGGGCAAACGATCGCCATCGTTGGCCACTCAGGCTCGGGTAAGAGCACCCTGCTCAACCTGCTTCTGCGCTTTTATAACGTTTCAGACGGAGCGATTTACATCAACGGGCTTAACATCCAAAAATACCGGCTGGAATATCTGCAAAGCAAGATCGCAGTCGTATTTCAGGACTCCTTCCTGTTTTATGGAACAATTGAAGAAAATATCCGCATGGCAAAGCCGGAGGCCAGCAGCGAAGAAGTGATCGCTGCCGCAAAGGTCGCCCACGCCCATGATTTTATCGTTCGTCTGAAGGATGGCTATCAGACCATGGTCGGCGAGCGCGGCACGACCCTTTCCGGCGGAGAACGTCAGCGTATTGCCATCGCAAGGGCGATTTTGAAGGATGCGCCGATCCTGCTGCTGGACGAGGCAACATCCAGCGTTGATGCCAACAGCGAGGCATTGATTCAAACAGCGCTTACAAAGCTGATGGTGGATCGCACAACGATCGTGGTGGCACATCGGCTTTCTACGATCCAGAATGCCGATCGCATTTTCGTATTAGAGGACGGCGCGCTCGTGGAAAGCGGAACGCACAGGGAGCTTCTGGAACAGGACGGCATCTACCGCGCGCTCGTCACGGCTCAGGAGGACATCAGCAGATGAAATATTCCAGAATGCAGAGCATCAAAAATCTGATTCACGCGATCCGACCGTATCGTGTTGAGATGATCGCCTCGATCCTCAGTGGTATTCTGAAGCAGATCAGTATCCTGCTCTCGGTCGCGCTGACGGCATATCTTGTCGGCGCGGCAGTTGCGGGGACGCTTCTTCAGAATTTCAAATATCTGCTGGCAGTGCTGATCGTCTGTATTTTGCTGCGGGCCGTGGCAAATTTCGGCGAAATGGGTTTTTCTCATGACGTAGCGTTTCGCGTGCTGCGAGATTATCGGATCAGTATTTACGACAAGATCAGTAAGCTCGCGCCCGCCTTTACGCTCAGAAAAAAGACAGGGCAGCTTGGGCAGGCGCTTGTCAGCGATGTAGAGCTGCTGGAGCTGTTTCTGGCGCATACGTTCAGCGTGTTCATCGTAGCGCTGATTATGATCGTTGTTGTATTCGGGATCTTGTTGGCGATTGATCCGCTCCTTGCGGCAGCGCTGGTCATTTCGGCAGTTTTAACGGGGATCGTGCCCTATTCGCTGCGCAAGCGTGCGGACCGCCAGGGAACAGCTGTCCGGGAACAGATGGCGGATGCCAACTCCATGATGGTGGAGGGGGTGCAGGGGCTGCGTGAGATCTTGACCTTGAGTGGAAAAGACAGCTATCTGAGCCGTCTGGATGCGCAAATGAATGCCCTCTACCGCGCACAGCAGGTTTATGGACGTCGAAAAGGTCAGGAAGGCATGATGATGCATATACTCGGCGGTGTCTTTACCGTTGCAGTTATGATCATCACCGCCGTTATGGTCGCGCAGGGCCGGATGGATTTCTCCATGTACCCAATGGCAGTTATGCTTTCGACCGTTGTGTTGACACCTGTCAATGAAGTTGCAGCCGTCGCGCAGGAGCTGGGGCTGGTGTTCGCGGCAGCCAACCGCATCCATACAATCCAAAACACTGAGCCGGCTGTCAAAGACAGCGGAACGGAAGTAAACACCGCAGAAAAATGCTCCATTCAATTTAAAAATGTTTCTTTCCGCTATGAAGACGACGGAGAAGAAATTCTGAAAAACGTCAGCTTTACAATCGCCCCAGGTGAAACCGCGGTGCTTGTCGGACATTCGGGGGCAGGAAAAACCACCTGTGCAAATCTTCTGCTTCGCTATTGGGATCCGCAGAAGGGCGCTGTTCTGATCAACGAAAAAAACATCCGGCAATACACAATCGAAAGCCTGCGGGAAACGGTTTCGGCTGTGCAGCAGGAGCCGTATCTCTTCCACACGAGTATTCGGGACAACATTCGTCTGGGCTATAAGGCCGCGACCGAACAGGATGTGATCGCGGCTGCAACAGCAGCCAACGCGCATTCGTTTATCTGTGCTCTTCCAAATGGGTATGACACCATCGTCGGAGAACGGGGATTCCGGCTCTCCGGTGGGCAGCGGCAGCGCGTCACCATTGCAAGAGCTATTTTGAGAAACAGGCCGGTTGTCATTTTTGATGAAGCCGTTTCCAATCTGGATACAGAAAATGAGCGGGATATTCAGGAAATGCTCAGGCAGGAAATGCAGGGAAAAACCATTCTGATGATCGCCCACCGGCTCTCAACGATCCTGTCAGCCGATAAGATCATCATGCTGGAGCACGGTGCGGTCGTGGCGATCGGAACACACAAAGAGCTGATGAATACCTGTGAGAAGTATCGGACGCTGATCAAAAACCAGATTGACCGGTCGGATGCCTGTGCGCATGAGGATTGACGCGGAATGCTCCGTTTTCAATAAATAAACATCACAACAGAAAGGAAGAAAGAAAATGAATGTACTGAAGAGAAGTATCTGTATGCTTCTGGTCGCAGTTATGGTGCTGTCCCTTGTTGCTTGCGCTGTGAAGACTGCAACGCCCACCACGGAGGCACCGGCAGAGAAAACGACCGAGGCTGTCGCCACTACGGAAACCGCTTCTGCGGATACCGCAGAGGAAACCACTGCGGTATCCACAGAAGAAACCGAAGCCGAAGATGCCCCTGTCATGCTGAATGTCATGGGCTATGATGTCGTTTTTGAAAAAGCGCCGGAGCGTGTTGCGATCGGCAATATGGAAAATGCCGCGATCCTCGTGGCGCTCGGACTGGAGGATAAGATCGTCGGCTACACCAACGGTCACTTCAAAATCGAGGAATTCCCCGAGGAGTTCCAGCCGGCACTCTCCCGCCTGCACCTGTTTGGCAGCGATGCTACCTTTGAAACCATCCTGGCTGAGGATATTGACTTTGTGTTCGGCTCTTCCTGGCATTTCAACGATGACGGCCTTGCCCCTGCAAAAGACTGCATCGCAAATAACATCGGCTTCTACTGCATTTCCAGCGGCGTGACCGGCATGGCCACCATGGATCTCTTCTATGAGGACATTTTGAACCTTGGCAAGATCTTCCGCATTGAAGACAGAGCGGAAGCCTACGTCGCCGAGATGAAGGCGGAGATGGATGACATTGCAGCAGAAGCGGCAACGCTTAAGGAGCATCCCACTGTCCTCATGTATGACAACGGCGATAAGGAAGCAATGGTTGCAGGCAACAACTGCCTCCAGGCCAGACAGCTGGAAATCGCCGGCGGCGTCAACATTTTTGCAGATATGGACAGCACCTATCCGGACGTTTCCTGGGAAGAGATCGCTGCAAGAAATCCGCAGTGGATTCTCATCAACGAATATGAAGATGAGAACTGGACAACCACCAAGGAAGAGTTCCTGAAAAACAACCCGGCGCTTCAGGAAGTGGATGCCGTCAAAAACGACCGCTTCATTTCCATCAAGCTGTCTGCCCTTCGTGAAAGCCCCTCTGTTGTTGCAGGCACAAGAGCGATCCTGGAAGCTTTCAAGGCAGCAGAAGCGGAATAACGATCCGGTCGCAGAGCATTTGAACTGAGCTCGAAGGGCGCAGCGGCACATCGTCGCTGTGCCCTTTTCCAGCAGAGCATGATTATCAGGAAAGTAGGGATCCTATGACTTGGTTTAAAAACCACACCAGGTTATTCGGCGCGATCTTGATCGTGCTGATCATCATATCTATCCCGGCCTCGATTTTCTTCGGAAGCGCGAATCTGGAGCCGGTGGATGTACTTATGGTGCTCCAAAGCAAGATCGCACCCGAGAAGTACGCAGATGTGGATATTGGCACAAAAAACGTCATCATCTGGAATCTGCGCCTGCCGCGCATCCTGCTGGCCATTGCCGCGGGCTGTGCTCTGTCCGTGTGCGGTGTTGCAATGCAGGCAACGACCAGAAATATCATGGCAGAGCCGTATACACTGGGTGTTTCCTCCGGTGCGTCAGCGTTTGCAGCGTTGTATATCTCCCGCATTGAGGGAGTATATAATTTGCCGATCAGCGTCAATATTGCAGCATTTATCGGCGCGTTCTTTTCCTTGATGCTGGTCTACTCTCTCGCTTCCAGAAGAAGCTACGCTTCAAACTATAAGCTGATTTTGACAGGTATCATCATCAGCATGATCTTTACGGCCATTCGTCAGTTTATCGTGGCAACGACCTACAACCCCAACAAGGTCACCAGCATCACCATGTGGGAAATGGGCGCGTTCGGCGCAGCGCGATGGGATAATATCTTTTGGCCGATCATTTTGACGGCAACCGGCACGGCCGTGCTAATATTCGTTTCGGAGCAGCTGAATATTCTTTCTGTCGGCGAGCAGACCGCAGTCACGCTTGGCGTATCCATAAAAACGATCCAGCGGGTCGTCATTGTTGTGACCTCTGTCATGGTTGGTATTATTGTTGCAAACAGCGGTCTGATCTCTTTTGTGGGTCTGATCATCCCGCATATCGTCAGAAAGATCGTTGGCCCGGACCACCGAAAGGTCATGCCGATCACGGCCTTGCTTGGCGCGCTCTTTATGATATGGACCGATGTTATCGCAAGAACCATTATAGCGCCGGATGAGCTTGCCATCGGCGTTTTGACCTCTCTGATCGGCGGGCCGTTCCTGCTGGTCCTTATGCTGAGAAAGGAACGGAGATAAGCTATGGAAGTGATCCGCGTAAAGAATGTAAGCTTCTCCACAAACAACGTAAAGATCTGCAAAAACATGGACTTGTCCATAGAAAAAGGAACTTTCTATGGTATCATCGGACCGAATGGGAGCGGGAAAAGCACGCTGCTCAAGCAGATATGCAGGATCTTAGCGCCTACGGAGGGCATGATCTGTCTGAACGGCATGGACGTGCGCACAATGTCCTTTAAGGAAACCGCAAAACAAATGGGCGTGCTGCTTCAGGAAAATGGGAGCGAGTTTGAATACACGGTCCGGGAGATCATTATGATGGGCCGCGCCCCGCATCATGTTGGGATGCAGGGCGATACCAAGGAAGATTCTGACATTGCCTGCGAATGCCTGAAAAAGGTCGGGATGCTAAATGAGATCGACCGGGTATTCAATACGCTTTCAGGCGGAGAAAAGCAGCGTGTCCTGCTGGCGCGGGCGCTCGCGCAGCAGGCAGATATTTTGCTGCTGGATGAGCCGACCAACAATCTGGACATCGGATACCAATATCAAATGTTTGAGCTTTTGAAGGAACTTCCGTTTACGATCTTTATGATCGTGCATGATTTGAATCTGGCATCGCTGTTCTGCGATAAGATCGCAGTCATACAGGCAGGAAAGATCATCCAAAACGGAACGCCGCAGGAGGTCATCACAGAGGAATTGCTCAGGAACGTGTTTTCTGTAGAGGCTAAAGTGGAAGCCAGTGATGGAAAGCGTCCGTATATCCGATACCTGCATTCCGCAGCCCTGCGAATTTGATGGAAGGAGCACTTATGCGTTATATCGAAGATACAAAAAACTACTGGTCAACGCGGGCCGATGTCTATACAAAATGCATCCTGCCTGATTTTGAAGGCGCGCGCCTGAAACATTGGTTGCGGGTCATTGACCGCTATAAGCCGGAAGGCGACGTGCTGAAGATCCTGGATGCAGGCTGCGGCCCGGGGTATTTTTCCATTATCCTTGCGCAGCAGGGGCATGAAATCACTGCTGTAGATTACACACCGCAGATGCTTGCCGAAACGCAGAGCAATGCCGAAAAATTCGGCGTTCTGGATCGCATCACGATCCTGCGTCAGGACATTCAAAACCTGACGTTTGCGGATAATACCTTTGACATGGTCATCAGCAGAAACGTTACCTGGACATTGGATGACCCAGAACAGGCCTATCGGCAGTGGCTGCGCGTATTGAAGCCAAGCGGGTGCTTTTTGAATTTTGACAGCAATTTCCTCTTTGCCATGTACGATGAAGCACTGCAAAAGCAGTATAAGGAGGACGAGAAAAAAGCCATCGAGCTGGGATATATTCCAGAACCAAACGACCATCTCGCCGATGGAATGGATCAGGTCCTGCCCAACCTGACCTCGGCAAAGCATAGTCGGCCGGCGTGGGATATGCAGGTGCTTGCCGGGATGGATTGCTCCATGATCACGTTGGACAAAGATGTTTACCGCTGGCAAATGCACGGTGATTATCGGGATATTCTGGGAAATACAAGCAGGCAGTTTATGATCTATGTAAAGAAATAGGCACATTCTTTAAGCAGTGTTCCTTTTTAAGGGAACACTGCTCGTTTATATCATTCAAAGACGCAGAAAAGTTTTTCCTATGCCATTTTATTGTTTATCTACTAATTCCGACGAGAACCCACACTGTTATGGTCATGTACATAATACTCGCGAGTGGGAACTCATTGAGAAGTGGAAAAAGGAACAGTGGGCGATGGGCATTCCAAGCAGATTGATCAATGTCGGCTGTATGATGGCTTACATGAATTACACGCCGCGGACACTGGATGAGCTGTTGGAGGCAAACCCGATGCCGGAGATCGCCAGAGTTCGCAAGGACGGAAGCGCAGTTGAAGGTGAGGAACAGAGGAACAAGCAGGAAGGTGGGTGGGATTTGAATGAAGGTTACACCGCTGAAAAAACAGAGTAAGAAAAACCAGCGCAAATTTCATGCAGCCAAGCGCGGTTCATGGAACGGTGTTTCCCCAATCACCCGTGTTGTGCAGAGCAAGCGAATTTATGACCGGAACCGCGCAAAACAGGATAGCCATCAAAGTGGAGATCGTTGACAGAATCGTGCAGACCGCACCAAATTCCATAAATCCCACAATATCTTTTTTGGTTGCACAGTAGCGACCAGCAGTATGAAGCAGCAAGCTCCAAAAACCTTGCCCCAAAAAGCTGAAACCATTGAAAACACTAAGAAAACCGCTGATATCTTAATTGGTGCAGCTTGCCATAAAAAGCTCCGAAATCGCTTGATTTCGGAGCTTTTTCTTGTATTTTTTCTGGCTAAAAAGTTCAACCATATTTTTGAAGCCACGTTTTGACCCAAACCGTGACCCAAACCGCGATGTACGTCGATGTACAAAACAGTACGAAATAGCACGAAAAGACCATTCCGCAGCGCATAAGACGTACATAAAATCAGTATTATTCCACGAGAAAAGGGGCGCGCTGCCGTTTTGGCAGCGCGCCCGCTATGCCTTGCGTCACACGACTTCCCGGCCGATCATTTGCCCGATGGTGTCCGCAGCCTGCACGCGCATGCTGGGTGTGGAGTGGACGTAGGTGCTGAGCGTGAACCCCGCGCTGTAATGTCCGAGCATTTCGGAGAGTGTCCGCACGTCAACGCCGTTTTTGAGTGCCAAGGTCGCGAATGTGTGTCTCATGTCATGAAATCTCACATGTTCCGCGCCGATGGCTTCCAGAATCCGGTCATGCATGGCGCGGAAGGATGCCGGGTCGAGCATTTCTCCGGTTTTCGGGGACGGGAACATATAGGGATTATCCGGGTGCTTTTCGTGTTCTTCCACCAGAATCTGCACGGTGCTCTCCGGAAGTGTCAGCAGCCGCAGCGAGTTTTTTGTTTTCGGCTGGCTGACAACAAGCTGATGGTCGATGCGGCAGACGCTTTTGGTGACGGAAAGTGTTCGCTCCTTCACGTTCAGATCTTTCCAGAGCAGGGCCAGCAGTTCTCCCCGGCGCAACCCGCTGGTCAGTTCCAGATAGAGCGGTGCAAACACGCCGCGCTGCTTCGCTTCGTGCAGATATGGCCCGATCAGCTCCTCAGGCAGCACTTTCATTTCTTTTCGCACCGTTTTCGGGGCTTTGCAGTTTGCTGCCGGATTGCTCAGAATGAGCTTTTCTGCGACGGCCTGATCGAGACTTTTCCGCAGGATGCCGAGGATGCCTTGCACAATGCGTGGGCTGAGCGTTGTTTCTTTCAGCGGAATGTGGCTGTAGTAGTGATTCCTGCCGTGCTCACTCATCTCGTTGATCGCGCGCTGGATTTGAATGGTGCTCAGCTTTTCCAGCGGGCAGTTACCCAGCGCGGGAAAGAGATGGTTTTCCATGCAGTTGCGGTAGAACTGCTTCGTATTCGGGCGGATCTGCGGCTTGATAAATACCTCGTACCACAACGTCACCCATGTCTGAACGGTGTACTGCCCCGTGCGGGTCGGGTCAAGCTTCTGGCTTTCTTCGATCGCTGTTTTCAGCTTTTCTTTGACTTCTGCCTGCGTTTTCCCGAGAACATTTTTCGTGATGACCTTTCCGTCCTTGTCATACCCGGCGGTATATCGGCCCTCCCAGCGTCCGTCCTTCCGTTTGCGGATGCTGCCTTCGCCGTTGGCTCGCTTTTTGCTCATGTAAATTCCTCCTTTTCCGGTAGCTCACACAACTACCACAAGCACAGTGAAATAGCGAGTACTTTTTGCGCTCAGGCACATTTTTGTTCTGTGGACTGGCGGTTCAGCCAGCCGAGAAATTTTTCGCGCGAGACAACGATGCGTCTGCCGATCTGAAACGCCGGGAAATCCACGCTGTGGGCGAGCTTGTATGCTCCGGCTCTGGAAATGCCAAGGACGGCGGCAACATCTGTCATGTTCATCATCAGGGGCAATTCTTCCAGCGAGTGATACTGTTTCTGGTTCATTTGGCTTCCTTTCTCCCATTCAGGGAATCAAAATTTGTTTTTGCATGACCGAAAAGAATTACCCGATCAGAAATCTATGTACTTGTAAAATTGCAGCAAGAGAGTTAACATCCGACAAACCGTTTGAGGAGGGTCGCCGATGTTAACTGCCTGTTTTTCCGTGATGATTCAACTGCTGCTCTTGCTGATTCGTATTGCGATGAAACTGAGATTGTCCATTCCGCTGATGTACCTGGTGCTGATGCTCACAGCGTTTCGACCGTGGTATCGTGTGCATGCGACACTGGCGGATGGAATCTTTCTAGCACTGGTGGGCTGCACAGTTTTGTCATGGATCATCTCCTTTGTTCGATTTGCAAGGCGAGCGCTGGCTTGATGCCAGCCCTCGTTTTTTTGCGCCGCACGGAGGGCGGACGCGGCGTTTGTGTGGCGCAGACCTGCACGGATGCGCGGTTGGCCCATAAAACCGCACACGTCGGCACGACGCGCCCCACGCCGCAGAGCAAATGGCTGCGCCGATGTGCGTTTTCTGACTTGTGCCGCAGTTCAGCCGTTAGTCCTCCGCCCACAGGTGGCATTGGGGTCAGGGTTTTCCCTGCAAGCTGCGTTTTGGTACCAAAACGCGATGCTTGCGCTTTTCTTGCGCAGCAAGAAAAGCCTGAGGTGCTCCCCGTCGCTGGAATCATACAGAAAGAAATTTCAATTTTTCTTTCGTACCAGACCTGAAATTCCGCCTTTCTGAACCGTGGATTTCGTAGTCGCTACATTAGTCGCTATGCCGGTTCGAAATTTGTTTTTTTGCTTTGTGTAGTCGCTACAATAGTCGCTACGGCAGCGATTCAGGCGGCATTGTCCGGCAGCAAGAGACTTCTGGCAGCAGTTTTTGTTTCATTTGCTTTTTCCACGCGCAGATTTTCGCCGCTGAACAGAATTGGAGCGCAGATTTCCAAGATCCTGTCATAGATACGGGCGTGCGCAAGATCGTCTGGGTGTTTGAGTGCATCCAGCGTCAGATTTGTTGTGACGACCAATGGCTTGCGGCTTCGGTATCTGGCATCGATCACGGCAAAGACTTGTTCCAGTGCATACTCTGTTCCTCGCTCTGCACCAAGATCATCCAAAATCAGAAGATCATAGGCATTTAGACTGGCAAGAAAGTCAGCGCGCTCAGAACCGAACAGTCCGGTCATGCGATTCAGAATCGTTGGGAAGTTCGTCATCAGGACAGGAACATCCTGTTCCAGAAGCGCATTTGCAATGCACCCGGCAAGGAACGATTTTCCTGTGCCAACATCACCGAACAAAAGTAAGCCGATATTCTTCCGAAATATATTCTCCCAATTCTCTACATAGCGTCTGGCTTTGGCTGTCAGCGCGGGATTTTTACCACTGTCATTGGCAAACGTGCAATCGTAGAGGCGGCGATCCTGTAACCCATGTGCTTTTCGCCGCTGAATGCGTTCCAGACGCTCCCGTTTTTCTTCTGCCGCTTTGCGCTGTTTTTCCGCAGCACTCTGGCAGGGGCACAGGCAGCGTGGTCGGAGAAAACCTGTCCCGCCGGGAGCAGGAATGACCGTTTGCCGCAAGCCATGACAGGTCTTGCAGTGCAGCAATCCATCAGCGGGATCGAGATACTCATCATCTCGCTGTATCTGCGCAGCTGCATTTGCCGTCAAAAACGCATGGACTTCTTCTGTAATTGGCATCATACGACATCTTCCTCCATTACTTCGTAAGTTCGGATATTTGTCCGCGCGCACTTCTGTTCTCTAATCTCTTTATCTCTATTCTCTGGTGGACAAATGTCCGCTTTTGAGTTAGACAGGAGCTTCTGTGCTTGTAAACACAGCCGTTCCCGGCGTTTTCGCTCTGCTTCGGTGGAGGATCGCCCGACCAGCAGCTGAATATCCGGCATATAGTACGTACCATCGGTCAGCAGCTCGACAAAGCCAAGTTTTAGGAAGATTTGCAGCGCGCGTTCTACGGTGCCGATCTGATGGCGGGTAAACGTTGCAATGGTCTGCGGCGTGTGCGGCAGATTTTCATGTAACAGGAGAATCCCATTGTGCTTGAGTGACATCAGATACATCTTGAGCAGCAAATTGGAATACAGAATTCCGTCTGGCATTACTTCCAGAACAACCATCCGCTCACTGGAGAAGAAATTTTCCTTGAGCTTCATGTAGTAGTATTTTTTGTTTTCTGACATAAACACTCCATTCTTTTGAAATTGTTTCCGCCGTATTTGCAGCTCGCGCCCCGGCGATAGGGAACAGCGCGGACAGAGCTTGGCAGCTCTCACAGCTCATGGAAGGGGTCTTGACTGCTTGCAACCCCAGCCACGGCAGCCTGTCTTACGTGCAGGCCGGACATTGTGTGTCTATGCAGAGCGGAGTGCTTGGTGCAGCCTGTCAAGGCTGCCCACGGTGCGTTTCTCGCTCGCCCGTCTTGGGGACCCCGCAAAGCCGGACGGCTTTGTGGGGAGAGGAGAAGCAGCGTAGTGATTGAGCTTTCGTGCTTGCACGGAAGCGAAAGATACGCAGCTTGCTTCGACGAGGTCGTCGCGCGCGCCGTGCGCGTTTCCCAACCTGCGGTGTGATCCGCGTTGCTGATATAAAATTGTCAAGGTACAAAGGGGAAAACATCTCCCTACTATCCCTCCCGAAAAAACAGCCATGTGAATACCAAATTTGGCGAAAAAAGCTGCACAAATTTTTTGAACGAAGCTATAGAACAAATCGAATGAATCCTAAATATAGGAATCAGAAATAATATAATTATTTGATATTATACGAAATAATCTTATAAAATCTAACTTTTTTCGATGTGTCGAAATGCTGACTGCCTTTTCTTAAAAGACAATATAAACAGCGCGGTGTAGCCTGTTTTTCAGGCCGCCCCGCGCTGTTTTACAATTTCATATAAGAGAACTGAGAGCATTATAATATCTGCTGGCGTTCTTTGCTTTGATCATGTTTCTGACTTTTTCGGAGCCGCAGACCGCTCCGATTTCCGGAGCACAAACTTCGCCTTTCCCGGCGGATACGGCGCATCCTGCGCGCTACAAACAAAAACGTCCGTCACGCGGCCGGTTTTCTCCGCATTCCGGTTTCCAACCGGAACGACCACAAAATCACCGACTGCAAGCGGCAAGCCGCCTGTCAGATAGGCGCATTGAGATTGCATATAAAATCCAAGACATTTTCGCTTGAGGTGGCAGACATGAAAATCGCTTTCTATTGCAGAATGGACGGACAGGGCTTCGGCTTTGTTCTCCCCGATGAAGCTGACAAGCTCCGCGAGTTTTTCGCCGAGCATTAGGATAAGCCTGCGCTTGAAAAGCCATCAAGCGCAAACTAAAAATTTTTGTCGTGTGCTTGACATACGGGTGACGTAAGTCGTGAAAGCTTAGATACTCCAGCCCTGCATCCTTTAGGATCTTCTTGTGGATGTTGACCACCGAATCCGGGTGGTACATTTCGCCTGTCTTGGGTGACGGGAACATCCATGGGCTGCCGGGATGCTTTTGGTGTTCTGCGACCAGCAGATCGACGGCATCCTGTGGAATCGAGATTTTGCGGATGGAGTTTCCCGTTTTCGGGCGTGTGATGTCCGGTTCGCCTGCGTTGTTGCGTCCGGCCTGCTTGCTGACGGAAATCGTCTTGCTTTCAACGTCCAAATCCGACCATTGGAGCGCAACCAGCTCACCCTTGCGTAACCCGCTGATGAGTTCCAGATAGAACATCGGCAGGACGCTGCGCTGCTCTGCTGCGGTTAGGTAAGACTTGATTTGTTCTGGAGGCAGGATTTTCATTTCGTGCTTCGGAATTTTCGGCGGGATGCAGTCATCCGCTGGATTGCGCACGATCAGGCGCTCTTTGACCGCGCGGTCGAGTGCGTTGCGCAGCATCGTGTGGATGCCGCGAATCGTCGAGTCGCTCAGCCTCGGCTGCTTTCCTTCCTGTGCTTCTCTTAGAATAAAGTCACGACACACCATTCTGAAAGGAGACAGCAAACTATGTCCGAGAAAATTGTACAGCTGAATGAGGAAATTATCAAGGGTCAAATCAAGGAATTGGTTCGCGGCAGCGTGGAGGAAACCCTGAATGAGCTGCTGGAAAAGGAGGCGGAGTCCCTGACGCAGGCGGCCCGCTATGAGCGCAGCGAGGCCCGTCAGGGCTACCGCAGCGGTCACTATGACCGCTGCCTCACCACGACCTCCGGCGACGTCACGCTCCACATACCCCGACTCAAGGGCGTATCCTTCGAGACTGCCATCATCGAGCGGTATCGCCGCCGGGAGAGCAGCGTGGAGGAAGCCCTCATCGAGATGTACTTGGCGGGTGTCTCCGTGCGCCGGGTGGAGGACATCACCGAGGCACTGTGGGGCAGCAAGGTTTCGCCCGCTACCATCAGCGAGCTGAACAAGAAAGCCTACGTTCACATCGAGGACTGGCGCAACCGCCCGTTGCAGGGCGGGCACTATCCATATGTCTACGTGGACGGTATCTACCTGCGCCGCAACTGGGGCGGAGAGTACGAAAATGTAGCTGTTTTGGTGGCGATCGCCGTGAATGAAGACGGTTTTCGTGAGGTTTTGGGCGCTGCCGAGGGCATGAAAGAAGACAAGGCCAGCTGGGTCAGTTTCTTCCAGTGGCTGCGCGGACGCGGGCTGGACGGCGTAAAGCTCATCGTCGGCGACAAGTGCATGGGGATGCTGGAGGCTGTGGGCGAGGTGTTCCCGGACGCCAAATACCAGCGCTGCATCGTGCATTTCTACCGCAATGTTTTCTCTGTTGTGCCCAAATCCAAGGTTAAAATTGTGGTGAAAATGCTCAAGGCGATTCACGCTCAGGAGAGCAAAAGAGCGTCCCGCGAGAAGGCAAAGGCCGTGGTTTCTGAGCTGCGCGCCATGAAGCTGAAGGAGGCTGCCAAAAAGGTCGAGGACGGCATTGAGGAAACTCTGACCTACTGCGATTTTCCCAGCGAGCATTGGACCCGCATTCGCACCAACAATGTGATCGAGCGGCTGAACCGGGAGATCCGCCGCAGGACCCGCGTGGTGGGGACATTCCCCGATGGCAACTCCGCCCTGATGCTGGTCTGCGCGAGGCTGCGCCATGTGGCAGGTACCCAGTGGGGCTGCAAAAAATACATGAATATGAAGCACTTGGAGGCGGTCATGGACGACGCCTCTATTGCCGGCTGACTTCACTCAGCCGGAGCCTGCAAACAATTTTGCGCATAAATCTTGACGGCACCCTACCATTAGAGAATTTCCAGTGACATTGGGGTTCTTTACCCTCTCACGGCAGTCTTGATTTCTTTCAGATGCGCGATAGGAGCCTCTGGTATAGCCGCTGTCCCACCACTGTAGGTTATCTTTATACTCACTATTCAGGCGGAACCAAGACAGTCTCGGATGTAGACCTTTACGTTCTCGATCGTTTTCCAAACGCTTCTGCGCTGACTACGGGAAATCAAATCTTTCCGTTTAGCTTTTTTCAAGGATTCCGCGTGCGACAGAATGTAAACCAAATTCTACACCAATCCAATACTATATGGGTGTGGTTATTCCTCAGAAGTAATATACCTGAAAACACTGTGGGGTTCAAAGGGGAAGCGAGGTTGCGGAGAAAGAAACTCAGCACTCTTTAACTTATCAGAATAACCCAAACTGACCAAAAATATATTTTGGTGAAATATCCAAAAAATATTGCATAAATGTACATATAGTTGTATAATTAGACAATAAAACTAAGGGGGGACTATATGGAAGCAAACTCACAGGGTCTAAGTGGACCGATAATGATTTCAATCGATGTAACATATCGATGTAATTTTAGATGTAAGCACTGTTTTAATGGAAGTGGGGCTCCTATGTTGGGTGAAGAGTTGAGTGATGACGAACTACTGGAAATTGCTAAATCAGTAGGCGTTTTACAGCCCAATGTTGTTTGTTTTTGTGGCGGCGAACCACTCCTCAGATGGGCGGTTTTATGCGATGCTTGCAAGGTAATTAAGTCCCAAAGTCCATTTACGCAAGTTAATCTTGTTACAAATGGGTCTTTAGTTACAGAAATTATAGCCAGCAGGCTTAATTCTGCAGGGATTACGACTGTACAAGTTAGCATCGATGGGCCAAATAGCGAAATTCATGATTGGTTCAGGAACAAACCCGGAAGTTTTAATCATGCAATTAATTCAGTTAAAATATTGCGTAGAGCAGGACTAAATGTTGTCGTTGCCTCTGCGCCCCATAAAAGACATTTGTTGCGATTGGAGGAAACCATTGACTTGTGTAGACAACTAGGCGTTTCAGAGATACGTATGCAACCAATTATGCCATTAGGGCGAGCAATTGATAACTATAACGAGATTGTCCCAAGCTATTTTGAATATCAAAAGCTATCACGTAAGTTACAGGAGTTAAAATATCAGTCGATTGATAATGGTACAGTTGTTGAATGGGGAGATCCGATTGATCATCTAAGGAAGTTTTCAACAAGCAGTTTTATTTCTAATCCCAGCTTAGGTATATCTGCATATGGAGAAATCACAGTTTCTCCGTATCTTCCGATAAGCGTAGGTTGTATTAAGCGACATTCCCTTGAAGAATACTGGGAAAGCGGATTGAAAAACGTATGGTCAATCGGCGTCATTAAAGAAATTGCAAGTCTAATTACAAGCATTAGTTCTATGGATCTGTCTAAGGAAAGACTGCCCAAAACCTACTATGAAAAAAATTTGATGTTTGATCTCATTGAGGATGATCAAGATTATATTGAGCATGTATCTCTTGATGCCATGCTCAATAGATAGAAAACAATCCAGTATGCGAAAATGCAGACTCCTTACCTTAACAAGCTATTTTAGAGTATGAGTAAGGTGTATCACGGATATAGAAAGAGCGCACAAATTTGTGGCAAATAAAAAAAGGAGTTATATTATGAAAGAAGAGTTCTTTGTCGGAGAAGAAGAAATAATTGAGGTGTTAAAACGAATAAGACAGTGCGATAATTCGTCGTTTGCAAAGTATCTTTCGGACGAAGGTGTCAGCCTTTGTGAAGAGGCTGTTCTAAGGAATGCTTTTTTCAATTATAGCATCAGCGCATACGGAAGCTGGGAGGACGGCGAGATATCTTCTATTGCAGTTGTAAGTATGCCTGCCCCAACAAGCAAAGCGCAAAGTGGATATTTAATGGCATGCTTCTTAAAGAGCGAAAGTGACTCTGAACAATCTAAGGAATTCGTAAAAGAGGCTTTTACTAGCATTATCTCAGCAAACGAATTGACAAAGGTTAAAATTAAAATTAAAACTGACCTTCCTTGGTGGATAAGTTTTAGAGAGCTTTCAAACGAATTGCATTTAAAACAGGAGGCAATGCTTCCGCTTGCATATGGAGAACAAGCAGATTTGCTTATATACTCTTTCTTTGGAGAGTGCCTTTTATGATAGATACAATTAGGTGGGAAATTGAGCCAAGATGTAACTTAAAATGCAAGCATTGTTTTGTTGCAGATACCGAATATGGATATGCAACAACATCACTTGAAAATGGTTTGCGTTATGTAGAAAAATTGCATAAATTAGGGATAAAAACGATCGTTTTTTCTACGCGCGAACCCCTTCTATACGATAGGCTTAATGTATTAATAAAAAGAGCAAAACAATATGATATGTCTGTTACAATTGTGACTAATGGGACACTTCTTGATGATATCGAACTGAGCAGAACGCTTATCGAAAGTGGTGTTGATGAAGTGTTCATTAGCATAGAAGGAATAACCATATCCTCAAATGATTATATAAGAGGAAAAGGAACTTTGGCACGTGTTCTTAACGGATTAATCAATCTTGAACGTTGCGCAAAAGAACGAGAAAAATTGGTAAGAGTTTTTATCCAGATGTCAATTAATCAGCTTAATGTGGTTGAAGGATCTGACATGCCTAATTTTTTCAATGGTTTGCCAATAGACGGACTTATCATTAGTGCAATAGGTGCATCCGGTAATGCAGCTAAAAATCGAGGAATCATATTATCTCAAGGAAGTGATAAATACATCGCCTGTTGTAAAACAATAGTAGAAAAGTATTTAGAGTTAAAACCCAAGAACTATATATTGGGGTTTAAGTCGCTTTCTCCCTATGATGTGGTTTTGATAAATCACGAGTATGGAACGAACCTATGCCCAAGTATGCCGGGATGCTCTGCTATGAACGGTACATATTCCTTATTACCCAGTGGTGAAATAATTCCATGCATTTCTCTTAAAGAGCAATTGCCGGTTTCCTTAATGATCCCCAATATTCTTGAAATCGAAGAGAAAGATTATAGCAGAATATTTAGCCCCTATTTAGTAAAGATGCGGGACGAAATGAAAGCGCATATGGAAGACTGTGAACCATGCTTTTTGCAGAATGAGTGTTGCCTATGTCCTGCTGGACTTCACCACATGGATCAGCTTTTGGTGGCAAAAAAAGCCTGCCAACGCGCTCGGGATAGATTTCTTGAAATGTTAGCTCATGTTGAGCAGAATCCAGCAATGTATTACATTGACTTTTCTAGAACAAAAGTAGTATGTCAAAATGGTGAATTGTTACTTTCAAGATTCTTCTCAGAAGGTATGAAAATAGAAGACACTTTTACTGCTCCATTTGGGGAAGAGCTATATAGGTTGTCTTCACAGCATAAAAACATTTTGGCAATAGCTATAGAAACAGGAGTAATGGTACATGACATAATTCAGTCCTGTGCCTTGCTAATATGCAGAGGATTTGGGAGGATAAAAAAATATGACTCTTGCAGGAACTAACAAAAGAATAAATGATGCAATACCGGTTAATCGGGAGGATATGTTTTTATATAGAAGAAAAGAAGTAAACGGAGGAGAGGTGATTGTTTCAAAACGCCATCCGGAGCTTCAACAACTCGTATTAAACTCAACAATGGTAGATATTCTTGAGAGATGCGATGGCAAAACTGCAGTTAGTGATTTGTTTTCTGCACTATTCCATGAATATAAAGCGGTTGTTAATCGCAAAGAGTTTGAAGCTGATGTTTTTTCATCACTGCATTCTCTGTGGAGACTTGGCCTCATTGAATGGATTAACCAGCATCCGTTCTCTGACATGTATATATCCTCAGAAGAGAACCGAGATTATTGTCTTTTAACGGAAGATGAAGCTGTTGCTGAAGTTGAAAATTATAATGGGGCTATTTTTGAACCGTATCTTCAACCAACAATTTTTCAGTCGGAACGCGCAATAAGGCAAAACGCTTTCACGTTTAATGAGTCATTCTTTCGAATGACAATTAATAAAAAGAGCAGTGCGATAGTTTCAATGATAACACCTGTCTTCTTTAATACCTCTCTTCTGCGTGTGAGATATTTATCCTTTGATGATTCATTGGATATGGATGAGCTTAAGCGTTTTATTTCTTGGTGCGCAGATAAACTAGGGGAAATACTGCACAAAACATACACAGGTGTATTATTATTTAGTGATACCATATCCCCTCAATACAGCCAAAAACTTGAAGAAACAGGATTTTCTCTTTGCGGTAGTTTGGATAATGAGAGGTCTTTTACGGATGTTCCCATTGGTATTTTTTACTTTAAACACAATAGCCCTTGATCATATTATATGATGCGGTCCTGTTGGAAACGGCTGGACTGCAAATCGGTTAGGGAAAGGAGGTGATTATCATAAAAGGAAGCTATGAAAAACCCTCTATCACTAGCATAAACAATGGTGGCGATGTAAGCCCGAACGCTTGTACATTGGTTTTTGCGGTGTTAGTTCTAGCTCTTGCAGTTGCTGCTGGAGGAGGTGTGGTCGTTGTGTTAGCTGCTGCTGGAGGAGCTGCTGCCGCTGCTGCGGCAGTATGGGCTGCTGCTTGGTATGCCACAAGCACTAACGCTTGCTAATTACTATTTAGTATGAAAATACACCTCAGTACTATGTTAGTATGTTTTATATCAACTAAACTGTTTACACAGGGGCTATTGTGTTATTGTACATGACAGACGGGTTAATTGATATTACTTCACAACATATACGCTGAGAAAACTAAACTGCTGAGTTCTATTATGATGGGAGAAAAAATGGAAAGAAGAACATATGAAATAAGAAAAGCGGATGTTCCTGTTGCTATTCAGCGTATTTCTTGGAGTTTTGAAAAAACCGGGAGATTAATAGTTGAAACAATGGATATAGATTTCAACTTGCAGTCAAAGGAAAGAATAAGCCTCAATGTTTCAACAAGGAGCAACAATTCTGACGGCAGCTTTCCATTGTTTTCTATTCGTGATGGGTGGAAAAGTGCTTTCAACACATTGTTTTGTGATGAAATGATTGCATTCGGAAGTCATGTTTCAACTTTCTTCCTTCCTTTGTTTTATGATCCAGAGAAGGACAATCGGATTTTTGCACAGGACACCTCTGAACTGTTCCCTTTTTTTGCAAAGATTGTGGAGACTGGAGATCAAAACAGGATAAAATATAAAACAATTATGCCTGAGAGCTCTTATAGGTATTATGATGCAAACGGAATTCTCATCGAAATGCATACAAAAGAATATCATGTCGAGGTAATAGATGAAAGTTGTTAAGTTCGCATTTTTATACTTACAAAAAACCTTTAGGCCAACATTAGTGGTGTACTGTCTATTAAGCTTAATTACTGGAGGTATGGCAGTTTATTCCCCCATAATAAATGAAAAGTTCATCAATATACTCACAGGAACGATTCAGGGTAGCTACACTTTCTATATAGTGCAATTTTGCGTTATTTCTATTATTAACCTTTGCGTCATGTACTTCACTAAAATTCTAGGTACTAGATTGCATAAAGAGTCCAGTTATGCTATAGTATCAAAGACTCTACTGCATCTATCTGAAAGTGAAATAATATATGGAAACGACTCGGTATATGCGTATATGAGTCAAAGAGTTAAATCGGATGCGGATGCTGTTTCCTCGTTCTTTATAGAAGCCGTAACTACCGTTCCGTTAAATTCCATTATAGGAATTGCATCAGGGTGCATATTGTTCTTTTACAACAAGACAATATTTATCGTTCTTGCATTTTTGGCCGTTGGGTATAGTATGCTATATTTGTTCCTAAAAGAGCCAATAAAAAGAGCTGGATTGAAAAGCAAGCAGGCGTCAGATATATATTACTCAAAAATCGAAATGTCAGTAAGTAAGCAACAGTTTGCAAAAATACATGGGGTATTTAATAAATTCCAATCTTTTTTAAATAACGCTTTTTTTGCTGATTTATCGGCTGCAATCAACTTTCAAAAAATTGCATTTCTAAGTCTTAGCCTTGAAGGAATTATTGGTGCAATTGCTCAAGTAGTAATATATATTGCTGGTGGCACACTTATATTAAGTCATAAACTTAGCTTAGGTGGTTTTGTTAATTCGACAAGTAACATTATTCGATAAGTCATAATACCTCCTTAAAAATAGT
>OFMP01000658.1_pt1 | contig 21642 bp, 15 predicted proteins | sample 1541841 | NCBI WGS metagenome assembly OFMP01 (sample SAMN04209226, study PRJEB22552) | human gut metagenome | biome: gut; material: feces | host: Homo sapiens | place: USA: Oklahoma
AAAATAGCTAAACTCTTTGACGAAGATTTTTGGGGTACGCAAAGACGAAGTCAGGATTTGCTTGACAGTGTTAAATATCGCTAATTATAAGACAGTTTTTGAGCCGTTGAAACCAAATGTTTGTGCATTTGTCTATTAATAAGTATATTTGCAGACGGAAATGGAGGGGGCGGAAGTCTTCTCCATTGTTTTATTAATACATCAACAATTGAAGAATGATTGACAAAAGCGCGCTGACAGCAGTCTTGGAGCGAGGAATGGAAGGCACCGACCTTTTTCTCGTCGACGTCAGAATCAGCAAGGACAACAACATCGTGGTGGAAATCGACAGTGACACAAGTGTGGACATAGATGAGTGTATCCGCCTTAACCGACTTGTTGAGAGCGAGTTTGACCGCGATGAGGAAGATTATGAACTTGAAATCGGCTCAGCCGGACTGACATCGCCACTGCGCGTAGAGCGCCAGTATCACAAGAACGAAGGCAACGAGGTTGAAGTGCTTACCGCCGACGGTCGCAAGCTCAAAGGCATCCTCAAGAGTGCCGACGCCGACGGCTTCGTGCTTACGGTGGTCAAGAAAGTGAAACCCGAAGGCGCCAAGCGTCCGGTGGAGCAGGAGGAAGACCTTCGCTTCGGTTATAACGAAATAAAATATACAAAATACGTAATCCAGTTTTAAGACATTATGGCAAAGAAAGAGGAAACCATAAGCATGGTAGACAGCTTTTCGGAGTTTAAAGAGCTGAAGAATATCGACAAGACCACAATGATCTGCGTGTTGGAGGAATCGTTCCGCAACGTGCTGGCAAAGATGTTTGGATCGGACGAGAATTTCGTCGTAATCATGAACCCAGACAAGGGCGACTGCGAGATTTATCAAAACCTCACAGTAGTGGCCGACGGCGCTGTAGAGAATCCGAGCATGCAGATCGGTCTTACCGACGCCCGCGAGATTGACCCGGAATGCGAGATTGGCGAGGACGTTACGAAAGAAATCGTGTTTGAGAAATTCGGCCGCCGCGCCATCCTGACACTCCGTCAGACGCTCGCATCCAAGATACTCGATCTTCAGAAAGACGCCATCTATACCAAGTTCAAGGCAATGGAAGGCGAGATTGTAGTAGGCGAGGTCTACCAAATCTGGAAACGCGAAGTGCTTGTTCTTGACGAGGAGCACAACGAGCTCATCCTCCCGAAGGAAGAGCAGATTCCGAGCGACCGTTACCGCAAGGGCGAAACTATCCGCGCCGTCATCAAGGAAGTGCAGAACGCCAACAACAACCCGAAGGTGATAATTTCGCGCACAAGCCCTGAATTCCTCCGCCGTCTGTTTGAAATTGAGGTGCCGGAGATTCACGACGGACTCATCCTGCTTAAAGGCATCGCCCGCATCCCTGGCGAGCGCGCCAAGATAGCCGTAGAGTCGTATGACGACCGCATCGACCCGGTCGGCGCATGCGTCGGCGTGAAAGGCTCACGTATCCACGGCATTGTGCGCGAGTTGCGCAACGAGAACATCGACGTGATCAACTACACAACGAATCCCGAACTCTACATCCGCCGCGCCCTCAGCCCTGCCAAGGTGTCGTCAATCCGCATCAACGAGGAAGAGAAGTGCGCCGAGGTGATGCTGCTTCCGGAAGAGGTGTCGCTTGCCATCGGAAAAGGCGGTTTGAACATCAAGCTTGCCACAATGCTGACCGGCTATCAGATCGACGTTTACCGCTTCACAGAGGACAGCGACGACATTTATCTTGATGAATTCAGCGACGAAATCGACAGCTGGGTTATCGACGCCCTCAAAGGCATCGGCTGCACCACGGCAAAAGCCGTCCTCAACATGCCACGCGAGCAGATAATCGACAAAGCCGACCTTGAGGAAAGCACCGTCGACCAAGTGCTCGATATATTGAAAGCGGAATTTGAGGATTAACAACAGGAAACTTAACAAGCAATATGCCAATAAAGATAAGCAAAGTAGCAAACGATTTGAATGTGGGGATTCTTACGCTGGTGGAATTTCTGCAGAAACACAATCAGGAGGTCGGCGATCCCGGCAACCTGAACCTTCGCATCTCCGACGAGCAGCACGAAATGCTGGTGCGCGCGTTTAAAAACGACAAAGACTTGAAGTCGAAGTCGGAGCGCTATGCCTCGGAGCGTCAGAAGGACAAAGTGAAAAACAAGGCTCCGCAAGAGCCTAAAAAGCCGGAGCAGATAAAGACTGTTGTGGAAACCGTGCAGAAGCCGAAGATTCTCGGCAAAATCGAACTCGACAAGCACAACAACCCTGTCGTTGAAGAGAAGAAGCCAGAGCCCAAGCCAGCACCTGCGCCCGCACCCGCGCCGAAACCTGCGCCGAAGCCGGAACCTAAACCAGAGGTAAAGAAAGAGGTAAAGGAAGAGGTCAAGAAGGCGGAGGTGAAAGAGGAGGCAAAGCCAGCTCCGCAGCCTGCGCCACAGCCACAGAGCGCGCCGAAAGCCGCAGCGCCTGAGGTTTCGGAATCCAACGAAATCAAGACTGTCGTGGCAACAATCGCCGCTCCTAAGATTCTCGGCAAAATCGACCTTGACGCCATCAACCAGTCGACCCGTCCGAAGAAGAAGTCGAAGGAGGAAAAGCGTAAAGAGCGCATCGCCAAGGAAAAACAAGCCAACGGAGGCGCAAACGCCGACAGCGAGAAGCGCAAGCGCAAACGCATCGGCAAGGAGAAAGTCGACATTGAGCATCCGGGCGGACAGCAAGCCGGCGGACAGAAGCAAGGTGGAGGCAACAACGACAGCCGCCGCAACAAGAACAAGAACGCCGACCGTCCGAACAGCAAGGCCAAGCGCCACATAAAGGCAGAGGTCAGCGAAGAAGACGTGCAGAAGCAGGTTAAGGAAACACTTGCGCGCCTCACCAACAAGCCTCAGAAGAAGAGTGCTAAATGGAGAAAAGAGAAGCGTGAGGCTTTTGAAGAGCGCGAGCGCGAGGAAGCCGCATTGGAGGCAAAGGAAAGCAAGACGCTGCGCATCACAGAATTCGTGACAGCCAACGACTTGGCACTGATGATGGATGTGCCGGTCAACAAGGTTATCGCCACATGTATGAATATCGGCGTGATGGTTTCCATCAACCAGCGACTCGATGCTGAGACCATCAACCTTGTAGCAGAAGAATTCGGTTTCAAGACAGAATATATCAGTGCGGAAGTGTCGGAGGCAATCAACGAGGAGGCCGACTCCGAGGAAGATTTGCTGCCGCGTCCGCCGATTGTGACCGTGATGGGACACGTAGACCATGGTAAGACATCGCTGCTCGACTACATCCGCAACGCCAACGTTATTGCCGGCGAGGCTGGTGGCATCACGCAGCATATCGGAGCCTACAACGTGAAGCTTGAGGACGGCCGCCGCATCACGTTCCTCGACACCCCGGGCCACGAGGCATTTACGGCAATGCGTGCCCGCGGAGCCAAGGTGACGGATATCGCCATTATCATCGTTGCCGCCGACGACAACGTGATGCCGCAGACCATCGAGGCAATCAACCACGCCTCGGCAGCCGGTGTGCCAATCGTGTTTGCAATCAACAAGATAGACAAGCCTGCCGCCAACCCGGACAAAATCAAGGAGGAGCTCGCCAATATGAACTACCTCGTGGAAGACTGGGGTGGAAAATATCAGTCGCAGGAAATCTCAGCCAAGAAGGGTATCGGCGTTAAAGAACTGCTCGACAAGGTGCTTCTCGAGGCAGAGATGCTCGACCTTAAAGCCAACCCCAACCGCAAGGCAACAGGCTCGATTATCGAGTCGTCGCTCGACAAGGGTCGTGGCTATGTGGCAACCGTGCTTGTGAGCAACGGAACGCTGCGTGTGGGCGACATCATGGTGGCAGGAACAAGCTATGGCAAGATCCGCGCCATGTTCAACGAGCGCAACCAGCGCATCACGGAGGCAGGCCCTGCGGCACCGGCATTGGTGCTCGGTCTGAACGGCGCGCCGACCGCCGGCGACACGTTCAACATTCTGGACACCGACCGTGAGGCACGCGAGATAGCCACGCGCCGCGAGCAGTTGCAGCGCGAGGTCAAGGAGCGCACCCGCCGTATGCCTGGCCTCGACGACATTGCCCGCCGCCGTGCGTTGGGCGAGTTCCACGAGTTAAACCTTATCGTCAAAGGTGACGTTGACGGCTCAATCGAGGCGTTGAGCGACTCGCTTATCAAGCTGTCGACACCGGAGGTTCAGGTCAATGTAATCCACAAGGCCGTGGGTGCGATTTCGGAGAGCGACGTTACGCTTGCCGCCGCATCCGACGCCGTTATTATCGGCTTCCAGGTGCGTCCGTCGGTAGCCGCCCGCCGTCTGGCAGAGAACGATGGCGTCGACATCCGTCTCTACTCAATCATCTACGATGCAATCGAGGAGGTTAAAGACGCAATGGCAGGAATGCTCTCGCCGGAGCTCAAAGAAGAGGTTACCGGTACGGCAGAAGTGCTTCAAACCTACAAGATATCGAAGGTCGGCACGATTGCAGGCTGTATGGTGCGCGAGGGCAAGGTGAAACGCACGAGCAAAGTGCGCCTTATCCGCGACGGCATTGTCATCTACACGGGCGAGCTCGGCTCTCTGAAGCGTTTCAAGGACGATGTCAAGGAAGTGTCGTCGGGCTACGACTGCGGTCTTAACATCGCCAACTACAACGACGTGAAGGAAGGCGACATGATTGAAGCCTACGAAGAAGTAGAGGTTTCAAAAACGCTGTAAACGCAGGCAATGCGGACAGTGAGTGTCAACATCGGAACTAATCTCGGCGACCGCGAGGCAAACTTGCGCCGCGCCGTTGACGAGATAGCCCGCAGCGTTGGCAGCACCCCGCGAGTCTCAAGCATATACGAATCTGAAGCATGGGGTTATCAGTCTGATAACCCCTTTTTCAATATCGCTGTCGAGTTTGAGAGCGACTTGCCCGTCGGGCGTCTGCTCGACATCTTCCAGCGCATCGAGCGCGAGGCGGGAAGCTCCAGCCACCGCAATGCCGACGGCAGTTATGCCGACCGTCAGCTTGACATCGACATCGTGTATGCCGGCGATGAGGTTGTCGACACCGCCGCTGTCGTCCTGCCTCATCCACGGATGGACAAACGCGAGTTTGTGCTGGCACCGCTCTGCGAGTTGTCGCCCGGGTGGCGGCATCCCGTCAGCCTGCTGACGGCTGCAGAAATGCTTGCCCGTCTGCGCGCAACCGACAAAACAGACAGAAAATAGGACATTAAGAATGAACATTTCAATTTCCGGCAATGTTGGAAAGACAGATAAAAATGCGTAACTTGCGCACACAAAACGAAAGAAGCGAATGAAGATAGGAACAATTGACTTGGGAGAGCGCCCGGTGCTGCTGGCACCGATGGAAGACGTGACTGATCCGTCGTTCCGTCTCATCTGCAAAGAGCAGGGAGCCGATATGGTCTACACGGAATTCGTGTCGGCCGACGCTCTTGTGCGCAACATCAACAGCACCACCCGCAAACTCCACACCAACGCCGCCGAGCGGCCTGTGGCGATACAAATCTACGGCAAGGAGGTGGAACCGATGGTGGAGGCTGCAAAAATCGCCGAGGCAGCCGGTCCCGACGTCATCGACATCAATTTCGGATGTCCGGTGAAGAAGGTGGCGTCGAAAGGTGCGGGGGCAGGAATGCTCCGCGACGTGCCCAAGCTGCTGCAAATCACGCGTTCGGTGGTCGATGCGGTGAAGTTGCCCGTGACGGTCAAGACCCGTCTGGGGTGGGACTGCGAAAACAAAATCATCACCACGCTCGCCGAGCAGCTGCAGGACTGCGGCATCTGTGCGCTTACAATCCACGGACGCACCCGCAGCCAGATGTATACCGGCGACGCCGACTGGACGCTTATCGGCGAGGTGAAGCGCAATCCCCGCATCACGATACCGATTGTCGGCAACGGCGACATCACGACGCCAGAGGGCTTGAAAACGGCTTTTGACCGCTATGGAGTGGATGCCGTGATGGTTGGCCGCGCCTCGATAGGCGCTCCGTGGATTTTCCGCGAAATGAAGCACTATCTGCTTCACGGCACCGCGATAGAGATACCGGCGTCGGAGAAGATGGCGCTGCTCCGCCGCCAGATTGCGGAGAGCATCGAAGGCATCGATGAGTTGAGAGGCATTCTCCACATCCGCCGTCATCTTGCCGCGTCGCCGCTCTTCAAGGGTATCCCCAATTTCAGGGAAACGCGCATCGCAATGCTTCAGGCAAAGACGTGGGCAGAGCTCAACGACGTGCTGCAACGCATAGAAACTGATTATTTACATATTTAGAAACAAGCGACGTTATGAAGAAATTCTTTTTGGCTATCATCACCCTCTGCTGCGCGGCAGCGGTAAATGCCACTCCACACACCATCAATGTGGGCGAATTCAACGAACTGGTGGTTAACGACGGCATCAACGTGGTCTATTCCAACAATGCCGACTCAGTGGGCATCGTGGCGTTTGACATCGAGAAGGAATACACATCCTACATTATGGCAGAGCGTTCGAAGGGCAGACTGAAAATACAGCTCGACCCTGCAGCAATCACTGTCAAGACACTGCCTACGGTCTATGTCTATTCGTCGTATCTGTACAAGGCAGAGAATACAAAAGACAGCACCCTGACGCTGCGTAAAGTGGCTCCTGGGGCTAAAATCGACATACAGCTTCAAGGCAACGGCACAATCATTGCCAACGGTCTCGACGCTATCAACATCAACCTTAAACTGCTCACGGGAAAGGGTAAAATCATAACATCGGGCAAATGTGAGAACTTGTCGATAAAGAATGTGGGCACCGGCGAGATTCAAGCCGACGAGGTGGCGGCTAAACACGTGAAATGCACGCTGATGGGCACCGGTGCAATAGGTTGCGCCTCTAAAGAAACGCTCTCCGTGAAGGGCGTAGGCTCAGGAAAGGTGTACTATATCGGGAAACCTGTCATCACCAAGAGCAAGCTGTCGAATGTGAAAATCGTGCAGCTCGAAGGCGGCGTCGAGACAGAAGCCACCGATGTGATTGAAGACAATGAGCCGGAAACAGAGGCTGCCGAAGGCTCGGAAACCACCGACAACGGCACCGGTCTGCTCGACTTGATGGAAGTGCCGGAGCCGGCAGTCGTAAACCGAGAATAGGCGCGTGGAAGAAACCGAACTTAAACTGAAAACAGCGCGCACGCTGAAGTGGAACACCATCGACAAATTCGCGTCGCAGGTGTTCTACGGCGTCACGGGCGTCGTGCTTGCCAACCTGCTCTCGAAGGAAGACTTTGGGCTGGTTGGCGCTATGCTTGTGTTTCAGGCGTTCGCATCACTGTTTGTCGACAGCGGATTCTGCGCGGCGCTGATACAGAAAAAATCGCCTACTGAAACCGACTATTGTACGGTTTTTTATTTCAACCTCGGCATCAGCATTGCCATTTATGGCATCCTATGGGCGTGTGCGCCGTTGATTGCAGACACCTTCGGCGACCAGCGACTGATAAGCCTGTCGAGGGTGATGTTCCTGTCGTTTATCATCAACGCCACCGCCCTTGTGCAGACCAACCGCATGATGAAGCAGATGACGATGGCGCGCGTGGCTATAGCCAACTCGCTGGGGCTTGTCGTGTCGGGAGCCGTGGGCATCTGGCTTGCCGTGGAAGGCTACGGCGCATGGGCAATCGTGTGGCAGACCATTGTGCTCGCCACCGTCAAATCGGTCTTCCTGTGGACGACAACAGGCTGGCTTCCGCGCACGGGGTTCAGCATGGCGTCGCTGCGGTCGGTGTTTTCCGTTGGCAGCGGAGTGATGGTATGCTCTTTTCTCAACACATTGTCGCTCAACGCCTACTCGTTTATCATCGGTGCTTACTACAACCTTGCCAAACTCGGATGCTACACGCAAGCCGACAAATGGAGCAAGATGGGCATACAGTCGATAGCGCAGATACTGACGGCGTCGTTCCTGCCGGTGCTCAGCGGTTTTCAGGATGACAGGGAACGGTTGCTGCGCGCCATGCGCAAGATGAACCGCTTCACCGCCTATCTTGTCTTTCCTTTGCTGCTGTTGCTCACGACGTGTGCCGAACCGATATTCCACATCCTTTTTGGCACGAAGTGGGACGAAGCCATAATCCTGTTTCAGATACTCGCCGTGCGCGGCATCTTCATTGTGCTTGCCACCAACATCAACAACTACATCCTCGGACTCGGGCGTTCGCGCTCGCTTGTGGTCTACGAATCGGTCAAAGACGCATTGATGATAGCCGCCATCGTGGTGACCATCCCCATGGGCATAACGGCGATGATTTGGGGACAGCTTGTGGCATCGGCGCTGTTCTTTGTCTATGCCGTGATTGTGGCTGGTCGCATCGTAGGCTATCCGACGCGCAACGTGGTGGGCGACATCCTTCCGTATGCCGTCATTTCGGGCGCTGTGGCTGCGGTTCAGTGCCTTGTGCTTGTCGGCATTGCTAATCCGTGGCTCAACATCCTTGCGCAGACATCTGTGTGCTTCGCGCTCTATTATGTGGCAAACCGCTTCCTGAACTCAACAATTCAGCGCGAAGTGCTGGGCTATGCACTTGGCCGTTTCCGCAAAAAGAAGGAAGGTCGTAAGGGGTAGAAATCGGAAATTTTGTGATTTTTCACGTGTGACTCCTTGGAATTTTGTGATAAAAGAGGTTGCAAGGTCTGGAATTTTGTGATTTTTCGCATATATTTGCTTGGAATTTTGTGATTTTTCGCTATTTTTGCAAAAGAAAAGGTGTTGATTATGAGATTAATGCGGAGAAAAATAGACGACTTTCTCAAAGAATGGAAGGAAAACGAGGATCGATTGCCTCTTGTCGTCAAAGGAGCGCGGCAGATTGGCAAGACGGCATCCATCATGCAATTTGCAAATGACAACTATAGGAATGTGGTTGCCATCAATTTTGTTTTACAGCAGAAATTCAAGTCGATATTTGATGACGGCTATGATGTGGACAGTGTTGTGCGCAACATCACGCTTATCAACCCCAATATAGAATTAGAACCGGGCAACACGATTTTCTTTTTCGATGAGATGCAGGACTGCCCTGTTTGCGCCACAAGTCTTAAGGCATTCAAAATAGATGGTAGGTATGACGTGGTCTGCTCCGGCTCGCTTATGGGCTTTAATTATCAGGAAATAGAGTCGAACAGTGTGGGCTACAAAGAGGATTATACAATGCATTCCATGGATTTTGAGGAGTTTCTGTGGGCAAAAGGTTATGATTCCGCGTTTGTAGAGCGACTGTTCGAAAAGATGGTGTCAGTCACACCGTTGTCGAGTTTGGAGATGGATGTGTTGGGAGGGTTGTTTCGCGACTATATGATTGTCGGCGGAATGCCGGCGGTGGTCAGTTTGTTTGTAAAGAATGGCAATTTCAGCGGCACGCTCAAGATGCAACGGCAACTTCTTCTCGACTATGAGGAGGACATAACGAAGTATGCGCAAGGTCTTGACAAGGGTAAGATAAAGAATGTCTACAACCACATTTCTGTGTTCTTGGGGCAAGACAATAAGAAATTTCAGATCAGCAAGATTGCCCATGGTGCCAGAAGCCGGGAATATGTCGGCACGGTGGAATGGCTTAGTGATGCCGGAATAGTCAATGTGTGCCATTGTCTTGCGCATATCTCCCTGCCGCTTAAGGGCAACTACGATCCGAAATCATATAAGCTCTATTACAAGGATACGGGTTTGCTTGTTGCCTCGCTCGACGAGGAGTCGCAGGTGGATATGCGGGTGAATAAGAATTATGGCACTTACAAGGGTGCTGTTTATGAAAACGTTGTAGGTGATATGTTGGCGAAGCAAGGCTATGATTTGTATTTCTATCGTAATGAAAAATCAACGTTAGAGATGGACTTTTTCATACGAGACATTCAAACATTGATACCCATAGAGGTGAAGGCATCGGACAATGCAACCAAATCGTTGTCAAAGTTGACGGCTAATGACGGCAAATATCCGGATATCCGTTACGGCATTAAATTATGCAATAAGAATATTGGATTTAATGGCAGGTTCTATACTTTCCCATATTTTCTTGCGTTTCTGCTCAAGCGGTTTGTAAGTGAAAAATAGGGGAGGGGTGAGTCTCTTTATCAGTAATATAAGCAAAAACAACACAGCGGCACCGGATGGCGTCGCTGTGTTGTTTTGTCTGTTTGTTGAAACGCTTACAAACGGCGTTTTTCAGGCGGATAGTCGATTGAATAGTGCAATCCGCGCGACTCGTGGCGTTCCTTTGCCTGTCGCATAATCAGGTAGCCCACGTTGATGAGGTTGCGCAGCTCGCAGATTTCACGCGACGCCTTGCTCTGCTTGAACAGACGCTCGGTCTCCTCGTATAGGATGTCGAGGCGGTTCCATGCACGGTCGAGTCGCAGGTTGGAGCGCACGATGCCCACGTAGGTGCTCATGATTTGGTTCACCTCCTTGAGGCTCTGTGTGATCAGCACCATCTCCTCGTTGTGCTGCGTGCCCTCGTCGTTCCATTCCGGCACGTCTTCGCGCAGCGAGTAGTGGGCAATGTTTGCCATCGAATGCTTTGCCGCCGCATCGGCATAGACCACGGCTTCAATCAGAGAGTTGGAAGCCAATCGGTTGCCTCCGTGCAGGCCTGTGCATGAGCATTCACCCACGGCATACAGGCGTTGGATTGAAGAGCATCCGTTGAGGTCCACCTTGATGCCACCGCATAGGTAGTGTGCAGCCGGCGCCACAGGGATATAGTCTTTCGTAATGTCGATGCCGAGGCTCAGACACTTGGCGTAAATGTTTGGGAAGTGGTGTTTCGTTTCTTCCGGGTCTTTGTGGGTCACGTCGAGCCACACATGGTCGTCGCCTCGCATCTTCATCTCGTTGTCGATGGCTCGCGCCACGATGTCGCGTGGAGCGAGCGACAGGCGCGGGTCGTATTTTTGCATGAATTCCTTGCCGTCCATTGTGCGCAGCACGGCGCCGTAGCCACGCATAGCCTCAGTGATGAGGAACGAAGGACGGTCGCCCGGATGGTATAGTGCAGTTGGGTGGAACTGAATGAATTCCATATCCTTTACGGTACCTTTTGCGCGGTACACCATTGCGATGCCGTCGCCGGTTGCCACCATCGGGTTTGTTGTCGTGGTGTAGACCTGACCGATGCCGCCGGTTGCCATCACTGTCACTTTCGACAGGAAAGTCTCCACTTTTCCGGTTTCGGGGTTGAGGATATATGCTCCGTAGCAAGTGATGTCGGGAGTGCGTCGCGTCACGATTTTACCCAAATGATGCTGGGTTATGATTTCAACGGCGAAGAAATTCTCAAACACGTCGATGTTGGGGTGACTTTTGAGGGCGCGCACGAGACTCTGCTGGATTTCGGCGCCGGTGTTGTCGGCGTGGTGCAGGATGCGGAACTCCGAGTGTCCGCCCTCGCGGTGCAGGTCGAACTCACCGTCTTCCTTGCGGTCGAAATCAACGCCCCACTTGAGCAGTTGGTTGATTTGTTCGGGAGCGCCTTTCACCACCTTCTCCACGGCAGCGCGGTCACTGAGCCAGTCGCCGGCAATCATAGTGTCTTCTATGTGCTTGTCGAAGTTGTCGACTTTGAGATTTGTCACTGAAGCCACACCGCCTTGTGCATAAAAAGTGTTGGCCTCTTCTATGTCCGATTTGCAGATTAGCGCCACACGGCCTGTCTCTGCCACTTTCAGCGCGAAACTCATTCCCGCTATTCCGGACCCGATTACGAGATAGTCATATTTACGAACCATGACAAAATGATTTTTTATCAGCGCAAAAGTACGCAAAAACCGACTATACTACAAAAAAATTTCAGAGCTTTTGTCGCTATTTTATCGGCAGCTCGATGCGGAACGTGGTTCCGGCGCCGATTTCCGACCACTTGACGAAGATGCGTCCGCCGTGATATTCCTCAATTATACGCTTCGCCAGCGTCAGACCGAGTCCCCATCCGCGCTTCTTGGTGGTGAATCCGGGGCTGAACACCGTCTTGAAGTTTTTTCGGGCAATGCCTTTTCCGGTGTCGGTCACTTCGATGAATGCCGTGCGGTGGTCGTAGCCGGCGGTCACGTTGAGACTTCCCTTGCCCTGCATGGCGTCGACAGCGTTCTTGCACAGGTTTTCAATCACCCATGCGAACAGCGGACGGCAGAGCATCACGTTGCGGTCATCGTCGGGGAGGTTGACCGACAGTGCCACACTCGTGGAGATGCGTGCACGCATATAGTCAAGTCCCTGCCTTACCGACTCGCACACGGGCTCCAGCTTCATTTCCGGCTTGGAGCCGATTTTCGAGAATCGGTCGGCAATCATCGACAGCCGGTTCACGTCTTTGTCCATATCCTCGACAATCTCTTTGTCAACGCCCGACGCCTCGAGCATCTGCACCCATGCCATTAGCGATGAAATCGGCGTGCCGAGCTGGTGGGCGGTTTCTTTCGACAGTCCGACCCACACTTTGTTCTGCTCAGCCTTTTTTGTCGACATCACGGCAAGGTATACGATAATCACGAAGATTATCATCACGGCAATCTGGATGCGCGGCAGGTAGGACATGCTTGTGAGCAGCGTGGAGTCCTCATAGTAGATGTGTTGCGTTGTGGCGCCGTCGATTTTGATTGGGATATGGTTGTTCGTTTTTTTCAGAGCCTTGAGCCGTTTGGCGAGAAACGCGCGGTTGGCGTCCGACAGCAGGTCGGGCGTCAGCGAGTCGACGGGTTCGGGCATCTTGAAGTTGCGCGACATCAGGATGTTGTCGTTGTCGTCGACAAGCAGCACCGGGATGTTGTTGTTGTTTTTTATGATGCTCAGATAGAAGTCGATGTCGGACGACTGAGCCGATGTCAGCGCCTTTGTGGCGTTGGCCCAAATCTCCATACGCTCGCGTTCCTGGTCGGCAAGGTCGTCGACCAAGTTGTTGGAAATGTGGAGGAAGAAAGCCACAAGCACCAGCGACACCGCCAGAAACACCGTCTTCCAGATCCGTCTGTTGTCATAGATGTTAGCCATACTGTCTGCAAACTTAGTGCATTTGTCGCTCAAAAACAAATTGTGACAGGGTTGTTATTGGATAATCGCGTCAGAAAGCGTAACTTTACGCTGAACTTTAAAACGCGAATCGACTATGAACGACAAGATACAGATTTTCTGTGAGAACACAGGCAAATATATGGATGTCAAAGGCGGAGAGACACTGCTCGACGTGTACAACCGCATAAAGAATGAAATCAGCGTGAAGCCTATTTGCGCCCACGTCAACCACAAGACCGAGGGCCTCAACTATCCGCTTTTTATGCCGAAGATGGTGAACTTCATCGATGAGGGCAATCCGTCGGGACAGCGCATGTATGTGCGTTCGCTCTGCATGGTGCTCGCCAAGGCAGTCCACGACCTGTATCCTGCCGCCAGTCTGTGCATAGAGCATTCCATCGCCGGCGGATACTATGCCACAATCGACCGGCAGACAGCCGACGCCGCTACTGTTGCTGCCGTGAAGCGTCGCATGGAGGAAATCATTGCCGCCGACATTCCGTTTGTCAGAAGCACTAAGCTTACGACCGATGTCATCAAGCTGTTTCGCAACGCCGGGATGGCTGACAAGGTGACGCTGCTTGAGACTGCCGCCGACCTCTACACCACATATTACAGCCTTGAAGGGTTTGTAGACAGTTACTATGGCGACCTTGTGCCGTCGACATCCTATGTCGGGGTGTTCGACCTTGTGCCCTACGAGAGCGGACTGCTCCTGCTGCCGCCCGACTTTGACGGCGACCGCACGAAGCCTGCGGGGATTAATCCGCAGCCAAAACTGTTCAAGGCGTTTACCGACTATATAAAGCTCAACAAGACGGTGGGAGTGGGCAGCGTGGGCATGCTCAACAAGGCCGTCGCCGACAAGAGCAACGTGGGCATGCTGATTGCCGTGGCAGAGACCATCCACGACAAGAAAATCGGAGCCATCGCCGACCAGATCACCGAACGTTTCCGACAGGGAGGCGCGCGCGTGGTGCTGGTGGCAGGACCGTCGTCGTCGGGCAAAACGACCACAACCAAACGCCTGTCCATCCATCTGCTTGCCAATCTGGTGCGCCCGCAGATGATTTCACTCGACAATTATTTCGTAGACCGTGAGCACACGCCGCGCGACGAGAACGGCGACTATGACTATGAGTCGCTCTACGCTCTCGACATCGAGCAGTTCAACAAAGACCTGACCGACCTTATCGCCGGAAAGGAGGTGGCGATGCCGTCGTATGACTTCACCACAGGCAAACGCACATACAAAGGCAACAAGCTCCGTCTCGACGACAACTCGATACTGCTGATGGAAGGCATCCACGGACTTAATCCAGAGCTGACGGCAAGCATCCCCGACGAGATGAAGTACAAGGTGTATGTGTCTGCGCTCACAACGCTCAACATCGACAACCATAACTGGGTGCCGACAACCGACAACCGACTGCTGCGCCGCATTGTGCGCGACTTCAAGTATCGCGGCACGTCGGCGCTCGACACCATCCGCCGTTGGCCGAGCGTGCGCCGTGGCGAAGGAAAATGGATATTCCCGTATCAGGAGAACGCCGACGCAATGTTTAACTCATCGCTGATATTCGAGCTTGGTGTTATGAAGGACTTTGCCGAGCCGATATTGAAGCAGGTGCCGCACAACGTGCCGGAATATGCCGAGGCATACCGTCTGCTCAGTTTCCTCAGCTACTTCAACGCCATCCCCAACCGTCAAATCCCAGCCACAAGCCTTTTGCGCGAGTTCCTTGGCGGCAGCAGCTTCAAATATTAGAAAAAATCTTGGAAAAGCGGACAGAAACGCATAATTTTGCCTTGGAAAAACGACAAGACGATGCTTAAACGAAAGATTGACAGACGTTTAATAGATTTTTTCAAGACGTCAAGAAACGCCTTGCTTCAACCGCTCATCATCCATCGCAAATCCCTTTTGGATATACTCATGAAGCCGTTGAGTAGCCCAACGGCGAAAGCGAGTCGCCACCTGGGACTGTACACGATAACCAAGGGCAATTATCATATCAAGATTATAGTGGTCAATGCTACGTTTTACCTGACGATTACCCTCTTGTCGAACTGTCAAGAAATCCTTTACAGTTCGATTTGCGTCTAACTCACCATCTTTTAAGATGTTGTCTATGTGCTGACTGATATTCTGCTTTGTTGTACAATATATATCCGCCAACTGATTTTGTGTCAACCACAAATCCTCATCGGCAAAACGCACAGAAACGCGAGTTATCTCGTTATCGTCTTGATAGAGTATTATTTGGTTTTCGTCGTTCTTTAGTTGCAGCTTTTTTAGTGCTTTATTGTCAAAATTACACGCTTTGTAATAAGTTTTTTCTCCGCTTGTTCTTTCAAGTTTATCTTGAAAACGTTCCCATTCACTCAAATCCTTGTGCCAACTTTCAAATACATCTAAATCATTCATATACTCTACTCTATTGTTTTCCAATAACCTTGTTTCCTTCCTCCTATACGCTCCAATAATCCAAGTTTCTGAAGGCGTGAAAGGTTGTACTTAACACCATCTTCAGTGATGTTGAGAAGGTTTTCGCTTATCTCTTTTCGGGTCGCTTCGGGATGCTCTTTTAAGAATGACAGCATAGCCTGCTGTTGTTCTGTCAGGTTTTGGGTAGCCTTTTGGGTAGTCTTTTGGGTAGTCTTCTGGTCGTATTGGGTAGTAGCTCTTTCTGGATATTTAAACTTGAACGTTGTCCAAATCCCTGAAGCGTCATAGCGGAACTCCGGTGTGGAGAATCCGTTATTCTTACAGGCCGTGATGATACGTTCGATGCCGCGTCCCCATGCCTCAATCTCACCTGCACGGAAGAATGTGTTGGCTATATCGGGGTTGTAAGGCATACTCCGGTGTGAAGACAATAAGGTTTCCACAGTCCACCCTTCGGGCAACACTCCACCGTTTATTATCTCCAGCTTGTTTTCATACACGCGGATTTGAATGGGAGAAGGTTCTGCATAGTCTTTGTTGATGCAAGCATTTAATAATGCCTCACGCAAAGCCTCACGAGGCATCGGCAATGTCTCTATCCGATGAATGCCCTCGTAGGTAATGATGGCTTTCATATATTTGGTACACAGCAAGTCCATTAGCTTCACGATTTGCTGGAATAGATTACCATGCACTTCATCTTGATATACTAAATCCATGCCTTCACGGAAGAAGCCTACCTTTACAAATGCTCCGGTCACATATTGTTCTGGGTCGGGATGGAACAACAAAGCTGCGGCACGTTTCAGATAATTGCCTTCATAGAGCCGCAGTTTCTCCAACAAACCGTAATTATCGTCCATCAAGTCCGCTTCATCCATGCGTCCACTCCGTTTGGCATACCTACGGAACAAATCAAATGTGGCACTATCCAAGTCCTCCGCTTTCAGATAAGGCACAGGCACACCGTCCCACGTTTTCCCCTGCTTGCGAAGCATGAAACGATCGAGTGCAGCCCCTTTCAGTTCCTGATTGGTCGCACCGCTTCGTTGGTAATACTTCCCACGAAAGCTGATAGGATAAGGATAGGCATCCGTCACAATCTCCAGATATTGCCTTTCGTCCTTTTCCCTCAAATTGACTTCCACCAAGATACCCATCATATCGCGTACCTTATTCGGGATGTCCTCCATCAACTTCTTGGCTTCCTGTACACCGCACACTTCGCCATTATCGCGCAGACCGATATACAGCGTACCGCCTTGTGCGTTGGCAAAACCACAAATCCATTTCTGGTATTCGTCGCGCCAAGATTCTTTGAATTCTATGTTTTGAGATTCGGTATTCATTCTTTTGGAAGATTCTTGATTAATTTACTAATTTCTTTCAAGTAATATGGAATTTGCCCCATATATGTTTCTGGTGGATTAGAATAGTTTGTTCCGACAATTTGATTGAATGGAAGTTGATATACCTCTCTGTAATGTTTATTATCTATATCTTGGTATAAGACTTCCAATTCAATATAGCTATTATTAGATTCATAATCAATATTCTTTACAGAGTCTATATAGAATTTCAGCTCATACTGTGGTGGAAAAATACTTGCTCCATTTTTAAAAAACATGAGATTAGAAAGAGGATATTGTTCCTTTCCAAATTGATTATAATCTTTCAAAACTCTAACTTGTACATTTCTAGCACACCCTTCTCCAATGTTTTTTATATGAACACACAGCATCAAATGGTCTTCTGTTGTTTTTAAGTATACTATAACTTGAGGTGTTATTTTTTGCTTTCTTGTAGCTCTACTTTCAAGCCACATCATCAGATTGATAATTGTATAGCAAACAGTAGCAAATGCTAAAACTGTGCTTAGTATTAACTCTACTTCCATAATATAGAAACATTCTTAGAAGACATGAAGTATATTCTTTAATTCGGATATTGCGCTTTTCAGCATAGTATTGCTTGTATTTGAATTGTACCGCCCAATACTCACCAGAAAAGGTTTTGGCCACTAAATCAATACCTATGTCTTTCCCTCCAAACTGGTCATGGCAAGGGAACTCTGACCATAGCCAAACTTCTTCAAAGCGTCCCGCATACAAGGAAGTTGTTTTAAGGTAAGCCTGCATCAGGCGTTCAAAACGGAAACCTTTGTCACGCTCAGACCATGCTTCACGGCGGAACTTATCAATTATCTTTGTAAATGTTGTCATCATATTTCTTTATTAATTCCATCGTTAATCAATCTTCTCGCATCTACATTCAATATGGAGGCTATCTTCATTAGCATCTCCAAAGAGGGTTGACTTGTATTGGAACACCAACGTGAAATGGTCGCCTCGTTCTTTCCTAACTGTTCAGCCAGCCATTTCCCTGTCGTGTTTTGCTCGGCTAATACGATCTTTAATCTGTTTATTCTTGTTATTTCCATAAACTTTAGGAAACTATATTTAATGTATATAAGTTGATTCTATTTGCAAATATAGTGATAAAAACTGAAATGCATTAAAGATGCTGATTTTTTATTGGGTTAATGTAAAAAAGGTGGTGTTAAAACGGCGGAATAAGTCGAACTTTGCGCTATGAAGAATTGGCAATGTCGGTGGGCAGAGTGTGGCGGCGATAGCGCATGCTGCGCCACCGCGGATGAGTCAAAAAAAGAGAGCATCACTTTCGTGATACTCTCTTTTGCGTGGTGCCACCAGGAATCGTAATTTATTTCCAAGTGATTGAATATCATTACTTTCTAAAAGCTACTCAACCGTAATCTCCTCCGATTGCTCCACCAATGACTTGCTGCGTTCTGCGCAAGGTTGTGTGAAGGTTCCCAAATGCAACGGTGGTGAATTACTTTAAATCATTGTTTTTCAACTTCTTGAGTTCTTTATCAAAAGCACTTTCCAACAACTCCATTTCGCTTGTGTGCTATGAATTGATTGTCCAGTGCCTCTATCCAATCTTTCAACCCAAACAAAATCAACTCTTCTAAAAGAACAAAATCCAAGCAAACCCAAATGACCGATTTGGGTTAAATGAGTATTTTCAAAAAGGGCGGTCTTCTATTTTAGTGTGAAGCGAGCCTTCTGTGTTATATGGTCCGAGGCGTTGCCGATGAGAGCTTCAAATACGCCGTTCTCCGACTTCCATGAGCTTGACGTTTCGTCGTAGAAAGCGAGGGCTGTATTGTCTATGGTAATGTCCACGTCCTGCTGTTCGCTGGGATTGAGCCATACCTTCTTGAATCCTTTGAGTTCCTTTACGGGACGGTCCACCGATGCTTCCACGTCCTTTACGTAGAGCTGTACGATCTCTGCGCCGCGCTTCGTGCCGGTGTTCTTGACGGTCACGGTGAATGTCAGCTTGCCGTCGCGCGTCATCTCTTTGGCAGACTGGCGCAGGTTGCTGATGCTGAAAGATGTGTAACTCAGTCCGTGTCCGAAAGCAAATGTCGGCTTGATGCGGTTTTTCTCCGTCCATCGGTAACCCACGTATATGCCTTCCTTATATTCCTCGTCTATTATCTTGTCAAAACCAGCAGCTGTGTCGTCTGTCTCGCGCCACGTGCCAGGATAGGTTTTCAGAGCGTGTGCGCCACAGTCGTTGAGGCTTCCGTACCATGTGAATGGCAGCTTGCCGCTCGGATTGGCGTCGCCCGTCAGCACATCGGCGATGGCGTTGCCTGCCTCTGAGCCTATAAACCAGCTCTGCACGATGGCCTGCACTTTGTCTTTCCAAGGCATTGCCACGGCGTTGCCAGAGACGTTTACGTAAACGAGGCGGTCAGTAACCTTGGCGAGAGCCTCGATTAAACGGTTTTGCTCGTATGGCAGATTATACTGCTTGCGGTCGTGTCCTTCGCAGTCCTGATAGTCCGATTTGTTCAGTCCGCCCACCATAATGACATAGTCGGCGTTCTTTGCCTTCTCCACAGCCTCGGCAATGAGCTGGTCAGCGGAGCGGTTATCCTTCAGATTCTGACCAGTCTCCACTCCATTATATTCGCCCGTCACGTCTCCCACGTAGCCTCGTGCATAATCAATCTCTGCCGAACCTCCGAGTTTCGCTCTCAGTCCGTCAAGAGGAAGCGTCTCACGCTGCACCTTCAACGATGACGAACCACCGCCGACGGTCATCATCTTGATGGCGTTTTCGCCCACCACGAGTATGCGCTTCGCCTTGGTGCGGTCGATGGGCAGCACGTTGTTGCGGTTCTGTAGGAGCACGATGCCCTCGTCAGCTATCTGACGGGCTGCTTCGTAGTGCGATTCAGAGCAGAGGAAGCCGTGAGGACGCTGTCTGTTCATAGTCGTGCGGAAGAACAGTCGCAGCACACGGCGCACCTTGTCGTCAAGTTCCCGTGTGGTGTACTTGCCGCTCTTGATATCTTTAAGATATGGTGTGGCAAGATAATAGTTCTCGTAAGCGTTGCTTGTGCCTGCAGACAGACCATTGGTCCAGGATCCGAACTCCATGTCCAGTCCGTTCTTTACAGCCTGGTCAGTGTCGTGACATCCGCCCCAGTCGCTTACCACCACGCCGTCAAATGCCCAGTCGCCCTTCAGAATGCGGTTTAGCGTATACTGGTTATGGCAGTTATGCTCGTTCTTGTAGAGGTTGTATGCGCCCATAATCGCCCAAGCCTTTCCTTGTTCTACGGCAGCCTTGAATGTAGGCAGATAAATCTCATGCAGAGCGCGGTCGCTTACAATGACGTTCACCTGATTACGATATTCCTCGTCATTGTTCAGGCAGTAATGCTTGACGCATGCCGAAACTCCCATCGACTGTAGCCCTTGTATGTAAGGCACCACCATCGTGGAAGCCAGATAAGGGTCTTCGCCCATATACTCGAAGTTGCGTCCTCCGAGCGGAGTGCGATAGATGTTGACGCCCGGTCCGAGAATCATGTCCTTGCCACGATAGAGAGCTTCCTCGCCGAGACTCTTGCCATAGAGTGCGGCAAGGTCTGGATTCCATGTGGCGGCAAGGCATGTCAGCGCAGGAAACGCCACGCATGAGTCGTTGGTCTGTCTTGCCTGTTCCCATTCGTCCCACAGTACGTCAGGGCGTACACCGTGAGGACCGTCGTCTGTCCAGAAGTCGGGAAACCCCAAACGCGGTATTCCGGCAGACGAGAATTTGCTCTGCGCATGTATGACGCGTATCTTTTCCTGAAGAGTCATGCGTGAGAGAGCATCGTCAATGCGCCGCTCTATAGGCTGTGTCTCGTCAAGATAAACGGGAGTGTGCTGAGCAATGGCTGTCATAGCACACACTGCAATCAAGCAAGATGTTATGATATGTCTCATGATAATGTGTAAGTCCTTAATTCTGCAACACTATTATAAATTAAACTTTTTAAACGCCTGAGTAACAAAAAGTTCTTAGACTGGCCAAGTGGCCCGGGATTTTGCCATGTCGAAGAATTAATTTGTCTTAGTGTTGCGAAAAGAAAACAAGAAAATCCAACGATAGACATAGCAAAAATACAAATTAAATCTGAGAAGCACACTCCTTTTGGAGGAATATTTTCGGATCATGGAGCAATTTGACTCCACAATGTCATCTGTAATCGACTCGACCCTTGGTTTAAGGTGTAAATTGTTCGGTTATTGCCATTATTGCATCAAAAAAACTTGCAGAAATCATCTGCCATACAAAATATTTCTATAACTTTGCTTTCGGTGATTATAGCGATTATTGTCTGTATCTCTTTGTGTTTTAGCACTATGAAGATACTGCATTTTCACTAATCTTATTCGTGAAGGCTCGACAAAGAGGGGCAGATGGATTGTCATAAATAATAAATCGAACGATGACAAACAAGAAAATGAATAATGTAGAAATTCTTTTGTCAAAACTGGACAAAGGAAAGTTGAGCGACTTTATAAGAAAAGAATGTATCAACGATAGTCGGTTTCAAGACCGTTTTCTCGCTCTTGGAGCAGGGTTTTTCAAGCCTGCCCCTGACAGCTACACTTCGGGTCAGTAGAAATTTATCCCCACTAAATTTCTACTGACCCGCGCTATCGCTACGCCACCGCTGAGTCAAAAAAAGAGAGCATCACTTTCGTGATACTCTCTTTTGCGTGGTGCCAC
>OFMP01000663.1_pt1 | contig 21570 bp, 14 predicted proteins | sample 1541841 | NCBI WGS metagenome assembly OFMP01 (sample SAMN04209226, study PRJEB22552) | human gut metagenome | biome: gut; material: feces | host: Homo sapiens | place: USA: Oklahoma
CAGCATTAAACCCCTGCCAAGTCTCATGAAAAAACATGGGACTTGGCAGGGGGGCGATTGCGCATAAAGTAGAGCTATACTATTGTGATACAGCAGGTTATACAATTACCTGCAAGCATCCATGCCTGCCAAGTGGTTCAGAAAAAACGGAGAGGCGGAAGCGGAGGATGTACTTATACTGAGAGATGGAAGCGGGCGTGCACTCACGCGTGGAGGCATAGGCATAAAAACGGCGGAGGCAGGGGTCTGAATAACATTCACGCGTGGAGGCGGAAGAGGCGGCGGTAGATAGCCAGGAGGTAGCGGCGGAGAGGGATGCGGTGCCAGATGCGGGCCTTCAGGAGGTTCAGGTGGGTGTAGGGATTTATAGGGGTTCGGCCTTTCTTGAGGATGGTCACTACGCGGCCGAAGATGTCGGAAGTGGGACAATGTTCGCGGCAGATGGCGCCGTCACCCTGCATAACAGCTTGGTTACCATCCAATTGGATAATGCGATGGAGAATATATCGGCCGTCTGCACGGAAAAGGACAATGTCTCCTACAGCCAGAGGGCGGGCATCGGCCAGGGGCTCAAGTTCCACGGAATCCCGGTCTCCACGTATGAAGGGGAGCATGCTCACTCCCTTGACGGGGATGGTTACATTCTTGCCTTCGCGGAGGACACGGAGGACTTCCGCGAAAAATATGTCATTGCTGATAACTACTTTCTCCATAACTGTCTGCCGGTCTATCTCCCGGACTATAATACAAAGTTACGAAAAAATCAGTACCTTTGTTTTTCCGCGAAGCAGGAGACACCTGCACGGCGGACAAATGACCATTCTGAAACTAAGAACATGAAAATCAAGGACGGCTTCGTATTGCGCGAAATCTGCGGGGAAAAAATCATCTCCGGAGAAGGACTGAACCAGGTAAATTTCAGTAAATTCATAAGGCTCAATGACTCTGCGGCATTTCTGCTGAAGAAGGTTGAACATGAAGAATTTACGGCAGAGACATTGGCAAAGTTGCTCTGTGAGGAATATGAAATTTCAGAGGAAATCGCGGCCAAAGACGCCGAGGCTCTCTGCAAAAGTCTGGTAGAAGCAGGAATAGTCGAAGAATAATGAACGAGATAAAGCATTTCCGTACAGGAGGATTGCACTTCAGTGTCGAACTGGATGCACCCTGGCATTTCATGGAATATACAGCACCGGTAGCGGAGCGCATACAGAAAGCGGCTGCCGGGGAAGTGCCGGACCTGCTGCCCACCAGAGCGGGAGATGAAATTCCGGCGCGGACACTCGTGAAAAGCCGAAGCGAATTGCCGGGGAATTTCAATGCACATACATTGGATTTCTCTCAATATGAGCCATTTGCGACAGCGCCGTCCGATGAAGAAATGCTGAGGTTCAAGGTAGCGGGAGACACACCTGAATGGGCTGCGGACATCAGCGACGCGGAACTCATAATGGACGTGTCGAACATTGATCCCGGATATAAAATCTATAGACGCGGGGGCGACACCATATTCGAATTCCTGAAAACAAACGGCGTGCGGAGCGGATTTCTGAAAGTTCCGGAGAACTGCCGCGCCTGCGAATTCACGGCAGAGGCAGGAACCAGGCCATACGCTGCAATGTCATTGATAGACTTCGCATTACGCATCGCATGCACCTACATCTCATCACGTTACGGCGCATTGATGATACACTCCTCGGTCGTCAGCATTGACGGTAAAGCGAACCTTTTCCTGGGCGCGAGCGGAACAGGCAAAAGCACGCACAGCCGACTTTGGCTGGACAATATTCCTGGGGCGGAGCTGGTCAATGACGACAACCCGATTCTCCGCGTCGAAAACGGGCAGGTGTTCGTCTACGGCACGCCTTGGAGCGGCAAGACACCTTGCTACCGCAATGTAAAAGTACCGGTGGGGGCAATCGTGAAGCTGAGCCAGGCACCGCAGAACAGCATCAAACGGCTAAAAGGGCTGGACGCTTACGCAAACATCGTCGGTTCCGTGTCAAGCATCCGCTGGTCACGCAAAATCATGGACGAAATCACATCCCTGATGTCGCAGATTGCCATGACCACACCATGTTTCGCGCTGGATTGCCGTCCCGACAGCGAAGCAGCCTTCATCTGCCGGGATGGTATCATAAACGGCACGAACCACTCATAGAACTACTCACTCACCTCAGCGCTACGCGACTTTCCGAAGAAACGGTCGATAACCAGAGCGATGGCAGCATCTCCGCTGACATTGCAGGCAGGACCATAGCCGTCGAGAGCCAGGTAGATGGTCATCATGAGAGCGCATTGGTCAGGCGTGAAACCCAGCACCGACTCCAGCAACCCGATGGAAGCCATGAGAACACCGCCCATCACGCCCGGAGCGGCAACGGCTGCCACGGCCTGGAGAAGAGCGAAGTTCAGGAAAAGTCCGAAAGAAAGCGGGATGCCGCACATGTAAGCTATTGCTACTGAGGTAACTGTAAGCTTTATCGTAGAACCGCACATGTGCACTGTAGAGCAGAGTGGCACCACGAAATCAGCAATATCCTTGCGAGTCCCGTTCTTTATGGCGCACTCCAGCGTAACCGGAATCACCGCCGAGCTGGAACAAATGGAAAAGCCCGTAAGATAAGCCGGAAGGATGTTCCACAGACATTTGAACGGATTTTTTCCGGAAAGAGCACCGGCAATCAGATATTGAAGCACCAGATAGCAGATGGACAGCGCCACGCCGGTACCGATGATTTTCACTCCGGAGCCTAGCACTACGGAAAGTTTTCCGGCAGCGCTCATTTCGCACATCATCGTGAAAATATAGAACGGCAGAAGCGGAATGATTACCTTTTCAATGGTGAGTTTCACGATCTCCCCGAACTCATCGAAGCCCTTTTTCAATCCGGTCGCGCCGGTCACGATAATGCCGACACCCACCATGAAAGACAGCAGCAGCGCGGTAAGAATGTCGCAGATCGGAGGAATCTTCAGTTCAATGAAAGGAGCGAAAGTCTTCCCTTCGGCAGCGGACGTCGCAATCTCCCCGACTTCCAGATAATGAGGGAACAATGTCGTGGCGAAGCCGTATGAAAACAATCCGGCGCCGACCGTAGAGACGTATGAAATAATCATCACGGCGATCAGCATTTTCCCGGCGCCGCGTCCCAGATTCGCCACGGACGGCGTCACCAGGCCCAGCACCAGAAGCGGCACGATAAATTTCAGGATTTGTGCGAAAAAGACATTGAATGTCTTCAGGATGCGCACCAGCACATCAGGCGCGACAATGCCCAGAAGCGAGCCCAAAAGTATGGCAATCACCACCTTGGGGAAAAGTCCCAATTTAATTTTCTTCATCACTATTTCATTTTGCAGATTACGGAACTGACACCCTTGATGGTAATCACAAGTCCCTGTCCGGAAGATTTCATGGAAATATTCTCCGGAGCACCCCAAACCACAGATTCCATACCGTCATATCCGGTAATGGTGCATTTAGCTTTTTCCGCGCGGGGATTTATTACCACAAGATATTTCTCCCCATTGGCAGAACGCTCATAAACAGCAGGATACGGCTGATCGGGGTCACTCACGAACTTCCACGCACCTGTATTGCCAAGAGCAGGTATCGACGCTCTGAGAGCCAGAAGGCCCTTAGTCCAGGAATACATTGAACTGGCATCATTGATTTCATTATCGACGGTCGGACGGGTCGGGCTCGGGTCGATCGGGAGGTAGAGTTTTTCCGGCGCGCAGGTGGAAAATCCTGCGGTCGGGCCTGCGCCCCATTGCATCGGGGTACGCTCCGCGGACCTGTCGCGGCTGCCCTCGACAGCCGGTACGCCATCCATCGACCTCATGCCGATTTCCTCGCCATAATACACAATCGGCACCCACGGCATTGTCAGAAAAAACGTCATCATGGTTTTAAGTTCCTCCGGGTCAGAACGTTGGTTACGGTTCATGCGCCATGTGTCATGACTTGATGTTGGCATGCACGGGAAGCCCTGACCGAGAGTCTTGTGATACATTTCGGTGAAAGGAATCACGAAAGAGGAAATCTTGCCCTTCCCTGCCTTGTCAAACCAGCAGTCACAAGGCGGATAAATCCCGGTTGAAGGATCGGCATTGCGGCGAGTGTTATAGACCAGGTCACGGTACATCGTCTTGCCGCAGCCATTGTGACGGATGATGTCAATATCGAAGCCGCACGAAATGGATTCGACCGGACTGGACCATTCGGAAAGGAATATTCTGTCAGGATAATTCGCTGAGGTCCAGGAAAATATCTCATCCCAAAGCTTTCTTACCCCATGAAATTTCTCGTCATCGCCTTTCACCAGCGACCATGCCAGGTCACAGCGGAAACCGTCAACCCCCTTGTCGAACCAGAAGGCAATGATATTCTTAAGTTCCTGGCGTACAGCCTTCGGGCCCGGCGCATCGTAGGACTGCTCCCAAGGACGCGACGGATCTGGAGAAAGATAGCCGTAGTTCAATGCCGGCTGGACATCGTAGTAGTTCTTCATGTAACGGGCACCGCGGGGATAATTGCAGTCCACCCATTTCTTCTTCTCGGAGTCACGCGGACGGCCATCCTTATCTTCCATCCAGATATAATAGTCGCTGTAATGGCCGTTCCTGTCGCCATTTGCAGATTCCACGAACCACGGATGCTTGTCGGAAGTGTGTCCGGCAACCAGGTCCAGGCAGATGCGCAGTCCCTTCGCATGGGCATCCTTGACCAGATTTTCCAAATCGCTATTGGTCCCGAAACGCGGGTCGACCTTATAGTAGTCCGTAATGTCATAACCGCCGTCCTCGAACATGCTGCAGAACACCGGACTAATCCATATTGTATTGAAACCCAGCGTTTTCACATAGTCCAGCTTCGAGCGGATGCCTTCCAGGTCGCCATAACCGTCGCCGTCGCTATCCTTGAACGAAGACGGATAAATGTGATAGATGGCAGCATTGTCAAGCCACTGCGGATAGGTCTGCACCTTATCAGGGCAATCAAGTCCAAGGCCTTTCCAATCATTGCAGGTGCCGCCTTTCACGCCCCATCCGATGAGCTGCTCCACAAGTTTTTCATCGCCGACAGGGATGCCGTAGCACTCCACCGTCAAGCCCTTCGCATGACAATAATCCACGAATTCCTTGGTCAGGTCTGTTGATTTCGGCCTGATTACCAAGTTCTTGACCCTGAGGCTGCAAGTGTCCACATCCTCTTTCGTATAACGTCCGCCAGCCTTCATGAACTGCAACGGTGCATCAGTAAGCTTCGAGGCGGTCAAGATGGAATTCCAGTTGAACGAAGTAAGCACATATTTCCCGTCGAAGCCGAAATCGTGAAGCATCTCGATTGTCTTGCGGATGCCTTCCTCATTCACCCTTTTCAGCTCTACATAAGGCGTCAATCCACCCTCGCGGCAAGCCTCCAGATATGTCGCAAACGTAGGGATTTTCAATGTCTTGGCATATTTCTCGTCCCAGCCGTAGCCACCGTCTATCCAGAATTTCTGCAATTCATTGAAAGTGTATTGCGACACCATGCCGGTGCCGTCAGTGGTGCGGTCCAGTTTTTTGTCGTGCATGCAGACGATAATCCCGTCCTTCGTCATCTGCACGTCGGTTTCCATGCCGCCGTAGACCGGAATTTCCGCAGCCTTGCTGAAGGACAATGATGTATTTTCAGGGTATCTGTTTGCAATTCCCCTGTGAGCCTGCAGTACGAATTCGCGGGAAACCGGCTTTACAGGTTTCAATTCCGCAGCCCATCCTCCGCCAGGCGCCATCTTCACCTCAACCTTGCGGGAAGCCGGAACAGAGCACGTAACCTTCTTGTAATCAGTAGCTATACGGTGGGCATTGACCCCGTCCTGATATATTGTCATGGTATAGTCCCCTGCCGGAAGGAAGCTGAGGTCGAGCTCCAATGCGCGGCTGTCCCAATTGGTCATTGCCCCGACATACCAGCGGTCGCCCTTCCTGCGGGCCATGGCGACATATTCGGCGACTTTTCCGTCGAGCGCGACGGTTTCATCCCACACAGTCGGTATTGCCGAGATGAAATCGGTGCACTCCTGCTCCGCACGGTAATTGTTCGGAGAATCGCACATCATGTTCAGCGGCGACTCGAAAATCACGTACTCGGCGAGCTGGTGGCAACGTGTTCCCTGGCTCATCGGTTCGGTGCGGATCGGGCGGTAATTCTTCTTGACGGCATTCCGCATGGCGCCCTGCGTATAATCCATCGGACCTGCCACCATCCTGATGAACGGAATGATCACGTCATAGGTCACGTGGTCCACATCCGTGGCGCTCCATTTCATCTGTTCCAGACCGAAAACGCCCTCGAAATTCACCACGTTGGGATATGTGCGCTGAAGTCCCGTAGGCTTGTATGCTCCATGGAAGTTCATGAGCATGTGATACTTGGCACACATTGCGGCAGCATCACGATACCATTCCACCATCTTCTGGTCATCACGGTTCATGAAGTCCACCTTGAAGCCCTTCACGCCCATTTCCGAGAAACGGCGGCAGACATTTTCCATGTCCTTGGTGAACGGATACCATCCAGCCCAGAGGATAATGCCGACTCCACGTTTTCTGCCATATTCGATAAGTTCTTGTAAATCAATCTCCGGTACCACCTGCGTAAGATCATTGGCATACTTTACGGCCCAGCCCTCATCGAGAATCACATACTCGATCCGATTCTCGGCGGCGAAGTCAATGTAGTATTTGTAAGTGTCGTTGTTCACGCCCGCCTCGAAGTCTACGCCCTTGATATTCCACGCGTTCCACCATTCCCACGCTACCTTTCCGGGGTGTACCCAGGACCAGTCCGTGTCAGCATCCGCCGGCGTCGCAAGTTTCCAGACAATGTCGGAGTCCGTCAATTCTTTGTCGGATGAGGCTACCGCAATGACTCTCCACGGAAACTCCGCACCGGGCCGGCATTCTGCAATGTAGTCCTTTCTGGAATTGACCATTTCCTGCACCATGTTGTGTCCGCCAATTTCCACATCGTCAGGCACACGGGCGAAATAGCCGCTCAGGGTCTCCCCAGTCCCCTTCTTGTAATTATACAGGAACATGCCGGGATAATCCATAAGGTCGGCCTCGGTAATCACCACGCTCTTGCCCTCGGGACATTGAACCAGAATCGGCGCAATGCTCCATCTGTCAATCCATTCCGAAAGTTTGGAACAGGTATAAGGGCATTGGAAATCATTGACAAGGATATCCTGGAGCGAGCCTTTCCATTTCTTGTTCACATACGGGATGTACGCGGTGCGGTCCTCCGGGAAGCGGAAATCAGCCTGCTCGTCAGACACGATGAACGGCTTTTCGGAACCGGAAATGAAACGGTATGCGCAACCCTCGTCATAGGCGCGGAACACAGCCTTGAAGCCCTTGAATTCAAGTGTAAGTTCATTGAACTTTTCCTCGACCTCGGATTTCTTGTAGACCGGTGATTTCACGGTCCGGTCCACACTGCGGGTGCGGGCGCGTTTCAATGTCTGACCGGGGGCTCCATAAATGGTACCGTCCTGCAAAGTCATTGACATTCTGGAGTTTTCAAGCAGCAGAACGCCATCGTGGAGGACGTCGTACGAGAGGCCTTCCCCGACATGGATCTTCATTTCGAGCCTGCCGTCCGGTGATGTGAGATTATATTGTTTCGGCGCCGCGCCAAGCGACAAGGTCATGAACGCGGCAAGCAGAAACGTAAGTAAGTTCTTCATATAAGTCTATGTCTATCAAAGTTTAAAGGTACAGGTCACAGGATAATGGTCGGAAATGAATGTCTTTCCATAATCATGGCCGTTCACCGTGATGAAGTCCATGGCTTCCGCTCCGCGATAGAAAATATGGTCGATGTTTCCTATTTTCTTGTTGTAGGTCAGATCGAATCCGTTGAAGCTGACACCGCCGTCATAGTATGCCGCTTCGTCGCGGGCCGACCACATGTATTCCGTAAGCGGTTCCAGGCTGTAGGCGCCGTTTCTGGTCGATCCGTCATAGAGCGAGCAGTTCAAATCGCCGACCACGAAGACGGACGCCTTCTGTTCCCCGATGAGCTTTTCTATCTGGGAGACAATCAGTTGCGATGCTTTACGCCTAGGTTCAATGTTGAAGATCTTGTTTCCCTCGGCATCCGTGACTTCAGGGTCATGGGTAAAATGCGTGTCGAAGAAATATATTATCTGTCCATTGGCCTTGACCTTCAGTTTAGTCCATACGCAGCCGCGGACCTGCCACCCGGAAGCGCCGAAAGGATAATGGACAGGCTTCCCGGGGTCTTCTTCATTGTAATAGAAGACGCCGGCATCCAGTTTCTCGAAACGCGACTTCCTGAACATGATGAGGTTAGGCGGAAGATGGTCCTGTAGCACAGTCGGGTTCGAGCCGTCATATTCAGCCACGCGGAAGACCTCATACTCAGGCAGAAGCGCCATGTCAGCGGCAGTTTCGGCCTTGGCCTCCTGCATACCGACAATATCCGGCTGAGTGTCGCTCAGCATTGCGATATATGCATTCCGCCTGTTGCACCAGAGGGAGTCTCCGGTATCACTTTCACCATTCCTCACATTGGAAGACATGACTTTTATGACAGTCCTGCCGCCGTCTGGAAGTGTGGATATTTCGGTCTGCGGTTTTTCGGTTTCTGCTTTCGAGCACATCACTGCCAAAAAAGCCACAGCTATTATAAATGTCTTTCTCATAATCAGTTATATCTTATAGCGAAGTAGTCGATACCATTTCCGGATTTCGTTCCGTCAGTCACCGTTCCCTCTCCGAAATACAGGGTGTTGGAAACTCTGCTTGCCGGACGCAGACGCAGATAGACCTTGTCCTTGCCAAGCATTTCCAGAGGCAGGACGAAATCGTATTGCTTGAATGCAGGGAGCTGCCATTCGCGCTCCTGACCGTTCAGCACGCCGTCCGGAACCACATAGTCCGCCACCTTTTTCCACACGGATTCATCATTCAGGTCGAAGGTATCGGACCACGAAACCGTCCAGTTATATGGAGCATTGCCCACATTGCTGGTTATGGCGCTGTACGATGTAAACTGCATCGAAAGGTGCTGTGCAGCAATGTCTTTCGTAGAGAATTCCACGATCCATGACTCAGCCGGAGCATCTTCGCCCTTCCACCAGGTCTTCGACATCCATCCGTCATAAAGTTTCACGGACACTCCATTGTATGTATTCTTTTTATTGGATGCGACCTTGCCCTTGCCATCAGTGTTCGTACCGGAATAGTCGAAGACATATCCGTCCGCAAACGAGTAGCCGAGAGGCTGGTCGATGGAGCTGTCGAAACCGATATGGCCCTTGAACGGAGCGACTCCTGAATTGGTTCCTGTCCAGCCGATATAGTTGAATGTTGAAGGACAATTAGTTACAGCATCGCCTGATGTATGGAAGAATCGTGCGGAAGCCTGGCCGTCAGTGGCATTGAAATAAGACATGCCGTTTTCCCCGGTCCGGAAGCCCGTAGCATAGCGGAACTCCGCCAGAATGTTGGAGAAGGACGTTTCCTTGTCGAAGGCGATGTCGGAATAAGACTGGTGACGGATCTGGTAGCGGCCGATATTTCCGCTAAGTTCCTCATCATCATTGTCCCCATATACGTAGTTAGGGAAAAGTTCATGCACGATCACGCCGGACAATGTTCCCGACCCGTACGGGAGCCGCACGCCGTCCCTGCGGTACGGACAAGTGGTGTTCGTATAAGTGTAGATGCTGCTGCCTTCTGCATCGCGCACGAGCCTCGGATATTTCGAAATCATACCCTTGCCCGAGGACAATGTATATGCGTCATTGAGCGGTGTCAATGCCCCTTTACGTACCGCGAACTCGCAGTCTTTCAGCGTAATATAAGTATAGATATCAGCATCCGTGAGCTCGGAGATAAATTTTTCGCGCTCCGGCAAATTGCTTGAAAATCCGGTTTCACGACCAACGATGTTGGAGGATGTAAGGCCGGTGATTTCATAACGTTCAGGGTCCGTTTCCTTGGTCAATGAGGTGCCCTTCAGAAGAAGCGTCACCTTGTCCGCAAATGTGAAGACATTGTCCTCTTCGGTCGCAGTCTGCACGAGGAAGCCATAATTGCCGTCGAGACTTTCGAGGTAGAATTTCTTCTTGTAGGAAGTATTGTCCGAGGCGGTCAATGAGAGTTTCTCGTTCTCGCCGACATTGCCGGAGGCCCGGTTGCTGACCACATAGCCCTCAACGATAAGGTAGTCATTGATTTCCACTGTCTGTCCGTCCTTGCCCATGGCGCGCACGTCCGCGAATGACATCGTCTTGCCGATGCCGTCGTTTCCGGTCTTCTGGATAACGTACAATGTCTGGCCGTATTCAGTTCCGAAACCGTCTGTATAGTAGACCTTTACGGAGGCTGTGCGGAGGTTGTCCGATGACGGGTTAGCCTTGTAATCCAGCTTTACCTTGTCGCCGTCGATGCTTACCGCGTCTATCCATCCTTCTTCTCCGGAATAGGATATCTGATACTTGATATCCTGATAATCAGAGATATTGGAGGTATATGTCACCTCGCCGTTGCCCGCGGTGCTGCCGTTCAGGACAAGCGATCCGGAAGCAAGTTTTATGGATGGTTCACGTTTTCCGAGCTGCTTCACATATACGGTGTCGGTACGTGAACTTGTCTGTACGAGGAGTTTCACCATACGCGCATAATCATCGTTCTGGTCACATTCGATACGGAAACTGCAATCACCGTCGAACGCTATCTGCCTGCAGACCTGATATGTGTCCAAATCACGAATCCGCATCCAGTTCGCCTCGATGCCGTCGACATATGATATGACACATTCCTGGTTGGAAAGCACCCGAATTTCCTTCTTCAGGTCAGAGACTACCTTGCCGTCGGAATATTCGATTTTCGCCGGAAATTGAATCTCAGACTGGGATATTCCGAATTCCTTGAATTCGAATTTCTCCACCTTTTCCTCAGTGCAGGCCGTCATGGCCCACGCTGAAGAAACGGCTAGCAAAATATATGACAATCGTCTCATATCCATTATTTTACATATTTGACTGCAACGGCGCCGAAACGGAAGTACTGACCCTTGTTCTTCTTGTCCGGAACGAAGGTGACGTGTGCCGTGTACTCTCCTGTACCGAAATCAATGGTGGTGTCATCTGCAGCGGTAAGCCTGAGCGAAACCTTTTCCTGTCCTGCGATTTCCGCCGGCAGGTCAATGCAGTATTCGTCAAGTGCAGACGGGAGGCACATCAGTGTGGAAGCTTTCTTAGGAAGCGGACGGATTAACACTTTTTCGACAAGTTTGTATTCACCGCCATTGACAGAATACATCAGGTTCCAGTTCACAGGTGCCTGCCCGGTAATGTCCTCTGTCGTTTTCCCAAGAGCGGAAGAGAACACGAAATAGAGTTTCTTGCCGACGCATTCCTTGGTGGAGAATTCCCACGCCACATAATTGCCTGCCGCACCGTCCTTCCACCATGTTCCGTCATAACGCATTCCGCGCAATCTGTCTCCAGCCGAATCAGGCTTCCCTTTATAATTCAGATAAGAGTCTGTCTGATTGATTGTTACAGCATCACTGCTCATAGTGCCGGTACCGGAAGATGAAGGGAAAGTATTGCCATCCTTATGGTTGCCCGGACCATCCGGGAAGAACCATTCCACAAGTGCGCTGCTGAATCCGGCATCACCTAATGCAATGTCCGACAGCTCCATAGGACGTATCTGATATTTTCCGAGAAGCTTGGCATCGTGGAATTCCGTAGTCGTGTTCACGATAACGCCGGAGATATCACCGGAACCCTTAGGAACGCCATTGGCAGTAAGCCACCACTTGGTGTCGCTGTTCACGAGCATATTGATCTTGGCTCCTGACTTGTCATTCAATATCCTGTAGTCGAGATTCTGGTACTTGGTGTCAATCCAGGTCGTTCTTATGTTGTTGTAACTTCCATAGCTGAATGCGATTTCCACATCTTTGAGCGTTATCCAAGTATAGATATCGTCATCTGTAAGTTCGCCGACAGTTTTCTTACGCGCAGCGACCGCTACATTTTCCTCGACCGCTACAGCATTGGCATTCAACCCTTTGATGGTATAACGCACTGGAGCATCCTCGCGGACAAGCGTAAGGCCATTGAGAGAAATCTTCACTTTGTCGCCTTTCTTGAGAGTATTGTCCGCAGCGGCAGCGAACTTCAGACGGAAGCCGTATTTGCCGTCCGCCGACTGCACGTAATTGGTCTTCGCGGATTCATCAGCATCGTAGGCATCCGGAGCGGTCATCGGATTGGTCTCCATGTTTTCCATTCCGGCATCTGCCACAGCCACAGCCTCGAACCAGTCGCCGTCAAATGTATATTCACCGGCAGAGGCAAGCAAGCCGCGGAGTTCCTCGAAGGTGTACTGCTTGGACGGCTGCATCTGCGTGATGCTCAATGTCACAACAACATTTTTCTCGGCAAGTTCCGCCTTGATGACTGCCTTGCGTTCTGCCTTTACGGTGTTCTCCGCCACCTTGAAGGTGAGGTTCTCTTCCGTAGCGGCAAGGTCCGTAATCCAGTCAGACTGAGCTCCTTCGTATTCCACGGAGAGCTTGAGAGCCGGCATGAACGTACCCAGGACGCAGTCCCAAGGAACAGTTTTCACGGCCTCGTAAGCCTCCACCGTCATCGCCGTCTCGTCCAGGACAAGATGTCCGGCCTGAGCCGTCTGCGAAATAGTGGCTACCGCCCGATAAACGTTCTTGTCAATGTCGGTGTATTCCAATGACAATGCCGCTGTCCTATCCTGTCCGGTAGTGTTTTCGGCAACATTGAAATTCAATTTTCCTTCCTCTATCTTGAGGTCCGTAATCCAGTCTTCGGATGCGACAGCATTGATTTCATCTTCAGGGACATTGGCATTGAATTCGAGCGCATCGGAAACCGCCCATGCGATGTAGGTCTTTTCGGTAACGGCGAAACTGAGTTTCGGATTGCCGAGCGCGCCTTCCTGGTTTATGGTAAACGGTATCACCTTGTCGACGCCCGATGCGGAAATGAGGAGCTTCGCGCGACGCATAAGTCCCGCATTTTCAGTGAATTTGACGACGAATTCGCCATTGCCCTCGCCTTCGGTCCTGTCCAATGTCAGCCAGTCGGCAGCTTCTTCGAAAGCGACTTTCCAGCGGCTCTTGGAATAGACCAGGACGTGTTCTGAACCGGCTTTCGCCGTGACGTTCATCGTAGTATCATTGACAGCCAATGACATAAGGGTAGGAGATTCCTTTTCCTCCTGACATCCGGCCATCAGCATGGCGGCAGCTGCAGCGGCCACGCCCAACATTTTCTTGAATATAGATATAGTTTTCATGATCATTTGTTTTCAATTATAGTCCATAATTTTCATACTCCTTGTTGTCCAGGGCGTAGCCGGAATAAGCGACCTGCGTGGCAGGTATCGGATAGTATCTGTGACAAGGAAGGATATTGGTCTTGAGGGCCACGGATCTGGTTTCGGATTCGGTGCGCTCATACCATGTCCCCCATCTCACGAGGTCGAACTTGCGCTGGAATTCGCCGAAGAGTTCCCGGCCCCTCTCCGCCTGGATTTCCTCCATGATCTTCTTCCATGAACGCTTGGTGAAGAGTCTCACGCCTGCACGTTCCTTAGTCATATTCAGATACTTGAGTGCTTCGTCCATATCATCCTGGAGCATGCAATGCGCTTCCGCAATCATCAGGATTGCATCGGCATAACGGAAGACTTTGTAGTTGTTGTAGTCATTGTTCGCCTGCATGTTCGGACACCAGAACTTCGGACCGAAGAACGCCGTGGTCGTGGTATTCTTCATGGAATTGAATGTCTGGCCGTTCCATTCCCTCACGATGGACATAGGACGTCTCTTGTCATTGTTCTCTTCCGCCAGAAGGTTGTTCACGAGGTAGTTGTTCGCCTGGGCCGGAGCATATACGGTGGTATTGTCACCGAGCTCTTCGATTACCACGCCGTCGTATTTGTTGCCGCTTCTCTTATATGGCATGCAGAGGCAGGCAACATTGGACGTATACTCCAGTCCCCCAGCGGAATACGCATGCTGCACTTCGAGAATCGACTCCGGGGTGTTCTTCATTCTGAACGGAATGTCGGTAAGCGGATATTGCTGGAGATCGCCATAGATTTCTTCCAGTTTCTTGCAGGCGTCCAGAGAGACCTGCCATTCTCCGTTCCATTGCGCCAGCTTGGAAATCAGCATGTAGCCGACTGCCGCGCCTGCCCTGTTGTCGGTGATTTCGGAGGAACGGACCTGCGACATTGACGGCAGACATTCCTGCAAATCCTTGATGAGCCAGTCCCTGGTCCCGACAGCTGACATTCTCGGCAGCTTCGCCACTTTCTCAAGCATTGCCTCGTCTGAAACATCGTCGGTGTAGAATGGGATGTCGCCGAAAAATGAGGTCATGAGCCAATAGTAGAACGCGCGCATTATCTTACCTTCAGCTACCAGCGGTGCCTTTTCAGTGTCGCTGAGGCTGGAATTTTCGATTCCGGTTATGGCACCGTTGCAATAGCGCACGCCCAGATAGCCCTGCTTCCAGACATCGGCACCGAAACGCGGATTGGCCGGCGAGATGTCCAGCTGCGCGTCCTGTGTGGAGGAGCGTGAATATGCCAGGTCCGTGACGCATTCAGTGGCAAGCATCATCTTGTAGGAATACATGCTCTTCATCGGAATATAACATGTATTCAATGCCGCCCTGCACTGCTGTGCATTCTTGTAGAAATTGGCGGAAGTGGCGAATGAGGACGAATCTTCCTCCAAACTGCATGCGGAAAGCGTGCAGAGGGCCACTGACATGATAAATATATGTTTAAGTTTCATTTCCGTGAGTATTAATATCTTAACTGTATGCTGAAGACGACGGTGCGGGCCTTCGGATATGCGCCCATGTCAAGTCTTCTCAATGTAGAAGAGTCTCCCGAGGATGATACGTCCGGGTCGAATCCGTTGTATTTCTTCCAGAGAAGGAGGTTCTCGCCGCTGAGGTTCAATGTGAGGTCACGCAGCCAGTTGATTTTCTTCGAGAGGTCGAAGGTGTAACCGAGCGATACGTTTTTCAGCCTGATATAAGAGGCGTCGTAGACCATCCTGTCGCTAGGAACGTCCTTGGTCATTGACCCGCCTGCCCTTGGATAGTCGGATTCCGGGTTGCGGATCGGATGCCAGGAGTTCACCATATAGCGGTACTGGTTCGTGGTGTTTCCGCCGGCCATGTAGAGTTCCGAGTAGTTGTAGATCTTTCCGCCGAATGAATAAGCCACATAAACGCCGAGCTTGAAGTTCCCGATGGTGAATGAGTTCTGGAGTCCTCCGTAGATGTACGGATCGGCATTCCCGAGATAGACAAGGTCTTTCTGGTCGAGTGTGCCGTCATTGTTCATATCATAGTAACGCGGAGTTCCGAGGTTCGTGGCGTATTTGTCAGAGGTGATGACGGATGCCGAGGTGTAGGCGTGGGTAACCTCGTTGCGCTCGAATTCCTGGACATTGTGCCAGACGCCGGCATAGCGGAAGCCCCAGAGCGCATTCAGAGGATAGCCTTTCACGAAACCATGCATCATGAACGGGTTGTTTCCGCCTGAATCAGCCACGGAAACATACTCCGACGTACCGATATTGTCCACATTCTGCTTGTTGTGGGACAATGTGAAATTGGTGGTCCAGGTGAAGTTCCTTTTCACGATGTTGCGGCTTTCGAGTGAGAATTCGAGTCCGTAGTTGGATGTGTTTCCCAGGTTCACGAAATGGGAGTCGTAACCGGTCTGGGATGCCACCTGCACTTCCATGAGGAGGTCACGGGTCTTCGCCATATACGCCTCTGCCGTGATGTTCAGCCTGCTGTTCAGGAAGGACATGTCGAGAGCGACATTGTACAGGTCAGTCTTTTCCCATGTCAGGTCAGGGCTAGGCAGCTGGCCTCTGTAATATGCAGCCTCCTGGCTTCCGCCGAAGATATATCCCTTGGAATTGGTCGAAAGACGTTCGAGACTCCTGTAGGCAGCCACCGCGTCATTGCCGGTACGGCCTGCACTTGCACGGAGCGAAAGTTCGTCCAGCCAATCCACTGATTTCAGGAAGTTTTCCTTCTTGATGTTCCATTTCAATGCTGCTGAAGGGAAGAATCCCCATTTGTTGTTGGCAGCGAAGTTGGAAGCGCCGTCGGCACGTCCGGTGACCGTAATGTAGTATTTCGACTTGTAATTGTAGTTCGCACGCGCGAGGAAGGACATCTTGGTGGTCGAGACGTATGAGGAACTCGGCACGAGGGTGTTCTTGTCCGTGACGCCTGCCATATTGTTCCATTTCACATCGTCCACCATGTAGCCTGAGCCGCTGAGTCCCAATATGTTGGACCTGTAGGAGTAAGCCGTGAAACCGCCCAGGACATCGAATTTGTGCTTCTTCTTGCTGATATTCCAGGTCAATGTGTTTTCACTGGAGAGCGTCATGTCGTCCCTTTCAGTTCTCGCAGCGTCGCCGCCTTCTCCCGGATTCTTGGCCGGAAGAGTGCTCGGGTTGTAAGTGAACGCATGCGACTGATAGCTGTAATAGGAATTCGTTGAACGCAGCTTCAGGTTTTTCACAGGCTCGATTTCCACGTAAACGGAATGGTTCGTGGCAATCTTGTTTTCATAGTTCGTCTTGAGTGCTACCAGCGCTGTCGGAGGGTTATATCTGGTGGTCACATTGTCCTCATCGTCAGTGATGTAGTAGTCATTCTTGTTAAGCAGCGGGCTGAGGTATATGGTGGAGCGGGTGCTGGTACCGCCGATGGCTGCAAGGTTCTTGTCCTGATGGCGGTATGTGTACGAGCCCTTGTATCCGGCGCGCATCCATTTGAAGAGCTGCTTGTCCAGATTCAGACGGCCTGAATAACGTGTCTGGCCGCTGTTCTTGATGATGCCCTCGGTGTCATTGTAACCGAATGACATATAGTATGAACTCTTCTTGTTTCCGCCCGAAACGGAAAGGTTATAGTTCTGATACACAGCGGTTCTGGTAACAGAGCCGAGCCAATCCGTGCCGTCACCGTATGAAAGCGGATCCTTGTAAGGGTATTTCGAAAGCGGCGCGCCTTCGACTGCATCGGTGTTGCCGGTGGTGAAATATGCAATGTCATTTCGGTACTGCGCATATTCATAGCCTTTCATCACGTCGAGTTTCTTAGGCAGTTGGCTGACGCCGGCTTCCGCCTTGAAGACAATCCTCGGCTTGTCGCTGTCGCCGCGTTTAGTCGTGACAATGATGACGCCATTAGAACCGCGAGAACCGTAAATCGCTGTGGATGAGGCATCTTTCAGGACCGAAATCGACTCAATGTCAGCCGAGTTCAGGTCGCCAAGGTCAGATACCGCATCCATGACGCCGTCTACGACAATGAGCGGTTCATTCGATGCAATGATGGAGCGGGTTCCACGGATACGGATGGATGTGGAGGCTCCCGGTTCACCGGAAGTGGTCATGATGTCAGCTCCGGCAATACGGCCCTGCAGCGCCTGGTCCACAGAAAGGACAGGTGCATCCTTGATGTCGCCCATCTTCACATTGGTTACCGATCCTGTAAGGTCCTGTTTACGGACCGAGCCATAGGCAATGGTAACCGATTCATTCAGAGTCAGATTCTTGTCAGGCATCAATGCGACGGAGATGTTCCGCCTGTCTTTCGGCACAGTTACTTTTTTGGTTTCATAACCAAGAAACTGGATTTCAAGCACACTGCCGGCTTGAGCGTTTATGGAGAACTTGCCGTCAGCATCCGTGCTGGTCCCATCAGTCGTTCCGGTTACGAGAACAAATGCTCCCGGAAGCGGTTCGCCGTTGTTGTCCACGACGGTTCCCGTGATGGTTACTCTGCCGCCTTGTCCCTGGGCTCCCGCATAGGCTGCCCCGAGCAAAGTGCAGATAATCGTTAACAGAAATATACGAATCCTCATACGTGTGTTATTAAAAAATTCGGTAACACAAATTTGAGGATTCTCGGGCTAACTGAAAATAGGTGGTTTGTCGAATATAGACGGATATGGACTGAATATAGATGCTTTAAAATCGCAATCCTTTATTCATCAACATATTACACTTGTAACGTATTGGCTTTTGTATCGTTTAATATATAGATTAAGCGAAGATTTTTATGTCAAATCCGGGCAATTTCAGTCTCGAAATCGTCTTTAGGACATAGCGCCAGACGCTTCAATTTGGTGCGGTAAGTGTAGACGGTATTCGGGGAGCATTTCAGGAATTTGGCTATCTTTCCGCTCTCCGTTATGCCGATTCGGATGGCTGCCAGGACGCGGAGTTCCGTGGTCAACACTCCCGGCTCGACATTGAACCGGCCCTCTTCCTGCAGGAGGGCATTGACCTTGGTGACGAAATCCGGATAGAGTCCGAGGAATGTTTCGTCGAAGATGCGGTAGAATGCGTCGTATTCGCGGTACATCACGGACGGTGACTTGAGGTTCCGCATGACGGCTTCCAGGCCCTCATTCTTGGCAATGGACCGGATTTCCGTCCTAGTTTCGGCGATACGGTCAATGTAGCCTACGGAGAGTTCCATGTAGCGGAACACGTAGCTGTTCTTGATTTTGTTGGCATCCAGCAGTTCCTTGTTCGTCAGTTTCAGCTGCTTACGTAGCCGGACTTCGCGGCGCAGGAGCATCAGGATGGAGATGAGCAGGAGCATGATCACACCTGTCACGGCAGCGAGCCAGCGAACCCTGTTTCTGGCAGCATTGCCCGCAGCATCTGCGATGATCAACTTGGCTTTTCCTGAGTTGTAGAACCGGTTGCTGTAGCCGCCTGCCATCACATCCATCAGATTCTTGTTGATGTATTGCTCGGCTTTCGCGTATTCCCCATGTTCATATAGAATCACAGCTATCTCATACAGAGACATATACGCGCGTTCCGCATTCTGAAAATCATGGACAGCGCTACGGACGAGCCACGTGAAGCGGCTGTCTTTATCGCCCGCCATTTCATAAAGCTTGGAGATATTGTACGCCACCGAGGCCTTGTTGTGTTCGTCTTTCTGCCGCGGATAAAGGTCCAGGAGTATTTCCAATGCCTTCTTCACATTGCCGTTATCCCTGTAGAACATGGACATCAGCCTCTTGGAGTAGAAGGAAGTGGAGTCGAACTGCATATATGCCAGGCGTTCCTGCCTCACGATTTCCAGATACCGGTTACGTTCCGCCTCGCTGGAAGCTTCATCCGCAAGTGAGGAGTTCACCAATATCCGGCAGCGGAGATAGTCCAGCCGGACTCTCCGGTTCGGCAATTCGGATGGCGAAATGGATTTCAGCACTTCATCTGCCATGTCCGCTTCATTATGGGTGAGCAGGACCCTGATCTTCGCGCATAGAGACAATGTCTTCTGTTCCTGCGTCACCGCATGCAACTCCATCTCCCTCTGATACTTGGCCATGGAATCCAGACTGTAATGGTGGTATTCCTTGTAGAGTTTGTCAGCCAGCACCCATTTCATCGAATCGGACGATGCGGCCTTCATTTCGGTCAACAGACCGCGTATTTCTTCTTCCGCGGCTTCATGATACTTGGCCTGGTTCCGTATGGCATCATCCAGCACTTTCAGCTGTTTCCGGTAATTTCCGGACGCAGCCGAAGGCAATGCCGCAGCCACAAGCAGGACCACGGAAAGCAGATACGCGACATGTCTATTCGGACTCATCTGTGCGTTTCCTGCGTTTTTCGTAATATTCATGCCGCTTGGGATTCTCGGGAAACCATCCCTTGAGCACCCGTTTTTCCTGCGCGATCACTTCCCCGATTCCCCAGAAAAATGAAAAGGCCCCGGCACCCACGATCGTTGACAATGTATTGTCGCGGATCATCAGCGAAACCGCAGCCAGGACAATGCCTCCGGCCAGAAAGCCCCACCAGGATTTCTTTCCGATGTAGTATTCAGCCTTTATCACGAGCGGGTGACAGATTCCGATTATGAGGAACGTCGCGGCGCCCACTATTATTCCATTGATATTCATCATCTTGCAGAGATTTTATTCCATCGTATTCATGTCGATGAGATTGTTTAGGAGCGCATAGACCGTGAGACCTGCCACAGTCTTTATTCCCGTCTTTCTGGTAATGTTCTTCCTATGGGTTATCACAGTATATATGGAGATGTTGAAATGGTCGGCTATCTCCTTGTTAAGCATACCTTTCGCCACGCAGACCAGGATTTCTTTCTCCCTGGCGGACAGTTCCTCACCGTCGCCACGCTGGTCGGAAGGATTCGCACGCATTGTCGCAGACAGTTTCTGCTCGATTTCGTCCGACTTGTCGGTTAGGTAGATTGCTCCGTCGTAGGCGGAGATGAGGCTCGCGTCCATGGCGTTCGTGATGAGCGCGATTACGGGGACATTGATCCCGGTTTTTATAAGGTCTTTTCCGCCGGTGCGCGTCCGGATGTCGAAGATTGCGGGGTCCACGACCAACAGGTCCGCATCATAGTCATCCAGGGTGATTTCCATGTCTTCGCCGAGATCCTGCAAAATACCGGTGACCGTATATTCGGCGAGGTTGTCAACAATATATCTAACTCCCTCAGCCACAATCACTGAGGGTTCTATTATCAATATCCGTTTTATAGTTTCTCTCATATCGTTCAGCGCGTCCAAGCGTTCTGATGCCCAAGTTCCTTTTCGCGCGCAGCAGCCATCGGAACCAATATTTCGTCTTCTATATATGTGTGCTTGCCAAGGTCGTCCTCCAGAGAATAAAGGCAATTCAACACCTTCTGTATCAAGTTATTGTCACAGTCCTGCGGGAGATATTTCATGACAATGTTTTTCAGGTCGTTCAGTTTTTCGTCGACGTCAGAATGGTTTTCCTCGTATTGTTCGATGCCATAGCCCTCGGTGGTTTTCCCTTCGTCAATCGCCCTGACGTACGGGAATACCGTTTTCTCTTCGTATTCGAAGTGTTTCAGGATTTCGTCACGATAGCCGCCGTAGAAGCGCATGAGAATCTTGTAGTGTTTCTCGTCGCAGGTGTTCATCATCGCATGAACGGCCTTGTCCAATGCTTCCAGGGCAATGTCAATGTAGAAGTCGTGGGAGTTGTGCAGATAGGTAAGGATGTCCCGCATACTGCTGCGTGAGAGTTCTTCAGCAGATGGCACATATCCGTCATACGCATATATCTTGCTGATAAGCAACAATGCATGTGGATTGACGCCGGCTTCTTCACATACTTCACCGACGGTTTTCTCGCCGAATCCGAAGTTCAGCCCCAGCCTGCGGATCACGCCCAGAAGCCTATGGTCAGCGTCCGGCACTTCCGCCATCTTCATCCCGATAGAGAAAATTTTCCCTCTATGTCTGTCGTTAAGTGTCATATTTCTTGTCAATGTTTTCGTTTAACAGCTTTCCGTCTTGGTAGCCTTGACGCCTGCTTACGTGCCGCGTCATCTGGCAAATATAGTAAAAAAGGGTCAGGGGGAAAACCCTGTGTTTAGGATAACTAAAAAGTATGTACCTTTGAAC
>OFMP01000679.1_pt1 | contig 21295 bp, 18 predicted proteins | sample 1541841 | NCBI WGS metagenome assembly OFMP01 (sample SAMN04209226, study PRJEB22552) | human gut metagenome | biome: gut; material: feces | host: Homo sapiens | place: USA: Oklahoma
CAGGTGATGAGCTTGCCCTTCGCCTTCGCGTAGGCGACTGCCTGCTGTGTGGTGGTGCGCGCCGGCTCGTCGGTGAGGCTGAGCGTTCCGAAGTGGAATACGCGCGCCTCGTCGATCAGGTGCAGATCTACCTCGTCCCAGTGAAGCTGTGTATCCGCGCCGGGCTTTCGCGCAAAGGAGAATGAGCGGTCGCCGTTTTCATCGAATGTCACAAAGGCAAGCGTTGTAAAGACATCCGGGTCTTCTACAATTCCGACTGTCTCGATCCCCGAGCTTTTGAGCGTTTTCAGCAGCAGTCTGCCGAACGCATCCGCGCCGACCTTTCCGATGAACGCGGTTTTTTTGCCGCAGGCGTTGAGCGCGGCAAGAAAGTTTCCGGGCGCGCCACCCGGATTGGCAGCCATGGTCGGATACCCTGCGGAGTCCTCCGATTTGGCGGCAAAGTCGATCAGCAGCTCGCCGAGTGCTACAACGTCGATCATGTCAGTTTCCTTTCCGGGATGTTATTTTGCCTGCGGATATTCATTGCACAAAAGACGGTACGCCAGCTCGTCTTCCTCGATGCTGGGGAAGCGACCTCTGGGCGGGTCGAAGTGATTGTCGGTATTGTCATCGTTGCACTGGCTCACTTCACCCAGCAGCACGTTGCCGGTGCCGGGCTCCACGGTAAAATCGTGGTACAGCCGTTGATAGACAAAGATGCTCTCGCCCGGCGTCAGGCGGATCTGCGTTCCGGCAAGCACGGTATACGTTTTTCCGTCGGTGTGAACGACAACGTCGGATTCATAGTCGATGGACTCATCTTCTTTGGAATTGTAGACGCGGATGAGCACATTGCCACCGCCGCGGTTGATGATGTCCTCGGTCTTGTACCGGTGGAAATGGTTCGGAGAATACTGACCTTCCTTCAAATACAGAAGCTTTTCGGCATAGACCTTGGGATACTTGTCTGCCATTTTGCGGTTGCCGTTGCGGATGGTGATGAGCGAAAAGCCGAGCTCGTCAAACTTGCCCAGACCGTAATCCGTGATGTCCCAGCCGAGCATGCACTCGCGCACCTCATCGTATTCATGTCCCTTGGTCTGCCACTGCTCCGGCGTAAAATCACAGAACGGCGGTAGGTAGCAGTTGTACTTTTTGCACATTGCCTCAAGCTCGCGAATGGCCTTGTTGATTTCAGAACGCTTCATATGGGTTCTCCTTTGCATTGGATTTTGTCGCGGACAGAGCGCGTGTTCGTTTTCCGAGACCCGCTCTATCGGAAGTTTGGCAGAAACGCCGGAAACCGGCGCTTCTGCCATAAAGCATAGCTTACTTTGTCAGAACGGAAACGCTGGTGTCGATGACCTTGCCGCCGAGATCTGCACCGTTCAGCGCTGCAACGGCAGCCTTCACGCCCTCGTACCCCATGACATCGGGGTTCTGGGCCTTGGTTGCAAGGATGTAGCCGTCCTCGATCAGACCGAGGATCGCGTCGGACTTATCAAAGCCTACACAAACAACGTTTGCACCGTCAGCCTTGACTGCGTTGCCTGCACCGTTAGTGGAGCCTTCGTTACCGCCGAAGATGCCAACCACGCCCTGCGTGATATAGTTTTCCGCAATGGACTGGGACTTTGCGGCGTCGTCCTCGCCGTACTGGGTCTCGAGCAGTTCGAAATCAGTACCCTCAAACGCTTCGCGGAAGCCCGTCTCGCGTGCGACCGTGGAAGCAGTAGCAGCGTTGACGTTCACAATGCCGATCTTGCCGGAGGTAACGCCCTTTGCGTTCAGTGCGTCGAGCATGGTCTGACCCGCGGTCTTGCCGGCGGCGGTGTTATCGGTGGAGAAGGTTGCCTCAGTCAGGACATTTGCCGGAGAGTCGACGTAGACGATCTTGATGCCTGTATTGGCAGCTTCCTTCAGAACCGTGGAGATCGCGCCGGAACCGTTGGTCGCGACGATAATTGCGTTGCAGCCGCTGGCTATGGCGTTATTGACCTGCTCGATCTGCTGTGCATCGTCCTTGGTGTTGGGAGCCATGAAGACGAGCTCCACGCCCGGTTCGGCGGCAGCCTTTTCTGCGCCCTCTTTGAGGGTGATCCAGTGCTGGTCGATGGAGTCCATGGTGATCAGCGCGAGCTTAGCTCCGCATATGACATATTCCATCCTTTCTACTCAATTGGCTTTCAGTATGCGATCCACCACCAATTGTCTGAATTCAGGTGACAGAGAAATAAAATACGCAGTAAAACCAGTAACTCGGACAACGAGATCGGGATATAATTCCGGATTTTCGTTGGCAGCTAGAATTTTGTCCTTATCAACAATATTTACATTGATAAGAGTACCACCCCGTGCAAGATGAGTTTCCAGCAGAGCTTTGATCTTCTCTACACCACCGTGCATTCCTATGAAGCCGGGATCAAGCTCCATTTGGAATGGACACGTATTCCCCATGCCACACTGTACGGCAGCAATAGCCTCACTCATAGTAGTCATTGCACCGTTTTTAATAGAACTGGGGAAGGGATTAGCTCCATGGTTTATGGGTGTTCCTGCATTTCTGCCATTAGGTGTTGCTCCTACGCTCTTTCCTAACAGTATGGTCTGCGACCACGAGAACAAACCGGGAATAAAGTTAACGTAATCTTCTTCGCCCAAAGGCGCATTCACAACGATGTCAGTAAATAATTTTGAAATACGCACCGCCCACTTTTCACCCAGAGAATTCCACTGTCCATATTTCTCAGCATTGTGAAGCAATGCTTTCATATACGCGCCATTTGTACAGTCATAATTAGTGTTGAGAGCAGTTATTACATCGCACCAGCGCAAGCGGTTTTCTCGCTCAATTCGCTGCTCAAGCGCAGCAAAAGAGTCTGCTGCAACAGCGATTCCAGAACCGTCTACACAAATATTATAGTACTCAAGAGTTCTGTGGGACGCATCATCGCCTTTTTCAATGGGTCCGTAGCAGAACAAGTTCAAAAACAGTTCAGGTGCATTTTCTCTCTGTCTCTGTAAATGCTTATCATTGGTGAGAACTATCAACTCCATAGCCTTTCTCACATGATTTTCAAAATATTTCCAAAGGCAATCGGTGGAGTAGTGCATTTCTGATACCAACATATCCTGCCATGCAATTTCAAAGCATTTTGCCAGATTAATTTTTATTGTGTCGCTTCTGGTATATTCTACTCCCGGCGTTGCCATCCAATGGCAACCTACAGCAATGCGCCTCGTCGCAAGCTCCTTCGGAAGTCCACGCCGAACTAAACCGTTAACCAAGGAATCATCTCCTGAAAAACGAGGCCAGCCTTGCTTGTGCTTTAGCAATAGTTCTATGCCTCTACGGAAGAAATCCTGATCAAGGTTCTTATGTACACGAACCGTAAGATTCAAGGATGTATTCAGACGGTCTCCTGCTTCAAAGATAAGCCATGACACCCGACTAACCATGTCTTTTCCGTCCTTATCCGGACCTCCCAGCTGAAAATACTTAGTGTCGGAATACAGAAGACCGGCAATATAGAATACTGCATCCTCGTCATCAATCAGACCTCCTGCTATATCGTGCTCATAATATGGGCGAAGAAGTTCATCAAGCTGTCCTCCTGCTCCATCTCTATTAAAGCAACGACCCGCAAGATTGTACCAACTGAAAAACTGGCATGCCTCACGAAGAGTGCGTGGTGGTTCCAACGTGATATGTTCGTTTGCAGCCAACATCTGTTCCAGATTATCTCGCTCCAGAGGATCATCATTCTCTTCTATCTGTCTGCGAATCTCATCGCTTGTGCGTTGGATCCATCTTATGGTAGCAAGGAGAAAAGTCTCTTCTGCGGCATAAAAGGTGCGCTTCTCTTCGGTATCGTTGTTGATGGCAGCATATTCCCGAACTTTATTCAAAAGTCCACCCCAGCCGAGTTTGAATCCTATACTCACATCTCCGCAGAAATGGTTTTCACCGCCCATTCCAGAGATTATATCGTACTTGGCAAGCTGGGAATATACATCTGGCGTAACCCAATCTTTTCCTTCGCGTATTGTGCGGAACCTGGTGAGTATCTTATAGTAGTTACCAGCCATGGAGTTATAAGCAAGTACAACAGGTGGGAAAGAGTCAACCATGCTTTCATAGTTTTTCGCCCATGTGGTGTAGCCGTAGAATTCGCCATTCTCTTCCCTTATAGGCGGCTCCCAGTCATAGTCTTCAGGACAGGCAAATTCATTATAGTCATCCTCGTCCAGATAGCCGCGCTGGACGAGTTTTTTCTTGGTCTCTTCAATTTTTCTGTCGCGCAGACGTTGAATTTGAGCGGAGTACCAAGTTCTTTTTTCTTCAATTGACAGATTATTTAAGCCCATTTTTGCTTCTCCTTTGACAAGCCTTATTCCTGACCCCATACGACCTTAATTCCACTTTTCCCAGCTATATGTGCAAGTTCAGATACACGCTGTGCAGAAAGAGGTCTTGCTTCATGGAGAGTATAGTCCTGACCTACCATCTCATACTTGGATTCTGCCAACACATTGTAGTTTAGCAACTCATAGTAACAAAGATTCTTCAATTCACTGCCGAATTCTCCAATATTTCTGATATTTTCATCATAATCTGTGATGCTGGGGATCAAAGGTGTGCGCATAACCATCGGAATAGAATAATCATTCAGATGAAGTGCATTTTCCTTGACTCGTTTATTTGAAATACCGGTGTGTTTTATATGCTCTTGCTCATCAAAGAGTTTCATATCAAAGAAAATACAGTCAAGATATGGAATTAACTTTTCCAGTGAAGTAAAGGGAAAGGATAGATTGCTCTCTACGGCAGTCTTTATTCCGCCCTCTTTGCATAGACGTAATATCTCTGCAGTAAAGTCTGCCTGCATCAGTGGTTCTCCGCCAGAGACTGTTATGCCGCCACCACTGTTACGATAGTAATCAATGTCCGAAGCTATTTCTTCGAAAATGCTCTGTGCGCTACGTTCATCTCCGATAAGTTTTCTTGCACCAGTGGGACAGTAATCCTTGCAGTGACCGCAGCCAATACACTTCTCCTTGTAATAGATCATCTGCGGCTCGGGACTTATGGTCTCTGGATTATGGCACCATGTGCAGCGCATGTTACAGCCTTTCAAAAACACAGTGGTACGGATGCCATCACCGTCGTGCAGACTGAATTTCTGGATATCTGTGACTATTCCCATCATACACACCTCTTATAAGATCTTGCTGTACTCATTACAAAGAACGTAACGCAGAGCTTCGTCCTCTTCGATGTTTACGTAGCAAGGCATTTCAGGATTGAAGTGATTGTCTATATTGTCATCATTGATGGAGGAGACCTCACCTACAACAAGTTCACCGTCCTCTGTGACGCCAAAAGTGTGATACATACTGGGTGTCAGTGTTATGCTCTGGCCCTTTGTGAGATAAAATCTCTTTCCTGCCTCAATAGTGTGCAGAATTCCATCCATGTAAACCGCTACTAGGCTCTCTCTATCTATTTTTCCGTCAGGCGTAGAGTTGAAAAGCTCAATCCACAGCTTGCCGTCACCAGCGCGGTTGATTATGTCTTCACTCTTTGTGTAGTGGAAATGGGTGGGCAAATACTGTCTGGGCTTGAACAAAAGGAGCTTCTCGGCATAAGGAACGCCGGCACTTCCATCCAGAAGTCCGTTGCGGATGGTATAAAGAACCCCTCCGACTTCCTCAAATGTGCCCAAACCATAATCGGTAACATCCCAACCTATCATTACCTTCTGAATTGTATCGCTCTTATCTTTACTATTTTTCCAATCTTCGAGTGTCCAGTAGGCATAGTCCGGGAGTTTACAATTTTCTTTTTCCAAAAGAGCGATCGCCCAGTCTATTGCGGAATTTACAACACTTCGCTTCATGCTAAAGCACCCTTTTTTGATTACGCATCTATACGTTCACACACCAACAGCCGCGCGGAGCAATTTTTCCTGCGTTGCTTCGCTGTGTTGGAATTCACCACTTATTTTTCCGGAACGGATAACAAGAATTCTATCGCACATGCTCAGAATTTCCTGCATCTCCGATGACATAACAATAATCGCCATTCCCTGATTGGCTAGATTGTCAAGCAAAGCATAAATCTCGGCTTTTGCACCTACATCAATGCCTCGAGTTGGTTCATCGACAATAAGAACCTTTAATCCTTGCTTTAATATCCAACGTCCAACAATGGCTTTCTGTTGGTTTCCGCCAGAGAGATTTGCAATTCTTTGCTGCAGCGTAGGGGTTTTAATGCTGAGAGCATCCACCATTTTCTGCGCATTTTCTGTTTCTTTTTTTCGATTAATAACAAAGCCGTTGACCAATTGGGAATATGAGGCTACATTTAGATTGTTCTGTACGCTGTCCCCAGGGATTATTCCAAATTCCCTGCGATTTTCGGGAATCAATCCCATACCCATTTTCACAGATATTTCGGGGTTGGACGGCGGCAATAATGTTCCATCAAGCGTAATGGTTCCAGAAAGACGGGGATCTATTCCATACAATGCATACGCAAGTTCGGTACGCCCTGAACCCATAAGACCGGAAACACCTAAAACTTCGCCTGCACAAAGCGAAAAATTGATGTTGCTTACCTTTTCAGTGCTTAAATCTTTTACTTCAAGTATAATTTTATCACTGTTTCGCTCACTCTTCTTAAAGGTTTCATCCAATTTTCGCCCTACCATGTGATGTATCAGACTCTGCTCGGTGAAAGTTTCGGTTTTGTCCGTAATAACATGCTGACCGTCGCGCAAAACAGTGATTCTATCACTGATTCGGAAAATCTCATCCAATTTATGCGATATGTAGACAATTGCTTTACCCTTTGCCCGCATCTTGTCTATCACCTCCATCAGACGATCGATTTCCTGTGGAGCAAGAGAGGATGTGGGTTCGTCAAAAATGAGTATGGACGGATTCCTGGCGTAGACACGCATGATTTCGACCATCTGTTTGTGAGCTATGCTCAACGTAGAGACCATTGCTTTGGGATCTATGTCAAAAGCAAATTCCTTCAAAATCCGCTCTGTGTCCTCATAAAGCTTCTTCCATCGAATTAGTCCGCAGGAATTCTGCGGAAGATGTCCATAGAACACATTCTCAGCAATTGAGAGAGTGTCAACAACATTCAACTCCTGATAAACTACAGCAACGCCGTGCTTTAGCGCATCATCGGGTTTGAGGAACGTGGTTTCCTGCCCCTGAACATAAATCTTCCCTTCGTCTGGAATGTAGTTTCCTGCAATAACATTTATCAGAGTGGATTTACCGGCACCATTTTCTCCAAGCAAGGCATGTACTTCACCATCATATAAGTCAAATTCTATGTCTCTCAGAGCATATACGCCTGGAAAGCGTTTGTGAATCCCAGCCAGCTGCAGTCGTGGAATGCGGTCATTCAACACTTTTCACCTCCTCGGTATGAGCGAAGCGTGCCTTAATAATGCTACGATTCATTTTATCTTTCTGACGTTCATCGAAATACACGGCAATAATAATCATTGCGCCACGGATAATATACTGCCAGAAGGAGTTTATATCCAGCATAGTAAGGCCATTAGTGAGAACAGAGAAAATGATAACACCTATCATAGCGCCAAAAATAGAGCCTTTACCGCCCGACATACTGACACCACCGACAACAACAGACGCTATAACCGTCATCTCAAAGCCTTCGCCTGCGGTGGGCTGACCGGAAGTTAGACGAGCTGCAAGAACTATTGCAGCAAGGGCAGTCATAAGACCACAGAAGGAGTACGCCATCATGGTTATCTTGTTAGAAGGAAGACCAGCTAATTTGGATGCATTGGGATTGCCACCAATAGCATAAATTTTACGCCCCAGCGCTGTCTGGCTTAGTACGAACCATGCAGCGAAAAGCAAAACTATCCATATAATGAAAGGAATTGGAACTGAGCCAATGTTTCCTTTACCAATTTGAATGAATTCATTATTGGATATTGCAATAGAGCGACCACTGGTGGCTATCAGAACTGCACCACGTAAAATTGTCTGCATACCCAGAGTAACTATTAAGGGCATGAGCTTCATTTTTGTGACAATTGTGCCGGTGAGGAAACCAAGCATGGTGCCCATCAGCAACCCGGCAGTTATGGCCAAAAAAACACTATCAGTAGCAACAAGAATAGTTGCAACCAAGGCTCCAATAACACCTTGGTACGCACCGATGGAAATATCGATACCACCTAGCAAAATTACAGTCATCATGCCTATAGCAGCAATACCTGCTTGGGACGTCTGTCGAAGAAGTGTAATTATATTGGATTTGCTGGCGAAATTAGGGGCTGTGACAGAGAAAAACACGCAGAGAAGAACAAGGAGTAAAAGCATGATCAACTGGTCAAGTTGAAGTAAAGATTTAATTCTTTTTTTCATAATTTAACCTTTCTGGAATATGCAAATGCTTATATTATGGCAAACGGATTTTACCATATTGAGTTACTGAACGGTGTCAGAGAACAGATTGAGTGTGTCATAGACCAAGTGTGTGACGGCTACGTGCTGAAGAAGCCCAGAATGTATCGAAAACGGGCCCGAAAAGACTATCTGAATTTGGTGAAGCGGAAGAAGCACAGCACACAAGTAATTCGGAAGGCGATTCGGAAACAGCTTCAGTACATTCGCAGAGATGTGAGATACATTGTTAAATATGTGCAAAGCGGCATCGTATTGACGCAGGCCCCAAAGGGCTGCATGAACCTGATGACGACAGTATATGAACAGCAGCACCTCATGTTTGAAATCGGCTCTCACAGCATCCCGAGGCGGATTGTCAGTCTGCCGCAGCCATGGGTCAGGCCGATTGTACGGGAGAAAGCCCATGCAAATACAGCGTTTGACACCAAACTCCACATCAGTTTGGTTGATGGCTACATTCGGGTCGAGTGCCTGGATTTTAAACCCTATAATGAGGCCGGGGACTTCTACCGCGCAGTGGAAGGATACCGGGGCGCTATGGACGGTATCCCGCGCGAATTCTGGCCAACAAACTCTATCGGAATCGCCAGACATTAGCATGTTGCAAAGAGCGAGGCATTCGGCTGGCAGGACCAGCATTGGGAAAGCCACCCAAGGAGCAGACACTGACGAAACAGGCAAGAGCCTAGGGTGTATTTGAAAAGTCAAAAATAGCGAAACGGACAAGAAAAAGACACAAACAAGTGGTAAGACAAGGGCAGAAAGAAGTGACAAGCATGAAAGACCGTCGTTATGAACTTACCGATAAGGAATGGGAACTGATCTGGCCGCTTATTCCGATCTCGCATACCGGTCGCCCGCAGAAGGATATTCGCGCGCATCTCAATGGCATCCTGTGGCTTGCCCGCAGCGGTGCGCGCTGGAGCGATCTTCCGGCGAGATTCGGCCCACATCAGACGGTGTACAGCTGCTTCTGCCGCTGGCGGGACGATGGAACCCTGAAGAAGATTTTCGAGCTCTGCGCAGCCTCGAGCACAGGTGCGGATCTGAGCATGGATTCAACGTCGATCAAAGCATCCGTGCAGGCAAGTCGTGGAATAAGAAAGCGAGCAAAAATCAGACATCAAGCAGCATCGGCAAAACACGCGGAGGTCTGAACACGAAAATCCATGCCATCGTTGGAAAAGACCTGCGGCCTGTGGCTTTTTTGCTGTCTGCCGGAAATGTTGATGATTGTACGGAGGCAGTTCCTTTGCTGAAGCTGCTTCCGGATCTGAAGGACTGCGATATTCTTGCCGATAAAGCCTATGGCACAAAAGAGATCCGAACCTATCTGCATGACCAGTCCGCCCGCTATACGATCCCGCCGAAAGTGAACACAAAGCAGCCGTGGCCATTTGATAAAGAGATGTATAAACGGCGGAATGTGATAGAGCATTTCTTTAATCGCCTCGAGGAATTTCGCCGTGCTGAGACACGCTATGACTCGTTCCTTGCCTTTGTAATGGTCGTCGCTTCGTGTGTCGCTTTCAGCATTTTGCACATCTGATTGCTGTTTTCAGATACCCCCTAGAAATATCAGAATATCTGTGACCGCAACGAAGTCGAGGGTGTCTTCAGAACCGGCAATGCGACCTATGGATTAGGCCGCATTGCCGCACATCTGAAGGAGACGAACTTCTGCGTCATTGGGGTGGCTCTGATCCTGACGAACCTGGCCAAGAGACTGTGGTCTCTTTTGCGTCTTATTTTCTGCTGGCTGCAGTGGGGCGATTACAACTTGCTCGTTTGTCTGCCTATTTTTCGCAGAGTTGCGGAGCAACCCCTAAATTACGCCCTGCAGCGGGGAAACATCCACCGCTGGACACGTTTCACACAAGATTAGTCAAGCGCCTCGATTGCAGCAAAATTCTCACACCATGCACCGGATTCATCCTGATAGCAGAACTCACCAAAATTCTCGGGGGTGAGCATAACGAGCTTAAGCTTGACGTGATCCTCGACTTTCTCACCGTTCATCAAACGCATTGCGGTCTTGACGAGAGTGGCACCAGTATAGCGAGGAGCGAAGAACAGACCAGCAACATATTCACCGCTCATCAGAGCCTCACGACCAACATCGCCTTCCATACCCAGACCAACCACAGTGAGCTTGTCCATGTCATAGCCGGCCTCTTCATATGCGCTGATACCGCCGGTAGTAGTGTTGTCATTAATACCGAAAATGCAGTTGATTTCGGGGTGAGCAATAACGGCACTACCCGCCAGTTCAATGGACTTCTCCTTGGTCCCGTCAGTATCGATTTCCTGTACGATTTCATATTCGATGCCGCTGTCTTCAAGTGCAGCCTTATAGCCCGCCATACGGTCGCGGCAGTCTGCGTAAGCTTCCTGCCCCAAAGTAAGGATAAACTGCTTGCCAAGATTGTTTTCCTTCACATAGTTTGTTGCAAATTCACCGATGGCATAACCGGCATCATAGTTTTCCGCAGCAACCAGAGTGTCGGCGCCTTCGATGCGGTTGGACTCGCAGATAACATAGATGCCGGCCTCGTGTGCCATTTCAACAACGCCTGAACATGCAGCTGCATCAATGGGGGTAATAACCAGAACATCAACACCAGAGTTGATAAGGTTCTCTGCACCATTTACCAGTGCAGTCTGATCAAAACCTGAGTCCACGAACTGCAACTTGATATTGTCTTTATCGGCGGCATATTCTTCCATACCAGCCTTGATGTTCTGATACCACTCATGGCTCATGTCACTGATAACGTAGCCAATGAATAGTTCGTCAGTTGCTTCGGTAGCAGCGGGATCCTCGGGATTCTTAGTTGCTTCGGTAGCAGCGGGATTCTCGGGATTCTTAGCACTGCAAGCGGCCAGACCGAGAACCATAACTACTGCCAGAAATAGAGCGAGCATTTTCTTCATTTTTTCTTTTCCTCCTAAATTTTTTATTGCTATATCAGAAAGGCAATACCCTTCTGCATATGCACATATACATATTATTCATGAGGTTTTGGAGCAGCTTAGCGAACGGAACAAATTAATTCATCGCCTTAACTTTAGTCCATATTCTAGCACAGCCTACAACTCGTGTCAACCCGTTTTACAAAATATTCTGATAATTTGCGGCGAGTTTGTGAATTTGCACATAAGATCGTTTATGCCGTTTGTGCATTATCACAACGGCGTTGATTCATTTAATTCAGTGGCAAAATTATTGTTGAATTTATCTGAATATTCTGATATTATGGAGACGCTATAATTTGGTCATTGAATTGTTGCCATAACTGCACTGCACCATATTGCAGAGACAACGTGACATTCAGTATAAACATAAGAAAGGAACGCATCGAAATGAAACATACAGATAAAATTTTGCGACATGTAGGCAATATGGAACAGATGGCATATGTCAGGCGCATGTTTTTTGGAGAGGGACATGCCAAAAATACAGGCGTATTTTCATTTGATAACGGTATAATTTCTTTTTCCGTTGCCATTGACCACGGAATGGATATAGTGTCCCTCCGTTACAAAGGGAAAAACCTCACTTTTCTGTCGAAGGCCGGAATGCTCGGTAATGCCTCTGATTATTCACGGAATATAATGTGCGGTCTTTTGTTCACTTGTGGTCTGGATAACATAGGTACACCCACAGAAAGCAGTCCTCAACATGGAAGGATTAGGGCGCTCCCAGCAGAACACACTTCCTCCCATGCTTATTGGAAAGATGGAGAATATAATTTAGCGTGCGAGGGAGAGGTGCGACAGGGCACACTTTTTGGTGAAAATCTCACTCTGCGCCGACACATCTCTACGCAGCTGGAAAGCCCGTGCATTGTGCTTGAAGATGAAATTATAAACAACAGTTTCAGAGATGAACCTCTCTACCTTATGTACCATTTCAACTTTGGTTACCCCCTTTTAAGCGAGGGTTCTCGCATAATTATTCCCAGCCGTAAATGCACACCCCGGAACGAATCCGTTTGCAAAGCTATGGTCGACACATCGCCTTACATTATGGATGCGCCTGTAGATAATTACCCGGAGCAGGTATTTTTCCATGAACTTAATGCGGACAAAAACAAAAATACTTTCTGCGCCCTTGTCAATGCCGAAGGGAATCTCGCAATCAAACTTAGTTTTTCCCGGGATGAATTGCCTTATTTTACACAGTGGAAAAGTATCGGTTCCGGTGACTATGTTGTAGGGCTCGAGCCAGGATTCACACCTCTTGATGGAAATGCCGCCCCCTTTCTTGCTCCAGGTGAAGTGAAACGAACACGACTGACCATAGAAGTTGCAGAAGGAGAGGAAGCTATTCTTGCTCTCGAACGGGAGGCCAACAATCTTTAATAACAAATTAGGAGCGACCTTATGAGCGAAATAACCTCGGCTTCTTATAACCAGCAAGACATCAAATTAATGAACCGGTCTACAGTTTTGAGACTGCTTTGCGTTCATGGCATGTTATCAAGAACGCAACTTTCATCCCTTACCGGAATGTCTAGGGCTGCAATCACCAATATCGTAAACGAAATGCTGCAGCGAGGAATTGTCAGCGAATGTGACCCCGCAGATAGTAAAGAACTGCGCGGGCGTCGACCTATTAGCCTGAAAATACTACCTGGTCAGTTCGTTGCAATAGGCGTGAACATATCCCGTGGAAAGATAAAAGGCGTGCTGTTGGATTTGAACGGGACTACCCACAAGATTCTTGTTGCGCCACTTGCCGACGAAACCGCGGCATCTCTTATGGCAAAATTATTTTCGATCATAGATTATCTGCTTGAGCACTTTCACGAGTATGGTAAACGCTGCATAGGTATTGGCCTTTCCGCATTAGGACCAATAGATTTGTCAACAGGTACACTTCTGACCCCCACATATTTTAACAACATATCCAATATTCCTCTGAAACAATTGCTTGAAGATCGTTATAGCTATCCCATTATAGTTGATCACGATATCAACGCAGCAACCATTGCTGAAAAGTTCTTTGGCAATGCAAGATTCTCTGACAATTTTGTTTATTTAGGCGTAGGGCAAGGCATTTCCTGCGGCATGTGCATAAACGGAAGTCTCTGTAAGGGTACACGGGGGTTTTGCGGTGAAATAGGTCACTGTTCGGTAAATCCTCATGGTGAGCTGTGTTCATGTGGGAACAGAGGCTGCCTGGAGCTTTATGTTTCAACAAGAGCAATTCTGGAGCGGGTGCGCAATGACATTGCAACCGGAGAAAAGACCCAACTTGCTGAAAACACGAACATTACTTGGGAAGGATTTATACAGGCAGTTTCAGAGAGGGATTTGTATGCTTACAGCGTTTTACGCGATGCAATAAGTGTTCTTTCCAATTCTGTCGTGACACTGATCAATATGCTTGACCCGGAGCTTATTATTATTGGCGACAGTCTGGCCCTTGGTGGCGAAGTTGTGATTGATATGCTGAAAAGAATGATTGCTACAAAGGCTTATTGCAGTGACCACGTTTCCGTTCCGATACAGCTGTCCCAACTTCACGACCATTCTCCTGCGGTCGGCGCTGCTTGTGTTGTTTTAAATTCTTTATTTAACTCGGAAATAAATATATTTGATTAAGGTAAGACCACAGCTTAAACCTATTTGTCAATAATACTGCAGGGCGCCAAAATAGATGTCAGCTTTGCTAGTAAGCGTCAAACCTAACCGCGCATGGACAGGCATGAGACAATAGTAACGGGACGTTGCGAAACGTTCCGTTACTGTCATATTGGAGGTATAGGGATGACAAGCGCAGAGTTGAAACACCGTGCGAAGCTGCGTAAGCGTCAAACCTCCCGAGACCGCAGAAAATTCTGTGTAATCGACGTTCCTCGACAGTATGAAAATCTTCGACTAAGTCAAGAATGAGAACAAACATTCAAGACAAAGGAGACGAAGATTCTGCAGCCAGTACCACAGGATTTGTTGAAGGAATACGTTCAGAGCCAACACTTCACCAGTACGACGGAGATCATGGAAGCCATGAAGGAAATGTTCCGGGACGTCATCCAGACCGTCATGGAAGTGGAGATGGACGAGGAGCTTGGTCGAGAGCGTTGCGAACGCTCGGACGCGCCGGAGGGAACCTCGAGAAACTACCGCAACGGCTACACGAAGAAGACCGTCAAGACCCAGCTGGGCGAGGTGGACATCAAGGTTCCCCGGGACCGGAACGGCTCCTTCGAGCCCAAGATCATCGGCAAGTATGACCGGAATGCGGACGGGATGGAAGATAAAATCCTGGCGCTATACGCCTGCGGCATGAGCCAGCGGGATATCGCCGAGCAGATCAAGGAACTGTACGGCGTGGAGATCTCTCCGGAGCTGGTAACGAAGATCAGCGAAAAGATCATGCCGGAGGTCACAGCCTGGCAGAATCGTCCGTTGGAGCCGGTGTATCCGTTTGTGTTCATGGACGCCATTCACTACAAGGTTCGGGAAGACCGGCGATATGTGACCAAAGCAGCCTATGTGGTTCTGGGTGTCACCATGGATGGCAGGAAGGACATCCTGGGAGTCTGGATCGGAGAGCATGAAAACAGCAAATTCTGGCTGAATGTGCTGAATGACCTCAAAAGCAGAGGCGTTTTGGATGTATATCTGTTCTGCACGGACGGCCTGTGTGGGATGATGCAGGCGATCGAGGCCGTCTTCCCAAAAAGCCGGCTGCAGCGCTGCATCGTGCACCAGGTGCGCAGTTCCACCAGATATGTCAGCTATAAGGACATCAAGAAAGTCGTTGCGGATCTTAAGAAGATCTACAGTGCCGTCACACTGGAGGAAGCCGAGAAAAATCTGCAGACCTTCGCAGAAATCTGGCGCAAGCAGTACCCCTCCTGCGTGAAAAGCTGGGAGGAAAACTGGCCGGTTTTAAGCACATTCTTCGAATACCCCGTGGAGATTCGGAAAATCATATACACGACGAACATCATCGAGGGCCTGAACCGCCAGTTCCGGCAGATCACGAAAAATAAGCCCTCCTTCACAAACGATGATTCCCTGCGCCGGATGCTGTATCTGGCCTCTCAGCGCATCGTGAAGCACTGGCACGCCAGATGTCAGAACTGGGATCTGGTGCTCAGCCAGCTGGAGATCATGTTCGCCGACCGAGCCGTTGGCTGACTCCCTTGTCTTAGTATGCCATGGCGGCCAGCCCGTCATTCACGCCGTGCCGGCGCGCATACCGTTCTGACCGCCATGGCTTTCGGTAATCAAGGGATTCAGGCCAGAATCCGCCCTGCTTTCCAGCGCCATTCTTGACTTTGTCGAAAATCGCTTACACAAAATTTTACGTCGGGCCAACCTCCCCGCGTATAAAAGGCCGCCATCTCAAGGAGAACTGTTGCTCACCGAGATGGCGGTCTTTTATTTATGAGGCATATGGCATTCTTCCGGGGCATTTGCGGGAAGCAGCTTTTCAGCCCATGCTTCATCAGTTTCGCTCAGCTGCGGCGCGTTTTGCAGAACCCAAAGCAGATAGCGGTACGGATCAAGGCCATTCTCCTTCGCCGTTTCAATCAAGCTGTAGATCACGCTGCTGGCCTGTGCGCCGCCCGGCGTATTGGCAAACAGCCAGTTCTTCCTGCCCATCACAAATGGTTTCATGCTGCGCTCGGCACGGTTGTTGCTCAGCTCCAGTCGGCCATCCTCCAGGTATCTCGTTAAGTACGGCCACTGCTCCAGCAGGTAATGGATCGCCTTTCCCAGCGCAGATTTCGGCGCTGTTTTCGTCTGCATCTCATTTGCCCATGACAACAGCGCGTCTAAAACAGGTTTCTCCTGTTCCAGCCGCTTTTCATACCGTTCCTCCGGCGTCAGCTCTGCCAATGCCTGCTCCAGCTTGAAAAGTCGGGAGCAATCGCATTCGCCAATAGCCGCGGGAGAATCCTTCCGTTTCTCTTGCGGCAGAGTGCTCAGTGCCTCGTCAAATTTTCGCCGCGCATGTGCCCAGCAGCCCACCACACGAATGTTCCCCGGCAGCCTGTGGTATCCCTGGTATCCGTCCGCGTGCAGCACCGGCTCCCTGCAAAGCCGTTTATGCAGCGCATCGTAGACCGGCTGCAGCCATTTCTCCGAAGCCTTCAGCAGCCAGTTGGCCATCGTCTGCCGGGACAGCTTCAAGCCCTGACGGTTGAATTCCTGCTCCAGGCGGTACAGCGGCGAGTACATGACAAACTTCTGCGCTGCCAGATACGCCACTGCCTCCGCGGAGGCAAAGCTGCCGGGCAGCAGCGCAGGCTCTTTCGCTGCCTTTACAATGTTGGCCTCGCCGGTCTCCTGCTCGCAGTTCTTGCAGGCGTAGGTGTAGTTATACGTCCTCGCGAACCCAGAACTCCGCCGGCTTCATCTGCAGCGTCCGGCGAACCTCTTTGACGATCTCAACCAACTCGCTGCCGCAGGCAGAGCAGATCCGCTCATTCTTCGGCAGACGGTGCTCCACCGCCTCAGTGCGAGTCCCCCTCCGGAACGACATCCAACACATTGCCGGACTGCCGCTTGCGCTCGTGCGCCTTCACAGCAACAGGCTTCTCAGCGGCGGCTTTGGTTCCGGAAATATAGGCTTTCGCTTCGTTGTAAGTAAAACTCAGCTGCTCCATGACCATCTGCTCCGCCTGCTCCGAAGAACGGCCAAACAGCTTCTTTTTGGACAGCTTCAGCTGCTCCAGCAGCCACTCATTCTGCAGTGTCAGGCTGGTAATGACCTGTGCCTGTTCCTGTTCGCGGGCAGCAAGCTTTGCTTCCAGTCTTGCATGTTCCGCCTCAAGCTTGATGCGCTCTGCTTCAAGCCTTACTCGCGTTGATTCCAACTGCGCATTTTTCTGCTGCAATCGCTCATATTCCGCACGGGAAATGGTGACCATTTCCGCCGTGTTACTTGTCTGCATTTCTCTGTTTTCCATGCAAACATTATACCACAGAATGCGGCAAAAGGCCAGTGCTTTCAATGGTTTTTACCCATTTTCCATGCTCAGACAGTGGTCAATCCCGTTACCGGGCGGTGGGCCTTCGGCTGCTCGATCTGCAGCCCCTCCATGAGCCAGCGGTACTGCTGCGGCGTTAGCACCTTTACCTCGGATTCCGAGCGCGGCCACTGGTACGCGCCCTGTTCCAGTCGCTTGTACAGCAGGATGAAGCCGTCCTTTTCCCAGTACAAGCCCTTGATACGGTCTCGCCGCCGCCCGCAGAACAGGAACAGCGTGTTGGTAAATGGATCCAGTTCAAACTGCTGCTGGACGAGGCGCGCCAGGCCGTCTATGCCTTTACGCAGATCTGTGTAGCCACAGGCAATATAGACTTTATCTGCGCCGGTGAAGTCGTTCAGCATAGTGTATTTTGGGCTTTGCCCGTGTCAACACAATGGCACATACACTCGGAATGTCCATCCAGCAACACCAACAAAAAAACCTGCTCAAATTCTACGTTTTGCCGAGGGCAAAAAAGAGCCGCTCTCCCGAAAAATCCTCGGAAAAGCGGCTCAAAAAGCCTTGGGTAAAGGTACAGGTCCATCGAATTTGCCAAAGCCCATTTTGGCATCTTTTTGTCACGCTTCTAAAAATGGGCGCAAAAAAGCCCGGAAGTCGTTGAAACTTCTGGGCTTTTCGCGCTGATATCTTTTTTGGTTCAGCTTGATGGTTGCGGGAGGAGGATTTGAACCTCCGACCTCCGGGTTATGAGCCCGACGAGCTACCGAACTGCTCTATCCCGCGATGTTGACTTTTTGCTCCTGAGAACTGAACGCTAACTCTAAGGGTTATGAGCCCGACGAGCTACCGAACTGCTCTATCCCGCGATATAAGCTCTCAATGGAGCTTATTTATAATAGCATATCCGGGTGTCCGTGTCAAGAGTTCTTGCAAAATAATTTCCATGCCCGGCCCGCAAAGAAGAGACGGTCTCCCGCCTCTTCTCATCTTGTTATTCGTCGTCTTTCGCAGCACTGCCGCGCTGGAAGCCGAGATATCTGGTGCCCTGAAAGCTGAGCTTGCCGGCATCGCCCTCGACGAGCAGACCGTAATCCGAGCCGTCGACAGGGAGTTCCAGCCGGTCGCCGCTTTCAAACTCGAAGGTCACAAAATACTTGCTGTAAGTGTAGCTGCGCATCATATCATTGTCTCCGCTGCTCTGACGGTTCTGGCCGACCTGCATCCGTTTGGAAACAACTTTTGCATCCGCTGTCACGCGCGGAGACTGGTCATTTTTGTGTTTCCGCTTTGCTCCTGACACAAGCGAACCGACGATTGTGCTGATGATGAAGATAAACACGACGAGAAACATCAGTGGAAAGAGCCTATCCATCAGTGCAAATCCCATATCGAATCCCATAGCACACTTCCTTTCTTTTCTTCATTTTTTCTTACATGGTATATAGACGAATCATACAGGAATTTGTTCCGCAGCGCAAACTTTTTCTTACTTCTGCTCCTCGCGGTAAAGGCGAAGGCCCTCTCTTCCCTCTTCGGTAACGGGTCTGAGCCAGCGCATGGAAAGGAAATGCCGCATACAGAAAATAGATTTTGGAATGTCCTCTCCCAGATACGCCGTCATCACAACGCCGAGGAACGGCAGATGCAAAACGCGCGCAGCCACGAGCGTCAGCGGAATCGACACCAGCCAGAGGCTGCCGAGGTCTAAGAACATGCCCGTGAGCGTATCGCCGCCCGAGCGGAAGACGCCCACGACCTGCACATAGGAAATGTTCCGGAAGAAATACTCGAGCGAGCAGAAAATTGTCACGGCGTAGGCCGTCGCGATCGTCGTGGCAGACAGGTTATCCCCCGTTGCAAAGAGCGCAACGAGCGGTTTTCTCGCCGCTACCATCGTGAGACCGACGATCAGGCCCATCAGCGGCACAAGGACAGAAAACCGTCTTGCATCCTCCACACCGCGCCGGATCTTGCCCCTGCCGATCGACTTTCCGACCATGATCACGCAGGCGTTGCCGAGGCCGACATAGAACGCGAACGCGAGCTCGGAGAAGGTCTTGAAAATCGTCATGCCCGCGTAATACTCGTAGCCGATGTTCGCGTAAATGCGGTTGAGCGTCAGCATGCCGAGCGCCCAGAGGCCTTCGTTGAGCGTAACAGGAAGGGCCCTTGCATAAAACTCGCCCACGTCGTGAAGACAAAACGCAAAGAGTTCCCTGACCGGCCCCATCAGGAGGTTCTTCTCGAATGCTGAGAAGACGAGGATCAGGACAGGACCCAGCCATGAGGAAATACACGTCGCGAGCGCCGCACCCTCTACACCGAGCCGCGGCAGACCGAACGCGCCGAAAATCAGGCCGTAATCCGCAAACGCGTTTGCGATCGTCGTGACGATGGAAACATAAAGCGGCAGCTTCACCCGCTCCGTGCCGCGCAGAACGTTCGACAAAAGATACGTCAAGGCAACCGCCGGATAAGAAAAGCACACGATGCGCAAATACCGGCAGCCCGCATCCACGACGGCAGGGTCGCTGTTGAATAGTCCCAGCACCCACTCCGGCGCGCAATATGCCACACCGAAAAAAGCCATCGAAATAAAAATCGCCGTCAGAAGGCCAAGTCCCATGACGCGGCGAATGCCCTTGAGGTTCTGAATCCCCCAGTATTGCGAGATGAAAACGCTCATGCCCGAGCACAGGCCAAAGCTCAAGAGCCCCGCCATCCAGCCCCACTGCGCCGCCATGCCGACGGCAGAGAGCGTCACGTCTCCGAGGCGCGAGACCATGAGCGTATCGACAAGCTGGAACGAGCTTGTCAGAACGTTTTGCAGCGCGACCGGCACCGCCAGCCGCACCGTCACCTTCCAGAAGGGCTTGTCTCCCAGATAATCTGTCAGTTTCATAAAAATACTCCAAGACAAAGCAGTGGGGATACCGGAGTCCGGCATCCCCACGAAGTTTTTGGTTGGTCGCGTGAGTGACCCATTTGGTTTTTTTGTCCCGCGCGCAGCCTCAAACCGTGCTCGTAGGGGGCGATGCCCACATCGACCCGCGCGGCCTCGAAACAAGTTCGTAGGGGCGGACGACTCTGTCCGCCCAAGGGAAGTTTCGATTTTGCCGTAGGTTTTCGCGTTTTGGACACGCGTTTTGCTGGGCGGACAGAGTCGTCCGCCCCTACGGCATTTTCGTACAGGAAAGGGAAATTATGCCATACCAGCCGTGATAATTGCCATCTTATAGACCTCGTCGGCAAACTTGGGGAACTGACCGGCCGTCTCGCCGCACTGGTATTCCAGCATGTGGGGCGGCAGGATGAACTCGTAGCCGTCGGCAATGTGGCAGTCGATGAAGTAGTTCAGCAGCGCCCATTCCAGACGTGCGCCCATGTCCTTATACATCCAGAAGCCGGAACCCGCCAGCTTGACGCCCCGGTCGTAGTCGATAAGACCCAGACCCTCGCACAGGTCAACATGGTGCTTGGGAGTGAAGTCAAACTTGTGAGGCTCGCCAAAGTAGCGCAGCGGCTCGTTGTTTTCCTTTCCACCGGGCTTCAGGTCGGGGTCGGGCAGGTTGGGCAGGCTCAGCATGGCGACGCGGTATTCGTCACTGAGGGTTTTCAGCTCGGTCAGCTCCTGCTCGATTGCCTCGGCGATCTGCACGGACTGGGCGTTGTTGGCGGCAATGGTAGCGTCCAGCTCGGACACGTCCTTGCCCTCCTTCTCGGCCTTCTTCTTCATGCCGAAGAGCTTGCCGTTTTCCTTGGCCAGCTTGATCAAATTGCCCTTTTCACGGTCCGTGGTGGCAATGATGTGCTTGGCCCATTCCTCGCCCACTTCCTTCTTGAGCAGTTCGGAAATGATGAGGTACTGGCTCATGGTTTCCGCCGTTGCA
>OFMP01000701.1_pt1 | contig 20899 bp, 20 predicted proteins | sample 1541841 | NCBI WGS metagenome assembly OFMP01 (sample SAMN04209226, study PRJEB22552) | human gut metagenome | biome: gut; material: feces | host: Homo sapiens | place: USA: Oklahoma
GCCCAATACCTGTTTCTTGGTTTGTAGAGACATGAGGCAGGTATTTCTTTCTTGTTTCCAACAAATACAGATGCCTCCACCCAAGCCTTTGGTTTCGTATAGAGAATGATACCCAATTGCTTCACGAGTTCTTCTCTCAACTGTTCTGCCTCCTGATGTGAGAATTTTCCCAAAGGTTTTAACTCTATGACAAAACCCAATGGAGGATCAGCAGGGAGGCTGTCTCCCATTCCCTCATTTCCATGCCTCTGATTTCCATTGGAACAACCTGCAAAAAACAGGATTGAGATTCCAACTATAAACAGCAATAACTTCTTCATAGAATATTCTTTTTATTTGTATTTTGCATAAATCAATACCGGTCTTCTCCTAGAAGATTCCTTGTATATCTGCATCACTTTCTCCACGCAGCTTAGCGATTGCTGTTAAAAATGACTTTTTCATATTTCTCTTCATTTTTGTTGTTTTTTTCTTTCTGTTTTTTTTTCTTTTCCGTATGAACTTTGATGGAATTTTTCATCAGATTATCAGAGGGCTGCCTTTACTTGGGCAGTCCTCCTTAGATGTTATGCGGCATTTCTTGTCAGCTTCTTGACCATGTTTACCAGGTCCACTCCTTCTGCAATCATTTTGGCGGAGTCGCATCGGTAGGGGAGTCTGCCACCTTTGCAGATGATAGGATCTCCGTGGTAGTTGATGTCTATGATGAGGATTAGGTCACCATTGTAGTTGTACCAGTTGTATTTGAGGGATGACATGAGCAGGGCATTGTCGTAGGTGTATGACTTGATGAATGGAACCAGCAGGGTATTCTGGAACTGGTCGAGGTTGGCCATCTGGGGATAGTTGGAGGCGATTTCATCCTGGAGTTTGCAAGTCTTGTTGGTCTTGTCGTTCACTCCTACGATGAGTTGGCATTGTTTCTGTTCCTCGCTATTGCACATGGCAACGATTGACTCTACGATCTCCTTGAGTTGTGCTCTGTCATCCTTGGTATTGCCCGGTGCATAGAACAGGCTTGCCTTCTTTTCCAGGGTCTGTGACTCTACGAAGTCCAATGGGAAGTCTACCATGGATGTAAGTTTCTCTACCTTTTGCTCCTCTGTCATGTTGATAGCTGAGATTACTTTCAGTGTTTCCAATCTCAGGTCCTCTTGAAGTGAAGGCAGCTGTGTGCTGAGTTGAGCCATCAGTTCTGGAAGGCAGTTGGACTGCTTATACGCTTTTGTATCCTTGAGCAGGTAAGTACCATCGATGTTCAGCTTATGTTCCTGATTGTTGTTGACTCCGTAGGTTTCATGGTCAGGGTAGTATGTCTTCTCGTCTTTTTTCACCATGATGACTGTTACGCCGATCTTGAGGTGACCATCTTCCATCATGGATTGTGGAAATGCCGGGAATTTATGCATTACGCTGAATGGGATGTAGATAGTCTTGTCATCTACTTCGATGACATACATGTTGCTGTAGTAGTTGGTAACTTTACCATTGAATTTGTTGAATTTGCACATAGTCTTGATATGTTTTAACTGAATATTTGTATTTTGATTGAAATGATTGATGATTGCTCCTAGCCAGTTTTCCTGTTGCTGGCTTGTCTTGTATGGGGCTTCCAAACCTTTGCATTTATAGGCTGATGTTGCCTGGTGATTTCTGCATTGCATTCTTTTCAAGGCTTGATATACCTGATGGGCATTGATTGGGGCCCAGTCTGCTTCTAGGAAGGGACTTTCTTCTGATGCAGGGTTCCTAACCTGGTAGGAAGCCCTGCTTGGAATGGTGACTTTGCTCATGCTACTAACTGTCTGAAGAGGTTTTCTACGATGTGTGTGAGTACGACGGCTTCTGCCAGGCGGATGAGGAGACCGATGAACATGGAGATGTTCTGATACACTCCATTGCCGAGGATACCCCAGAGTGGGCGGCAGAGGTACCACATGAAGTTACTTGCATTGCCAGTAGCTTTTACCAGGAATGTCAATACATCCAGTAGGATGATGATTCCGATGATGATACTGAAAATTGTCATGATATTTAAAATTTACATATGTCAATAGTGTCGCCAACTTACTTAACCATAGCGGCTTTGTCTTTCTGCGTGCAAAGGTAGGGAAACTCGGTGAAACTATATTTCACTGACTCAATTTTCCTTGATTTTGTCAGTTGAGAGGGTCTCCCATACCTTATTATATGCGCCTGTGGCATTGTCTAGTGGACGAATCCAGGGACAGAGATGATGAAGCCGTTTTCTCTTCTGCACTCTGGGTGTCCGGTAGCAGGGGCTACCACATCTTCTCTGCCTTTTTCTTTTGCAGCTGCTAGTACCATGGCCGATACGATGAAGGTGGTGTTGGGTTCTGGTTCCGGGAGATTTTCGATCTCTCCGTGCTTGACCTTGCAAATACCGTTTGCATTGAACTTGGTATAGGTATCTGCTACTCTTGCATTTCCTTCCGTAGGGAAGCTTGTGCCATCATTCAGGGTGATGGTGTGTGGTGTTAAGTTGATGAATTTCATTGTTCTCTTGTTTTTATTACTTTATATTTTATACATTGCTATCCTCCTACAGAAGTGGGGAGAAATAGCTTTCGTTTTATTTCGGGTGCAAAGGTACTTGAACATCGTGAAATGATATTTCACTGGCTCATTTTTCCTTGAATTTGTGTTTTAAGCCTAGAAAAACAGGGTGTTTTTGGAATGCAGGATAAGGTCGATATCTACATCCTGACCAATGATCTTCATGGCTCTGGCATAGTCCTCAGACAAAGGGACAATCAGAATGCTGTCGTTGTTGTCATACATCTTCTGAATCTCTGTTAGTTTTTGGGCTATGTCTTGCACTTCATCAGATGGCATGTCTGCCATGAAGATGGACTTCTGGACCCTTGTACATCCTTTTTTCAGTAGGAACTTTGCAATCAATGTTCTGACCTTGTTGCTGGTGATGTCGTACATGATGAAGCATATCATATAGCCTGGTTTCTTTTCTGCTGAAGAGATGATGTTCAGTATCTGTCTGATTCTTTCCGGTAGGGTGGGGAGCTCGTCTAAGTTCCCCGTTACTCTACCGATGGTTCCTGTGCCGGCTAAACCGGCTTGGCCAATCAGTCTGGTTTCTATGAGATGGTTTCCTTTCATGAGGTATATGTCAGAGTTTGTACGTAGTCATTTACCAGTTGCGCCATCATGCCATTGAGTTGCATGGAGGTTCCTCTCTTGGGAGATTCTACCACCGAGTATCCCTTGTGCCCGAAGAACAGGTTGATTTCTGCTTTCAGTTGATGGGTACGGAACATGAGTTTGATGCCGTACTGGATGTTTCTGGTATCATACAGTTCTACTCCTGTTTCTTCTATGGATTGCTTCAGGTCAGTGACTATGTTGGTGATTTCCTCGGGAACATAGATAGGGCGAACTTCCTGGGGCAGTTTCTTCTTTTGGCTCAGTTCGAGTCTTTCTTTGATTCTGTTCATGGTTTCCCGGTCAGGATCCAGATTTTTTTCTACTGGTTCCAGGTTCTGTACTTGTTTCTCTTGGCTGATGCTTGGCATTTTGTCTTCCTTGATGAACAGGTCCACGCAATCCAGATCCACATAGTTCTCCAAGTTGACAGGTGTGGCTGTCATGTTAAGGATGGCATGGTCGTCCGCAGGAATGAAGCAGGCTCTGGTCACGTCATTGGTTTTGAGGTCAATGAATGTTTCCAAGTGATGTTCCTTGGCGAAGTCCCAGGCGAACTGCTTGTAGAATGATGAATAGATGTTTTCATCCAGGCATGGTTTGTCGAGCAGGAAGATGAGTTTCAAGCCACAACCGCTAGGAGAGGTGAACATCATGGCGATGCGCTCGTCTTTTGCCAGTTCTGCTTTCTGCTCATCCAGCTGGATACTCTTCTCGTCCACATGGTCTATGTCCAGGACAAATGATGATACTGATGAGAAGTTTTCCTTTCTTCTGTAGTCTGGGTCAAAGTGGGCACAGACAAAGTAGGGGAGTGATTTTTTCATCAGGTTGTATTTGGCACTGTCCATGCGCTGGATACTGCGCAGGACTTCTGTCTGATTTCTGAGTGATGGCTCTGGGTGAGCAATCATCTCGAATAGGTCTATCATGTTGATAGATGTCAATTTTTCATTGGCAGCCACGATCTTGGTTCCCAATGATACAGTCTGCTCTTTCATATTAGTAGTGTTTTAATTGTTGTGCGAATTTTTGCATATAGAGAAATATATGGGTTTCTCTGCTTCTGGTCATTCCCTTGATGGATTCATTCTCTGAGAGGTAATCATTGACTGACTGGATGATGACTCTTCTTCCCAGGGCTTCCAGCCATACTGCTCCTCTTTCGTCTCGGGAGTAGTAGTCCTCTGTTATGATGTTCTGGGCCAGCAGGGAATAGACGATATAGTCTATCCATACCCTGTAGAGTTCTATCATATCATAGGAAAGGACGGGTCTTCCATACTCGTCTCTGTGGAGAATGCCTATATAGGGATCTATGCCGCAGCGTATGAGAGCATTCTCAATCTTTCCATACAGGATGCCGTATCCGTAGTTGAGCATGGCGTTGGCAACATCTGTAGCCGGATGTTGTGAGCGCTCCTTGAACCGGTATTTCTCAGGTATGAATTGGTTCAATGCCCGGAAGTATTCCTTGGAGGCATTGCCTTCATAGGCTCTGAGGTTATTGGCGATTTCTCTTACCGTGAATCCTTCTAGTGCATCTACCTTTGCGATGAGTTTGCTGATTTTGTTGCCAGCTTCCTCAACGATGAGTTCCTTCTGCCTTGTATCTACCTGCAGCATGAGGAGCAGGGCCAGTTGGTTTTGCATCTTTTGGATGATGACCTTTTTGATCCATTCCACTGCATCCTGTGATGCCGTGAATATCAGTTGTCCTTTTCTGATGGTGGAGATGGAACCATATTTGTGGCTCCATACACAGCCCATTACATTGCCAACTTTGTCGGCCAACGTGACCCTGATGTCATTTTCAATGGCAAGTATCAAGGCGTCGGATGTGAGTACGGCACTCTTGGCTACAAAGATGGAATCCACGTCTTTAACAGGTATGCGATGGCTTCCTGTTGAATTGTTGAGCATGAATGCTCCATTGTTGATGCTAAGTTTAGCACCATATGAATTTAATACGATCTCCATATGTTTATGGTTTTGATTTCTGGGTGCAAAGATAAAGCGGGATTTTGAAATTGTATTTCAATGGCTCGATTTTCTAGGATTTTGTTGGTTAGAGGTTGATTTTTACACCTTTTTATATGGGATATGGATTATTCGTTTATCACTTTTCTTGTTGTCGTTAGAATCTCTAATGGAGGGAAGTGATGGATATGTAGGATTCATGGTTAATGGTAGGAGACAGCCTTCTTTTTCTGATGTTTGTTAGTGCTGAATAGTGGTTTGGGGGTGGTCTTGTCGTTTGTCTTTAGGGTTCTGTCTCCCTAGTTAGTTAACAGAGTTAAATTTTGGGGATGAAAAAGGCTAAATATTTAAGAATAATTGGCTTGCATATCTCGAAAAAAAGTCGTACCTTTGCACTCGCTAAGAAATAGTTAATTTTCGGTTAAGGAAAGTAAATATTTGTTTAGTGAAGTTCTTTAACTTATTGATAATCAATAATGTCTTGTAAGGTCGAGTACGAAACCATTGTCCACTACAATAAGGATTAAGACTTCTAGCACTACTACTTATAATTACTATCCGAACATAAGTACGAAACCATTGTCCACTACAATAAGGATTAAGACATCTTCAACCTTGTGAATAGCAAACTTTCTACCAGTACGAAACCATTGTCCACTACAATAAGGATTAAGACACGTTACGAGTTCCCGCATCATAGAATTTCACATTAACAGTACGAAACCATTGTCCACTACAATAAGGATTAAGACATTTCTAACATTGATTTCAACAATCTTATCATAAGCAGTACGAAACCATTGTCCACTACAATAAGGATTAAGACCCTGACGCATCACTCTGTTAGCGCCCTTTTTGTAGTACGAAACCATTGTCCACTACAATAAGGATTAAGACGTTACTTCTCCCACACTCCAGGATGGATTTTTAACGAAGTACGAAACCATTGTCCACTACAATAAGGATTAAGACTTAACGGCATCATCAATATCAGCCGCTCCCGGTGCTAGTACGAAACCATTGTCCACTACAATAAGGATTAAGACTTCTCCTATTTTTTATTAATACTTTTATTAGCAGTAGTACGAAACCATTGTCCACTACAATAAGGATTAAGACTAATGTTTCACTAAAATATAAACTATAGTCATAATTGTACGAAACCATTGTCCACTACAATAAGGATTAAGACCCTCAGCACAAAGTGCTAACTCAATGAAATCCTCGGAGTACGAAACCATTGTCCACTACAATAAGGATTAAGACATCTTGTTTAACTCGGTCAACTGCTTTTTCAAGCTGTACGAGACCATTGTCCACTACAATAAGGATTAAGACACCCGCAGCTTTGCGAATTTTGTTCAACTCATCAAACGTACGAGACCATTGTCCACTACAATAAGGATTAAGACATTCACTTTGTCAAATACACTCTTAACAGCTTTCTTGTACGAGACCATTGTCCACTACAATAAGGATTAAGACTGATGTCGGCAGAAGCTGTGGAACGAGCATAGGTGGTACGAGACCATTGTCCACTACAATAAGGATTAAGACGAGAGCACCTCGACCTCCTGACTTGGCTGACCCGTGTACGAGACCATTGTCCACTACAATAAGGATTAAGACGACAGAGTCTCCATATCTACGGTAATAGTGGTTACGTACGAGACCATCTTCCACTACAACAAGGATTAGGATGATTGGTTATGAGTTATTCATTGGTTGTTTTGGTTAATTGGTATGGTTATCTGTTATATGAAAAAATCCCATATCAAGGTTGGTTGCCTTGGTATGGGATTGATTTTACTATTCTGATATTCTTATGTTCTGTTCTGTCCTATTTGAACCTCTCCTGTCTTATTTCATTAAGCAGAAGCTTCTTTTTCTTATTTCTGGTAGGAATCATAAAGTTCCTTGGCCTTGTCTTCGCCAAGGAAGCCTGTCAGCTTTCTCCAGATGCCACTCTTGTCAAATGGCTTGGCAAGTTCCTTTACTTCCTTCTTGGATGGTTCCTGGAGCAAGCGCATTGATGTATTGAAGAGGGCGTTGCTGTCGGATTCGTTGAGCTGTGATGTCTTGAAGTCTTTCAGCCATTTTTCCACCTTCTGGAAGCATACCTTGAAGTCCTTGATACTATAGTTTACGCCATCTCCTGCGAGTTTATCAAGGGTGGTGCCAAGACCAGCAGCATGTTCCTTTTCTTTAGCTTCTTGGGCTGCTTTTTCGGCTTGTTGCTTTTTCTCTTCTTCCTGCTTGTCAATCTGTTCATCGATATCGGCAACGATTTTACGTTCTTCCTGGATGTTAATTCCTTTTTTGAGAAGTTCATCCATGATGTCGTTATAGAGTTTCTTTGCCTTTTGGAAATCCTTAGCTTCTACACAGCTCTTGGCGAGAGCATATTGCTCAGAGAGTGATCTGCGGGCTTCTTTTTCTGCTCTTTCACCTTTAGCCTTGAGTGCAAGGTCTCTGATCTTATCCTTGTCTTCATCCGTAAGCCATGAGTGGATTGGAGTACCTTTTTCCTGGATCTTGTTGAAAGGATTCTTCTTCTCGAACTTGCTGTCTCCATACTCTTTCATCTCCATCATTCTGACTTCTTCGTCTGTATGTTCACTGAGGATATTGACGAGTTGGGTGATGCTTTCGGTTTGTGCCCACAACTGCTGGTAGTTCTCATAAGTGAACACCGACATCATTTCCTCAAAGCGCTGCATATAGTAGTTCATGTCTTGGCTAAAGCCGCGAAGGGTGATGTCTTCCTTATCGATGTGGCATTTGCCGAAGCCAAAAGCCTTGGCCATACCCAGGTTGAAGAATACCTCTGGGGTCATATTGAACGTCAGGGCAGCCAAAATAGCTCCAATCTCAGTTTCTCTTGTGTTATGCAAGGAGATTCTCAGGGTAAAGGTTTGTCCGGCAGGAAGGGCCTTGAATGTTGTTCCCACATTCTTGTTTTCACCTTGTGGAAGCTGGGTGGTGGTTCCCTTAGCGTGGATTCTATACAGTTTTCTTCCTGCTATACCCTCGTTTTCATCATAGGTCTTGTATGGTGAATGCTGTTGTTTCAGATACAGAGGATAGTAGGAAGCCTTAGGGGTTCCCAGAATTCCCTTTGTCTCTATAAGCTCAGAGTCCTCTACTGTTCCCTCCATGAAGGCATGACTGATTTGCACTCTTCCCTTCAGGCTGTCGTCTCCTGTGTATCCAAACAGGGTTTCTCCCAGGTCGTGTCTGGTCTTGTCGGTCTTTTGCAGGATTTCTACCTGTTGGCGTACATTGTTTCTGAATGGGAGTTTGAACATTCTGGACATACCGAGGATCTCCTGACCATTTTGCATCTTGAGATAGAATACCGGTATTTCATAACCCTTTTCAAGAGCCATCAGAAAGCAGCCTTTTCCTTCTTTTTCCTTGGCGAAATCTGGAGTTCCTTCATAGATACTCTTGAAGGCTCTGATGGTTTCCTCGCTTAAAGGGATGCTATCACCTCTGTCAGAAGGGAACAACAGTTCATGTTTCTTGCCTTGCATGAGTCCTGTGCAGACCGGTATTATTCCATCTTTTTCTCTCTCAGGATAGGTAGGATAATGGTTGGAATCCGAGCCTACTGAAACATTGGTTTCCCAGACAGAGCCATTTGGTTTATATCCTGGGAAATTCAAACCTACTTCTATGCTATTGATCTTTTCCAGTTGTCCATCGCATGGGGTGAAGAAATATCTTTCACCTTCCTTTGAGAGCCAGCCTGGTATGGCATTATTTACCTTATTGAGGTATTCGGCGCTTTTAGCCTTATTCATTCTGTTGGCCACATCACGATAGCCAAACCATCTGTTCTGGAAGTCCTTGTCCTCCTGCATCTTGCCAAAGGACATGATTTCTATGATTTCACGCAACATTCCCTTGATGGTGGTGCCTGGGATGAAGTAGTGGCGTTTTCCGTCCTTACCCATGATATGAGCAGAGTGCTCATTCAGGGCACCGTCGCGTGTGAAGAGAGGAGATACGTTCTTGATTTTCACCTCGATCACTCCATCCTCTGAGTCTGAGAATGGCAAGTCCTGAGTAACCTGCTCACTCCAGGAAGGGTAGAACACCTTTTCATTGAGTGGCACGAAATTATAGGGTGCTGTAATTTTCATTTTGCAGTTCCTCCATTATTTTTCAAATCCAACGAATATGTTTGCCTTGAGCTGAAGGGTAGGCATGTTTTCACAAAGCTCATCCTTCACCTCTTCCCACTGGCGCAGGAACTTTAGTGCCTTCACGCCAGGAAGACGGTGTGGCAGGTAGGTAACCGGAGTTGTGGTGGCTGAGCCATCCAGTTCTTCCTGCTTTACCTCGTATGTTGTTACAAAGTAATTTCCATCCACATAACGGATCTGGATAGAAGTGTTTTCTTCCGGGTTCCACAGCAGTCCCTCTACGACGAAAGGATTCTCGCCGTCTGTAAGGGTAAGAGAAAGAGCTTCTCCTTCTCCTATGATTCTTGGTTTGCTCTGGTCGCTTTGCCAGAGGTAGCCTTCATATTTTGCATTTTTTATCTGATGTTCCATGCTTACTCTTGTATGTTAAGTGTTCCGATGAATATACCATTTCCTCTGTTGGTACCACCGCCCAGTGGCAGGAGGCCGTCGCAGATGTCCTGGAGGGCTTTCTCGAATGCCTTTCTGACATCTTCGTCTTGAAGGGCTTCCTTTTCAACCCAGATCTCTTCCACGAGTTCCTGGTTTTCAGCAGTGCTTACCTTTTCCTGGAACAGGGCACCGTCCATCACTCCACCGGTAAACTTATCTACCCTGATGTGAGGAAGAACCTTTGAGTCCGTGTTCTCAATGAAGACATCTGAGAAGATGGCCTTTCCTCTGGATGGTTTGACGTCTCCTTCGTCCAGTGTGGTGCCGAAGATATCCAGGCATGCCTTGTTTCTGTCGCTTGCGATAGCCTCTGCGTTGTCCACAAAGTGCTTCGTGAGGCGGTTCCAGTGGTAGGCTGTACGGTGTGAAATGGCTCCTTTGACGGATGTTGCCGGTATCAGGCTCTTGGCCTCCTTGATTTCTGGCTTGCCGGTTGACCAGTCCACATAGTTTTCCTTGACGGGTGTCATATCGGCATCTTCGTCTCCGAATCCTGATGAGAACAGGAAGAAGTTCAAAGGCTTGAGAGTGAGGGTATATTTGATCCAGTCAGCCCCCTGCAGTTCGCTTGGCTTCTTCTCGATGGCCTCATTCCAGTCCTCTTCCAGCGATGATGACTTTTTCAGGTAGGCATCGAGGTCCTTTTCCAGAGTCAGGTCATAGCTTGCATACTTCAAGCTCACGACCTTCATGCTTCCGAAGCCATTTCTCGTTCCGCTGCCAACTCTGAAGGTAGGAGAGGAGATGGTGTTCAGAATGTTCTGCATATTCTCGTCATCCTTCGTTTCTGAGAGGAGTTCCATCTCGAAGACGAATCGGGTGCCTTTATACACAACCTGTTCGTCGAACTTGCCATGGTCGGCGCCTGTACCCTTTTCCGTGATTCTTACATGCTGGCGGATTGGCAGTACCTCAAAGGCCTTGAGATACTCATCCTGTTCTATGTTCTTAAGTCCGTCCATGGCCTTCTGGTTGCTGCCTAGGAGCAGTGCGTCGGAAATGAGGACCTTGGAGCCTTCTCCCTTGTCTCCTTTCTGATATCCGAAGATAGAGTCTCTCTCCTTCAGGTCTTTCAGGCTGTGACGGATGATGCCCATGAGTGATGTGCCAGGGATATATGGCAGGTCATTCACGTCTCTTGCCACAGGTGCATCTGTAATGATGTCCTTCTCACCGCTACCCACTGCCAGAGGTGATGTCGCCTCCAGGGTGATGCGCGCAATCATGCGATATTTATATTTTGTCATCTGCATTGCTCTATTGTTTTTTTGCCATTTCAGAGGCAAGGTTCACTAATGCTCTTTGAGACAGGTCTCCATACTCCTGGTTGTTACCCATCTGCTCTATAAACTCTCTGAGGATTCTGTCTCTCTGCTTGGCTTTCCAGTCCTTGGCCTTGATTCCATGGGTAATATAGCCGATTGACTCTATGACTTCGGTTCTTGGATCTGTTGGAGACGGCTCTCGCTTTTTCAATTCCTTCTTGTCGAAGAGTTCAAGGAGAATCTTGTTCATGGTAGCATGCTGGAGGGCGATGCTGCGGATGGCATCCCATTGAGCGGAGAACTTGCCTTGTGAGAACAATGGCTTGTACTTACTGACGAAATTGTTCACCTGTTCATAGATATAGACAGAAGAACTGTTCTTGTGCTTCTTTCTTGCCAGGAATGACAGCAGCGGTGTTCCTTCCAGTGCTCTTGTCTCTGTAACCTGAGCTTTTGTCTTATGGGTGAGTTGAAGGGCTGTCTGACCATTTTCCCCTGCCTTTTGTAGCAGGTTCCATCCGTAGATGACCTTACCGAATCCCTCATTCTTATAGTTGCCTACATAGGAAGGAAGCTGTGAGAGTGTTGGCAGCTCATCAAGCTTGACAACGAAGACACTGCCTTTTTCGATACCCACACGGTCTGCATCTCTGGTTTGGCGCTTGCCATTCCAGGGAGCATATTGGAAGGTTCTGATCTGTGACTTCTCCCAGTCGATTTCTCCGTTGAGTCCCAGCATCTGGGCTGTTGGCTGGAAGGTTGCCGTTCCTGTTTCATCCAGGAAGATGAGTCTGCCATCGGCATAGACCGTGATATAGTTACTTCCATTGATGGAGAACTGTGATGCTGCAGATGGAATTTCCTGGAAGGAAGCTTTCGTGATTTCAATGAGGCCATACTGTGCAGTCTTGGATCTACCTACATGTTTTCTTCCTGTCAGCTTTTCCTCGATGATAGGGGCAAGGGCTTCATTGTCTATCTCTACGGAGAAATAGAATTCGCTTCCCTTCTCTAGTCCTTCATATCCGAACATCTGGCTGTCCTTACTCCTGCGAAGGGTTCTGTCATAGGCACTCTTGATGACAAAGTTCTTCTGACTATCTACTGCGTTAGCCTCGTTCTCTGCAAACTCATAGTAGCCTTCACGGCATTGCTTGAGCTGCTGTGGCTGGCCACCAGCACCATGCTTGTCATCTGAGCGGCTATAGAAGTGGTGGATATAGCTTTCCTCACTCAAGGATTTGAGCTTTGGGTAGAAGAGGGATGCAGGAATATGGAGGCTTCTTGTCTTGGCATCCTTGGATGCCGGATGTGCGTCACCGAATCTTACATGTCCGCTATGGAAGATTTCTGCCTGCTCTTGGGGCTGGAAGTTCATGTAGTCTTTAGCTATGATGCCCAGGAAGCAGTTGCCTGGAATGAAGGTCAGGGATTCCTGGTTTCCTTCTGTGGCTGCTCGCTGGTTCAGGATGACATCTGAGAGCAGTTTACATTTGAATTGAAGAGTTTTCATGCCTTACCTCCTTTCTCTATACTGAATTTACATCTGCCCAAGCCTCTGTTTCTGCCTGTTCCCATATGTTTGATGAAGCCAAGTGCCGCTTCCAGTACGCTTTCCATGTCATCATCCACATAAAGGATTGTTGCATAGAGCGTGCATGGAATGGTGGTTTCGATGGTGCGAAGGCTATGCTCCTGGGTGATTCCGTTTTTTTCGTCAATGGCTGTTGCCACCTTATTTATATATAGCAGGTCTTCCACATGGTTGGAAAGGATACTTTCAGCCTCGTCTTCTTTGAGGGTAGCATTGGTGAAGAACAGGGTGCCGGATGGCAGCACTTCTTCAGCGGTAGCTGCCTTGCCGAAGGCTTTCTCCAGGTCCATGTCCAGACCTCTGAGGGCAGCATAGTCCTCTACAGCTTCTCGAATGAGGCCTTTGATCGTCTTGCCGGGAATATATGGCAGCCCATTGGTGTCCTTGATGACGAGGGAGTCTGCGTCTGCTCCGGCAGAGAGTCCCGACCCGCAATGCCATGGTGAGAAGAACTCTATTTTTATATTTAAGTCTTTCATTGCTTTATCCTTCCTTTGTTTTTTGGGTGAGAATTGTATTTAAGTCCAGCAGATCCGCTGCAGGATAGAACACATCTTCTGACAGTGTTCTCTTCTGAGGGGTGATGGCTTTTTGGAAAGTTCCCTTGGTAGAAGCTGAGAGCATGGTATAGCTGCGATTGGCTGCCTGCTTGGCCATTTCTGTGTTCTGGTGCATGGCGGTCATCCATTTTCTGATGCTGGTCTTGGCTACGTTGCCCTCTTTACCATTGAGTTGATTGGCTGCATCTTTCAGGTCTTCTATCGTCCAGTATTCCTCCGTCTGGTGCAGGAAGTAAGGTCCGAAGTTGAAGGATAGTCCCTTTTGTGGGGTCTTTTCCTTCAGGATCATATTAGGATAGCTTTCTATGAAGCTGCCCTGTACCTTATAGAACATCACACTCGATGGTGCATTTGGGGCATCTTTCTGGATGAGTGGATTCTTTGAAACGATCTTGGCCTGTGTACAGAGGGTTTCTGCCAGGTCATATCCGTAGTGGAATGGATAGGAAGACTTGATGAAGGCAATACCTGCGCATGCTGTGAGTCCGTTCTCTGCGCCTAGCTTTTGCTTGGTGGCATTCTCGAACTCTTCAAGATAGACCTTCACGTAGTCAAGGGCAAGGCTTGCCTTGCATATCATGGTCATGTCATCTCCACCCAATACTACAGGGCGGAAAGGGAAGATGCTTGAATCTTGTCTGTAGTCTTCAGCGGTATATACTTTCTTGAAGGCTGCATGAGCTGCCTGGCAGGTAGCCTGATTGAGGTTTGTTGAAAAACGCTCAAATTCTTTTGGGGAACCGCTGAACTTGGACAGGATTTGCCCCAGACCATTACCATCTGCATGGATAATGGCAATCCAGTCATTCTCTCCAGTGAGGTCCTTAATGTCCAAGGCGATGTTTTTAGGGGAGAGTTCCTTGATGCCAAAGCTCTTTTCTGCCAGGGTGATGGTAGCCTTTCCGCCGATTGATAAGTTGCGTTTCTTTAGGGTTCCCTCATCCAGGTACTCTTGACTTTCCTGAGTGACGGCTGGAAGACCTGTGGTTCTTGAACGTTCTACGCCCATGAAACCTACAGTCATGCTCTTGGAAGGTTTGTTGCGTTGGCTCTTCAGCTTTTTCTCCAGCTGATCCATGCAGGAAGCGAAGTTTGCTTTGAACTCTTCTTCCGTTACCTTTACAACAGCCTGGCTGATGGTGATACCGGGCGCAGCCAGCATCACTGTTTTTGGAAACTCCAGGACGGTTTTCTCACATTCCTGAAGGTTGTCATAGACACATTTGATGTTACCGGCTGCTTTGATGATTGACGTGCCCCCTTGCTCATAGGTGGATTCAAACAGAGTGGTACATACCTTCTCAACCAACTCACTGCCACCAACGACATCTTTAAGTGAGTTGGTAGAGAAGATAAATCCTTGAATGCCCTGTATGGAGGCTCCATATATGTATTTATTTTTCTCCATCTTGTTTTGTTTTAAGATTGTGGGTGTAAAAGTATAAAAAAAAGATGGGAAAAACTATTTTTTCAGCAAAAAAATGCTTTTTATCGGATTTTTTTTGTATTTTCGCCACAAAAACAAGAAATGGAAGCAACTAACATAGCGATATTGAGATTTAAGGAAAACCTGAGTTCAGTCGGGCTCAGGTGTTTTCGTGGGGCCATTATTGATTTGGCAGGCAGGGAAAATCCTTATTTTCATAATCATGAGGCAAATGGGCTGAGATATGGATATCCCTTGGTTCAGTACAAGGTGATAGACAGGCATGTTTGTCTCGTCGGAATAGCGGAAGCAGCCATGGCAGTGATGGAATTGGTGGGTAAGTTTCCTGCCAGTCTCAAGATAGGACAGAAGGAGATGGAGTTTCATGTTGAGGATTGTACGCTGACTCCTTATTTTCCGAAGATAGAAGAGTCTCCGAAGCTTTATCGTCTGAGCTGTTATATCGGTCTTACTGATGAGAACTTCAAGAAATACCATTCCATGCTGGCTCTTACCAACAAGGTAAATTTTCTGGAGCAGGTCATCACGGGCAACATCCTTTCCTTTTTGAAGGGGATTGGCTATCATGCAGCTGAAAAGATAGAATGTGCCATCACTCAATTGAAAGAGCCTGTGGAACAGAGCTACAAGCATGTAAAGTTTGACACCTTTGATCTGATGTTTGTCAGCAACATGGTACTTCCTGACGGCATTGCTTTGGGAAAGAGTGGTAGCGTGGGCTTTGGTACGCTTTCCAGACGGGAGCTTCCTGATAGATTTAAAAACTTTAATCAGTAATATTATGGCAAAGGTACTCATATCATTTATCGGTACAGGTCCTCTGGTGAACAAGGGGACATTGGGGGAGGAGAAGTCTGCCCGTGAATATCGCAGGGCTTCTTATCATCTGGGTGAAGAGAATCTGGGTGAATACTCATTTATGGCAGCTGCTCTTTATGAAACACAGAATATAGACAAGGTCATCTTAATTGGTACTGCCCATTGTATGTGGGAAGAGGTATATCGCTATTTTCAGGAGAAGAACGGCGGTGTGGTTGACGAGGATGTCTATTGTGAAATCGCAGAACATTGTGAAGCGACTACCAGCAAGAGTGAATTGTATATTCCTCATGCCAAGGAGATAGAGGCGGCTATTGGAAAGGATGCCCATCTTGCTCTCATAAGATATGGCGTGAATGAGGAGGAAATCAATGAGAATATCAACATCATCCTGCAGCTGAACCAGTTGCTCTCTACGGGAGATGAACTCATCGTGGATGTTACCCATTCTTTCCGCTCATTGCCTATTACCATCATGAATCTGCTTCTTTATCTGAGGAATGTCAGCAGCAAGAATATCAGAATCTCTCATATATATTATGGTATGATAGAGATGAGCAAGGAGTATGGTTATGCTCCGATTGTGGATTTGAAGAAAATCCTCAAACTCAATGACTGGATTGTGGGAGCCATGGCTTTCAAGCAGTATGGAAATGCCTATCAGATTGCAGGGCTCATTCAGCAGGAGGATACGGATGTGACCAATCGTTTGAAGCATTTCTCGGATGTGATGAATCTCAACCATCTGTATGCCATCTCTCAGGAGACCCAGTCTTTGAGAGCTTTGATGAAAAAGGATTTTGATTCGATGTTGCCTGAAATGATCGTGAAACCGGTTGTGAAGGATTTTCTCAATAATTTCAAGGGTACAGAGCAGGATCCAGCACGGTTCCAATATCAGCTGGCCCAGTGGCAGTTTAAGCACATGAACTATACGGCTGCCTTGATTTCCTTGCAGGAGAGCATTCTTTCCTATGCCTGCCAGCTTGCAAAACACGACCCTTTTGACAAGGATGAGCGTCAGAAAATTAAGGATGTTATTTGCAATGACAAGGAGTTCATACCATTTGAGTTGAGAGGAGTATATTTCGAGATTACCAAAAACAGAAATGTTGTGGCTCACGCTTTGGAGAGTGATTTCTCTTCGGGCAAGATTATTGAAAGTTTAAGAACATCGCTTATTACGGCGGGTAAATACATTAACTAAAAATTTAATGATTATGGGAAAAGGTATCATAACGTATCAGAAGCGCTTGGAACTCATTGATGAATGTCTGCGCAATTATGAACGTCCAATGACTGTAAAGGAAATTTGTGACGAATGTAATCACAAACTAGGTGTGCAGTATACAGATCGTACGTATCGTAACGACTTGGAAAAAATCGAATTCGAGCTAGGTGGTAAAATAAACAGGGATCAGAAAAGAGATGGCTGCCAATGTTTGGTATATCAAAATGTTGGTTTCTCTATTAAGGGTGATACTGTTGCCAATCAAGTTGTTATATGCAATTTAGATAAGATCAAGAAAGCTTTGGGTGATTTCCTGGGATTGGGCTTGGAGTCTTCCTTGACCACCCTGACTGATGAAATCAACAAGTTCATGGGGTATGACGATAATAATCGTCCTGTCATTTCTTTTGAAAAAGTATTACTGGAGTCTCATGGAAGGGTAAAACCTCATGATTTGCTGGAGCTTTTACTCAAGGCTATCATACAGCATCAGACCATGGACATTAGATATGAGGTTCCTGGAAGAGGTAAGCGTGAGTGGACCGTATTTCCTCAGTTCCTCAAGCAGTATAACCAGCGATGGTATCTCATTGCCACCAAGCACAGAGACGAGGTGGAGGGCAAAATCTACAACCTGGCTCTGGACCGAATTCTCAAGATGGAGGCCAACCAGCATATTCATTATAAGGAATGTGACGTTGATTTTTCTGTTTACTTTGAAAATGTGGTGGGTGTAACCAAGCCGGATGGTGCGGAACCGATTTTAGTGAAGTTACGTATAGAACGCGGTGAGTATCCATATATAGAGAGTAAGCCTATCCATGCATCTCAGAAAGTAATTTCTGAATACGGAGACGACAAGGATTATGTTTACGTATCTTTATATGTGTATGACAACTTTGAGCTGAGAAGCAAAATCTTGTCATATGGAAGCAAGGTTACAGTCATGGAGCCAAAGAGCTTAAGAGACAAGATGGCTCATGATTTGAGAAAGGCTTTGGAGAATTATCAGGATTAAGCATTATGGGAAGAAGGGTATTTTTATCTGTCTTGGGAGTGGCTTTCTATGAGACTTGCCGGTACCGAAAGGATGATTTTACGGGAAGTGAGACTCTTTTTGTACAGAAAAGTTTACTCGAATATCTACAGCAGCAGGAGAACTGGGGAGGAGAAAACGACCTGGTTCTTATGCTCCTGACGGATTTGGCAAGAAAGAATAACTGGGACAAGAATCTGGAGACTCGTTTCTGTGCCAAGCTTCAGAAGGAGGTAGCGTATCAGGGATTGGAGAAGATATTGCTGGATATGAATCTCTCTTATCAGGATATAGCTATTCCGGATGGGAAGGATAGTGATGAGATGTGGGAGATATTTGAGGTTATCTTTGATGAGCTTCAGGAGGGTGACGAACTGTATCTTGACATCACCAACAGTTTCCGTTATCTTCCTATGCTGCTGGTGGTGCTTGTCAACTATGCCAAGTTGCTCAAGAATGTGAAGGTGAAGGCTATCTTTTATGGTAATTACGAAGCACGTGACAAGGAGAGCAACATCGCGCCTATCATGGATCTGCTGCCACTTTCCGTTCTGCAGGACTGGACGTTGGCAGCCTCTGATTATTTGCGTTATGGTCAGGTTGAGAAGCTTTTTGAGTTGTCAGAATCTTCACTCCTGCCTATCTTGAAGAATACCGAAACACGTACGAAGGATGCGGAAAAGTTACGTTCCTTTGTCAAGACGTTGAAGGAGATGGTAGAGGAACGCACGACCTGTCGCGGGTATGCTGTCATCAATAGCGAGAAAGTAAGTGATTTGAAGTGCACAGCTAGTGAAATACAGAAAGTGACGATTGTTCAGCTTAGGCCTATCTTTGAGAAGATTAAGCTGTCATTGAATGATTTTGATGCCAGGGAGAATGTTCTGAACTGTATCAAGGCAGCCAAATGGTGTTGTGACAATAAACTATATCAGCAGGCTACTACCATGTTGGAAGAAGGTTTGGGTACTTTCCTGTGTTGCCATTATCAGCTTGACTATAAGAACAAGACGTATCGTGATACTGTATTTAGCTGCATAGCTATCAAGACAAAGAAAACGGCTACAGAAGTATTGGATGCAGACAAAGAGCTTGTAGATAAGATTTTGGCTGATGATAGTGTCTGGGGAAATAAGACCTTTGTAACCATCTTGCAGCAGGTTGTTGAATTACGCAATGACTACAATCATGCAGGATTCAAGAAAAATCCTTTTTCTGCCAAAAAGGTAATAGAAAAGATAGAGGAGTTGTTGGATGGTATTGAGGAGGTTTTGTCTGAGATATAGTATTTGGAAGCACCATTTTAGATGGCTTTAGGGGCTGTTTACAATGGTGCTTTAGTTTTTTGGGGGATTGGGTTGAACGTCTTTTGTGAAGAGATATTAATTTTTAGAGATTATTTGCTCAAATATTTAAGAATAATTGGCTTGCATATCTCGAAAAAAAGTCGTACCTTTGCACCCGCTAAGGAATAGTTAATTTTCGGTTAAGAAAAGTTAGTATTTGTTTAGTAAAGTTCTTTAGCTTACTGATAATCAGTATAGTCTTATAAGGTCGAGTACGAGACCATTGTCCACTACAATAAGGATTAAGACTTTGGAAAACGCTCAACAGTAATGAGATTAATGTACTGTACGAGACCATTGTCCACTACAATAAGGATTAAGACATCATAATTGTAATGTGTTAAAAATTAATAATGAAAGAGTACGAGACCATTGTCCACTACAATAAGGATTAAGACCCAGTTGTGGTATCAACGTTACGTTTGAAACCATCAAACAGTACTAGACCATTGTCCACTACAACAAGGATTAAGACTACTCAATGCTAAATTCGCCCCACCACTTGCCCTTTGCGTACGAGCCCATCGTCCACTACAACAAGGATTAAGACAGCAGCTTAACTCGGGTATATTCTGCCGGATCTTCGGTACGAGACCATTGTCCACTACAACAAGGATTAAAATTATACAGATACCTTTGGTATTTTATTAGTTGTTTCTTGCTTTTGATAGCTCCTAATCATCTTGAAAGTGTAAAAAGTCAAAAATATTAGCTAATACTTTGGTGGTTACTCTCGTTTTTTATACCTTTGTAGGGACTTTGATATTGGAATGAAAGGGATATTGTTCTTCTTTAAAGATGAGTAGTTGTGGATGATGCCTTAGGCTCTGTCAAAGCATTCGTGAAAGAGATAAAGAAACTTCTTCCATATCTCCGCATAGATAAAAGCGTGGATGAATGGATGAAAGAACACTAATATAATTATAATAGATTATGTTCAAAATGCCAATTTGGCATCTTGAACAAAGTAGGGTAGTAACAATTTAAATATAATGAAACAGAATAAAAACAAGATAGAATGCACACCTACCAAGCATGAGGAAGGTGCTGTAAAAAGTTTGATTCAAATGAGCAAGGAAACTAATGCTGTAGCCTTTTTCGGTATGACCTGTGAGGGTGACTACGAAGTGATGATGACAGCTCGCAAGAAGGGAATGGTATCTTGCGATGAGTTCTCTCTAGAGCAGTTTGAGACTATCAAGGCTATGGCAGAGGAGAAGCTTGCACAGACCGAGGATAAACAGAAGTTCCAGGACATCATCGATGTTTGCGAAAGCAATATTGATGATATTAAGGAAAAGATGAAACCTACTTGTTAATATGTTTTTGAAGTTTTAATGTTTTAAATTAATAGATATGAAACAGAAAGAAAATGAGATAAAGGGGAAAGAACTGTTTGAGTTATCACTTACTTTCACAGAAGGTGATGAAGAGAAACAGTTCAGTGTAACCATGAAGGCGAAGAAGGACGGAAAGGAAACTGCTCTTGACCTGTTCGATAGTGACTTCATCGAAATGAGCTATAATGGCGTGAAGATGGTGCTCAGCCAGATTACTTACCTATACGTGAAGAACCTTCACGATACAGGGCGTATGTCTGACGAAGAATACAATGCCATCATGGCTCATGCTGGACAGAAACCACAATGCAAAGCTAAAAGTGGAGAGTAAGAGTTCATATAGGATATGGTATGATGCTGGGTGCGTAGTGCCCAGCATCATACCATTTTCAGGGGGTGTAAATTAAACTGTGTCAAGGCTTGTTCTTAACTTTCATTCCCACTCCCTGCTGGGGGCA
>OFMP01000724.1_pt1 | contig 20532 bp, 20 predicted proteins | sample 1541841 | NCBI WGS metagenome assembly OFMP01 (sample SAMN04209226, study PRJEB22552) | human gut metagenome | biome: gut; material: feces | host: Homo sapiens | place: USA: Oklahoma
TCCATGCCGCACAATTCACGATGGCTTTCACATCATTCTCCTTCACCATCTTGCGGATGGCATCCATATCGGTGATGTCAAGGAAAGTAGTTTCCAAACCTTCTACCTGATTGACATCAGTAAAGATATAATGATCTGTTGTATTTTGGCTAACGATGCGCATTTCATTTCCAAGCTGACCGTTAGCACCTGTTACTAAAATATTCATGACCTAATATTCTAAATTCTTCTTTAATGTTTGATTGCCTTCATCCAATATCGAAAGTAGATATCTTCCATAATCATTTTTGAGCATAGGTTGTGCCACCTCACGAAGTTTCTCAGCCGTAATCCAACCCTGACGGTATGCGATACCTTCTAAGCAAGCTACCTTCAGCCCCTGGCGTTTCTCCAAAACTTCGATAAAGGTGGATGCTTCAGAAAGGGAATCATGGGTACCGGTATCGAGCCAGGCAAATCCTCTTGCCATGGTCTGCACCTTCAGCTGCTTCTCCTTCAAGAACTCCTGATTCACCGTTGTGATTTCCAACTCACCACGAGCAGATGGCTTGATATGCTTAGCTACTTCCACAACCTTATTAGGATAGAAGTACAAGCCTACCACAGCATAGTTACTCTTAGGATGCTCTGGCTTCTCCTCGATGCTCAGACAATTGCCCTGCTCATCAAACTCAGCCACGCCATATCGTTCAGGATCGCTTACACGATAACCAAAGACGGTTGCCTTGTTGTTCTGCTCAGCATCAGCTACTGCCTTTGCTAATATTTGGTTCAATCCTGCACCATAGAAGATGTTGTCACCCAATACCAGACAAGCCGAATCATTACCGATGAACTTCTCACCGATGATGAATGCCTGAGCCAATCCGTCAGGAGAAGGCTGCTCCGCATACTCGAACTTCACTCCAAACTGACTACCATCACCCAAGAGACGCTTGAAACCTGGCAAGTCGAAAGGGGTTGAGATTAGGAGTATCTCACGGATACCTGCCAACATCAAAACCGAGATAGGATAATAAATCATCGGTTTATCAAAGATAGGAATCAGCTGCTTGCTGATGCCTTTTGTGATAGGATACAAACGAGTACCGCTACCACCTGCTAATACTATTCCCTTCATAGTCTTAATGTTAAATGATTAGTATTTGTTTTTTACTACTATAAATCCACCTTTAGTACTCGAAAGGACTATCAAAGTCCTTCAATACCTCATGTTTCGTATCCTTTTCCGAAAGATTAGCATGTTCCGTAGGAATGCGCCAATCAATCCCAAGAGATTCATCCAAGATAGAGATACCTCCATCAGCTTCTGGATGATAGAAGTTATCACACTTATATTGGAATACCGCAGTTTCCGATAACACAGCGAAACCATGCGCAAAGCCCTTAGGAATAAAGAACTGGCGATGATTATCCTCCGTCAGTTCCACCGCCACATGCTTACCGTATGTTGGCGACCCCTTGCGGATATCTACGGCAACATCCAGCACTCTACCCTTCACGCATCTCACCAACTTGCTCTGTGTAAACGGAGGTCTTTGGAAATGCAAGCCTCGCATTACACCATAAGAACTCATGCTCTCGTTGTCCTGGCAGAACTCCACCTTGTAGCCAACCAATGGCTCCACTTTCTCTTTAAACTCACGCTCGCTAAAACTCTCGAAGAAATAGCCACGAGCATCTCTAAAAAGGCGAGGCTCAATGACGAGCACACCATCTATATCTGTCTTTATTACTTCCATTTTCTATATACTTTTAATTATTCCTATTTCTTAATCGATTTTTTCCAAAAGAAACGCTTCACCTTCGATATAATCCACCATCTTGCTTCACTAGGGCAGACAAAGCCAAGATTCCAGCACCTTTTTACTACCCAACAGTAGTTATTGAAGGCATCCTTGAATCCACGATGCAAAAATACATATTCACCTCTACCGAAGTTGCCAACTCTCATGATGTCAGTCATCATCTTTTCTGCCCACACCTTTTCTTGATGAGAAAAAGGCTCCACTTGTGATGGTAAGGACATTCCCAGATAATCAACACAAATACAAGTAAAGATTCTCCATGCCCTTTCCATGTGCATCTGATGCAGATATTCATGATGCTGCAACCAGTCTATCTTGTCTGCACAACTTGATAAGAACATGGCATAATCTATCACCTGCCTCAATCCCAATCCTTCTTCATATACATGGTTTACCATGTGCGATATCAGGAATACACTCTCAAAGGTTGGAGGGAATACAGGTACAGCATACCCATCCATATCAGCAGAAGACAACTCTGATGGGAATATCGAAGCAAACATTTCCTGCATAGCATGATCGGTAGATGGACATTGATAATTGTGTACCTTATAATGAGGCTCTACTGTCACTCCATCTACCCATGCCATACCATGATGCTCATGCACCAAATCATGATCTACTTTTCCTATCTTTTCCAGCCCCTCCATTGTCTTCTTGAAATCTTTAGGATTCACAACAAAGTCTATGTCTCCTGGAGTTCTATGCAGAGGATTAGGATAGCGTAAAGCTGTCGTTTGACCCTTCATAAAGACAACAGGAATACCCTCAGATTTCAAGGCTTGGTCAATCTTTATAATGACCTTCCGATGTAGACGGTTTATTTGTTCGATGCGCTGCATCGTCGCAATCCTCTTCAGTTTATCATCCAGAGGAATTGCGATGCACTCTGAAGGTAGCAGACTTATCCCGTCTAGCAACAAAGCTGAGACAGTTTGTTCATCTGCCAATTGAAAGATGCTTTTCCAATCTGCTTCCGCAAAATCAGAAACATACAGTTTCTCACCAAAGAGAACTGCTCGAAGAGATTTTAAAAGTAAATCTTTAGGTTGGTTCATCGTTTCTGTTCCAGCAACCATTTGAAGTATTCCTCATGCTGGTCAACCAAATGATCCCAAGAATACTCATTCTTGATTTCCTCCACATTTCCATCCGTGAAGTTTTTCTTATGTTGTGTACAGATATTCTCGATATCATTCAGCATCTCAGTCACCTTCTCTGCATTAGGATAGTACAAAGAGTTCTCCTTCAACACGGCACGATTAAAGATGTTGTCATGAGCAAGGATAAAGCATTCTGATGCCATCGCTTCCAACAGAGAAGGATTGGTACCACCCACACTATGGCCATGGAAATAAGCTTTTGAGAAGTGACGGATAGAATTCAGTTTGTTGAAATCATAGATTCCGCCTACGAATCTCACACCCTTTTCCTTGCCATACTTGGCAACCAATTCCTTACCATGAGGAGTATTGGTTTTACCTACCACAATCAGAGGATGCTTACCATTCTCCTTAGAATGCAAGTAGCCCTCAATGGCCATCACGATATTGTTCTCAGGTTCCAGTCTGGCTACCAGAATATAGTATTCCTCTGGTTTCAAGCCATACTCTTTCAGATGCTCTATGTTATAATCATCATGAATGTCGGCGCCGTATGCCAGGAACTTACTATCTTTGCCATACTTCTCCTTATAGTAATCATGGATGCCCATGTTGTCTGCAATCAGATAATGACTATGTTTTACAGCCATTCTCTCCTCCCAGAACACGAACTTGCGCACCCATTTGTTAAACTTGGTACGCTTGTATTCCAGACCATCCATGTTGGTAACCACAATACTCTTGGTAACATTCTTCACATCAAACCAGATGAAAGCAGGAATGATACTCGTATATCCTGCTTCATATATGATATCGAAGTTCTCACGCTTTAAGGCATCCTTCAGCGACATGAAGTCGTAAAAGAAAGAACCGATACTTCCACCCATCCAAGTCTCAGGACTATAGATATGTTTGATTTTCACCCCCTTGTACTCATCATCCTTGTAAGGGTGATAAGAAGGAGAATACACCGTAACCTCATGGCCACACTTCACCAATCCCACTGAGATATACTCAGCGAACTGCTCAAAACCTCCGTAGTTATTAGGAATACCACGGACGCTAACAAATGCTATTTTCATAAAGAGTTAAACGCTTAGAGAGTTAACAACGACCTTCAGTTAAAGAAAACTCATGTGCTAACTTAACAATTAAATATCATTATTCAATAGTTCGTTAAAATATCAATATTGTGCAAAACAGCCTTGCGCTGTGAACACAAGAAATATTTGAAATCTTGCTAATTAAATTCCGGTTCAGTCGGGTTGTACCCATCTGCTTCAAATAATTCGTCTCATCAGATAAATGTTGGTCATCAGCGACTTAAATGAAGACTTAGAATATTCCATTCGCATCTTCTTCATTGTTATCTTGGAAACATTTAGTGATATGAACAAAGTATTGAAAGCAAAATTGAGATTCCTCGGAAATACGAGAGCCGAAGCCTCCCGCAAGTAGAACTACTTTCATACTACTTTCTTTTAGTAAAATTATTTACAAAATTATCAATTTCTTTTTTCATCTCGAATCTATCACAGTCTTCCTGTGAATAGTAATTCTGTTTTCGATTTACTATAACAGATTCAACACATTCCATATAATTCTCCAAAGAAGAAATGATTCCAAAACTTGGGAATTCCTGAATCATACTTTCAAAATAAGGAATATCAGACAATATCATGGCTTTATGGAAATAAGCCGCCATCGCAAAAATTCCACTTTGAGAAGATTTTTTATAAGGCAGAAGAATATAATCAGTTTTTGAATAAAGATAAACTAATTCATCATCATTTATATGTCTATCAAAAATCCTAATCTTTTCACATCTTAGCGAGGAGAAGTCTATGTTCTCCACATTTTTTCCTGCTATAACTAACTCGAAATCATTTGTTTTATCTAATTTCTTAAAAACATCAATAACAGTATCAATACCTTTTACTGTGCTAAGATTACCAAAAAACAGGAATTTAGATAAAGTAGAACAAAAACTTTTCTTTATATCTTCAGAAATATTCTTTTCATCATAAGTGCGTTGAAAAACGTATTTGAAATGAGGCACATACACCATATCAAGACGATCATTTTTCAATATATCATAGGTACGTTGAGAATGATATATAACATGATGAATGAGTTTTTTATATAAACCTTCAAACATTTTTGATACTTTGGAATCATCTTTATACTTCAAGGCATGTATCTCATGTACATCAACCCACCCATTCTTAGACAAAGCCAAAGCATAAAGAAAAGGTAATTCATATAACTCACCATAAGTTAGATAAACTATTTTTTCGTTCTGATGTGTCAAAACAAAAACAAAAAATCTAAAATATGCACATAAAAACTTCAATAAGCCAAGTATTTTATTACAGCTGAAGAATTGGGGAAAATAAACCTCGCTAACACCCTTATGTTCAAAATTGGAATGCACTAAACATCGATGACCTCTTTGTTGCAAAACATCAGCAAACGCGATATCATAATAGTGCATACCGCAATAAGAACCCAACAAATCAAATATATGTATCATTGTTTCATCAATCCATTATATATAGTTTCCCATTTATCTACCAAATTACTTACTGTAAATCGTTGACAAGTTTCCAATCCTTTGTCAGCTAGGCGATTACGCAAATTGTCATCTAACATCAATTTCTTTAAATTCTCTGTAAATTCTGCAACATCCCCGTCTTTTACAATGATACCATTTTCTCCATTGGTGACTATTTCATGAAGAGATTCGTAGCTGTCCATTACAATTAAAGCAACACCATTCTGCTGGCCTTCAATAAGAGACATAGCAAAACCCTCATAAGCGGATGTCATAAGGAATATTTTAGCTTTCTTATAAAAAGGAAGGGGTTGTCGGAAACCTAGCATCTCTACACGTTTCAGATGATTCCTCTTGATGATATCTTCATACATGCCACGACTCTCGCCATCACCAACAATTTGTAGTTTCCATGTAGCAAATCTGGAATCTTGCTCTACGACTTTCCAAGATTCCAAGATTCTTGTTATTTTCTTATGACGCTCACTGAGACGTCCAACAACCAGTACAATATTTTCTTTTTTCTTTCTTTCTACTTGAGATATTGCCTGATTAAAAACCAAAGGATTATAAACAAAGTTGAGTTTAGTATCATCTTCTCGCTTTCCACTCAAAGACGCATAAGAACGTAAAAAACAAGGAGCCAGGAAATTAAAGCAATCACTATATTTATAATATTTATTGCATCGCCAAATGTTTTTCTGTTTCTCTGCCATACGATATAATGGATAGAACAGCTTTATAATCTTTCCTTTTGTTCCAGAAAAGTCAAACGCTTTTTTAATATCCACATCCATATGCAAGGTTTTTACTATCTTGGCATTAGTTTGCTGATGTACACCCTGTAAAAACTCTACTGGCCACCATTGATTATGTACAATATTAATATCATACTGCTTGATCAATGAAATTAAACCTTCGGAAGCTACTTTAGCATCCGTCTTATTTATGAAGAAGTCACCTGATAGTTCATTAAATTTAATGTTCCCTATACGATGCGCCTTAATTCTTGCATCAATAAAAGGAATCTCCTTACTACTATCAGAATCTTTGAAATAGGCAATGTGCACTTTAAAACCTCGTTTCACCATTTCATTGGCAAGACATATTGTAACAGTCTCACCACCGCCATATACTGGCCATACTCTATGAAGAAATATTACATTCATAACTTTATCCAATGGTTTGGTACGACATGATTAATATCTCCTAACTTACACTCTGGATTAAACCAATATTTAGGACCAATTACAATTTTACTTGGATTGCTATTCAGCCATGCTCCCCACCAACTATATGTACTGTTAGCAATAACATTATGTTTAGCACAGCTCATCAACTGCATATCCCAATAATTACCCTTGCCTGATGTAGGATTCCAATTAATCAAAGTATAGTCTTCTATATCAAGATACTCTTTTACGACATCCGGACTGTCTGTAAAGATGAAGAACTTAGGGTTCTCAACATGCTCTTTAATATAACACAACGCTTTATCATAGTATTCTTTCGGACAAGTATTACTGAAGATATTCCATGTACCATAACCATCACCCTTACGGATATGTATAGCCACAGAATTAGATGATGCCATTGCTTGCGCAACCTCTACGTTTTTCCCATCCTCAAATGGTGGAAAAGCAAAAGCCTGACGAACTTCATTAGCAGCGGATACGAAGTAGTTTTCATCCTGCCAACTACTCTCCAAATAACAAGTAGGCTTTATCTGTTCCCAAACCTTATCATTAAAAAGATAAGCATGTTCCGTTATATACTTTGGGCTGATTCTCTTAACTAAACGAGCTAACTTATTCTGCTTACCGGCAGCCCAATAGTCTGACTTCGAGATTTTATTCATGTTGACATTTGGAAAAATGTCGTCAAGTTCTACTCTGTCATGTACAAACTCCGTCTTGAAGGTAATGGTGTCATACACAACATCATAACCTTTTTTCTTGATGGCAAGCGAAAAAGCATATTGAAACATCTTATTCGCTAGACCACCACCAATATACATTGTAACCATAAATAATTACTATTGATTAATTTTTCTTATTACTCTTGCAGGATTACCTGCAGCTATGCTATCAGCTGGAATATCAGAAGTAACTATGCTACCAGCACCAATAATAGACCTCGCCCCTATATGAACACCTTTTAATATATAAGATCCTGTTCCTATCAAGACATCATCTTCTATGATTATCGGTTTACATTTACAATTCCTCATATCATTCTCTGTACCTCTATCGAGATAGTTCAGAGAATGACAATCAGAATCCAATATTACAGCATTAGCACCAACTGTTACTCTATTACCAATTATGATTTCTTTCTTTGCCCAAAGAACTGCAGATGACATACCTACGTTGTCACCTATAGAAATCAAGGCATTACCTTCTGTGAAAATAGTCCCTTTCCGCCCAGGACTCAAAGGATTCAAACCATTTCCACTAAAAAATGTAAAACCTTTACCTATTTGGATTTTACTATCCTTTGACTTCTTGAAATAAATGCTATATTTTACATCAGGAAGAGAAGAAAATTTTACCCCCCCCATATAACATTCTGAGATAGTTATATGTACGATAAAAAGCTGATTTAAATGTCATATCTAACCAAAATACTTTTTAATTTGTTCCAAATAGCCATGACCATAAAGTAAATCAGGCTCTACATAATTTCCCTCACCCCATTCATTCCAAGATCTTAAAAGACAAATTGGATTTTTCTTATTTGCCAAAACTTCTGTTACATCTTTCAAGTGCTTGCCAAAATTCTCAGGAGTGGCATTACCCATAATAAAACCATTCTTTCCACTTCTTGGAGAATGATCATAGTTAGGAACAACAGTTGGTATTACATCCTCGGCAGAATCATATTGCTTATTGATAAGATAATGATACATTTTACCATAATCACAATAAAAGACAGGGATATGCATCCAACCTTTAACAATTTCCTTTATTCTGTTCACTGCATAATTAACCTGACTTTGTTTCAAGTGATCCTTCAAGCGGTCTGGCAATATTGCAGAATACCCTTTGTTAAGCCAATACTGCTTATCACAATTTCCAGTATGACCTGTATCAACACGGCAAGTAAAATAAATACCATCTTTAAATCCATCCTCTTTAGCCCACTTATTCCAAAGAGTAATAAATTCATCAGGCAGATCGGTAGGATTATAGACGTGAAACCAAGGTTTTCCATCTATTTTTATATAACGATGATCTTTAAACGCTTGGAGTACATACTCATAATGCTTACGATAATCTTCTTTACCAGGATAAGTTTGCTCAATCAATAATTTGTCTCCTCCTGTTGTTCCATCAGAATTCCAGTTTTTGGCAAACCAAGAATGATTTGCCCATCCCAAGCAAAATGGATAATCCGGTTTTCCTGTCTTCAAAACCTCGTCAAAAACTTCCCACATCAATCGTTTGCCATTACCAAACCAATAATGCCAATACATAAATCCTTCAACACCTGCATTACGTGCCATTTCTGCCTGTTGTTCACGTACCTCGGGCATTTTCAAATTATAATATCCAAGATCAGCAGGAACTCGCGGCTGAAGATGTCCCTTAAACAGAGGTTTTGCCTTACCTACATTAGTCCACTCAGTAAAACCTTTTCCCCACCATTCATCATTCTCTGGGAATGAATAAAACTGAGGAAGATACAATGCTACAATTTTTGGTTTCATATTATTATTTCAAATTATACAATTAAACCTATGCCTTTTCCACACAACTTTCGCTATATTTATCAGCTATTTTCTTGACAATAGCATCACACGCTTTCTCATCTATATTATTTATCATAGCTGTACTATCATAAATTCCATTTGCCTCGAAAGCCCCCTGGAACTTGTAGCTGTAAGCCAATCCAAAAAGAGGAACACCTGTGTAAATAGCGGCGAAATTGGCATGCATACGAGTTCCGATGAAGAATTGCATTTGAGAGATGACATATTTTACTTGAGGAGAAATCAAGTCTCGATCCACGACATAAACGTTAGTATTATCTTCTAACTTTCCATACAGGTCTCGTATTACGATCATATCATCATTTGACTCCTCTGGTTGATGATAATTATATGAGTGAGGAATCAAATAAACAGGTACATTTTGGCTTTGGAAGTACTTAATTATTGCCTTAATCAAATATGGATAAGTTGAGAATTGCCCTGAAAGCGTTCTGAAAGTATTACTATAAGTCAGTCCACTCACATTTATTCCCACGGCATTTGGTAATATGTCTATATCAAATGGTTGTGGTTTCATATAGGCAGACAAGTCTTTTGTTATTTCATATTTCAATCCCATCTCTTTAAATTCTTCCACAAACTTGTCGTCACGAACAAAAATTTTGCTTGCATAACGTAAAATTTTGTTTGCAATATCTCTATTGGCTTGTTCCTTGAAAGGTCCTATGGTTTGTGGAAGGATAATAACAGGGACATGGTATTTCATAGCAATATTGGTTTCATGCAGACGGCTCAAAAATGTCGGTGTGCTATATATATCTGAAAAACCATCACCTCCATTTATAGCTGCCACCCATCTCAAATTGCTTACAATTCGTCCAAATCTCGTAAAAGGCAAAAGAATCCCAAATTTATCTAACAGCTTCTTTTCAATTCTGAAAACAGGAATCTCTTTGCATTTCACCTGTTTGCCATCACATTCTACAAAATATTCTTTGCCCGAAGTATTCTCTTTCTTCAAGAAATTATTGTAGTATTTAAAAATTACGACAATGTCATCATCTTTCAGGTAGCCTTTTTCCTTGAGGAAATAAAAGGAACCATATCCCAAAGCCGCAGTACCTCTATTGTTATCCTTCAAATCTAGACCTGAGATTATGACATACTTCTTATTATTTATATTTTTCCCACTCATGTGTTTCAAAATTATATTGTTTCACTATTCTAGCAGGATTACCAGCTACTATACTATATGGTGGAATATCCTTGGTTACAACAGCATGAGCAGCTACCACGGAATTTCGTCCAATATGTACACCAGAAAGTATCTCACTATTAAATCCTAACCAACAATTATCTTCTATAACAACTGGTCCTTTGGAAATTAACGGCTGCTTGGATATTGGTTTGGTAATATCCTCATAACCATGACTATGGTCAGTAACATGTACATATCCTGCAAAGAGGACATTCTTACCTATGGTGATACCATGAATAGCAGCAAAACTGTTGCGAATACCAATCCATGTGCCATCACCGACAGTTATCTTAGGATGATACTCGGTTCCAAGGAAATTGCAGCAAGGCATAAAGTAAGTATATTTGCCTATACCAACGTTATTTCCAAAGAACAAGCAGTGTGGATTTTGCATAGTTACATGCTCACCCTTATACCAATTTTCCCCGATTGAGCCAATCTTCTTTTTCCAATAGATTCTTGCCCCCCCAGATTTAATCTTTCCAACTATCTTTTTAAATATACCAAATTTACTCATTTTCTTCATTGATGAATATGGACGAACAATATGGTTCATAATCCATATATGTCTCTTCATATTTTTACGATTCTTTTTTGCCCATTTAGAATACGATTTTATATTTATGATCTTAATAACTAAATCATAATAGCTTTTCATGTCACTAACCATACTCTTTCTGCGAAGAGAAGGTCTTTGTGACTTTTCAAACAGTTCATAATCAACCGACTTAACTACAATCTTATTGTTACTTAACATTTCTTGGACTATTGATTGTCCCAAAGCAGAATGTACCAAAAACAATGAACTACCGATTGTATCTGTGTCAATATACTCTTTCAGCCAAGGATCACCTACAGAAATATCGGCATGCTCAGATTCAACATTCTTACAATAAAAGCATCGCTTGGGACGAAACAACTCTGATCCATGAATAGTGCTCCACGGTTCGGAGTAATTTGCTCGCCTTATCATCTCACCTGAACGCAATGTTATTTCTATTCCATTGGGCCATCCATTACCTCTATAACGAATATTCAACACATCCTTTTTAGCAATGTTCATAAAACGATAATAACAATATGTTCCTTCTATTGTCGTTTGACCCGAACAAAAATAATCAATAATTATTGCCTCTAATCCATTTTTTTTCAAAATGTTCCTGAAAGCCTTTACCAAACATGGTGAACAAACAACCAAAATGGTTTTCTTTATCTCTGCTAAATGTTCCTTAACAAATGGGATGAGATCCATTTCTTGATAAACAGACCCAGCTAACTCATAATCTGCATAAGAGTGTATCAGAGTTGGTTCATAACAACATTTTTCAACATTGAATGTACACCCTAAAAAAGAATCTATCCTTTTGGCCTCAAACAAATATTTTATGACAGCAGTTATTATACCGCCAGACGAAGATGAATATCTTATTTGTTTGTCATTGGCATAGCCTATAAATGATGTTGTCATAATACTTATCTAATCAGTCCTTGATTGATTTTCATGCGGATAAGAAATCTACGAATTGTATAATCCTCTTTTCTGCATTTCATTTCATATTTATAAAAATAATTATAGTCTTCTTTAGGATTATTCTTAAAAAGAACATCCGTTCTATGCATCTTAGCACTATATATGTCCCAAGACTTGGTAAAATAATGATTTATCAACATCGATGCATTATCTTGTTTATGCGTACCTCCGCCCCAAGTTTTATCCACTACACATATATACCCAAATTGATTAATAGCAGGCAAAGTCATTTTTATTCCAGCTATAGGATACTTCATATATGTATGATGGTGTACATGCCATAGATCAAAACTTGCAATATCATAACGAGTATTTATCAAACATTTTCCATGTGAATAAAGTTCGTCAAAGCATGTAAAATATTGCTCTATAACATTTTTTGAATAATCATGTTTTAACTGACCGCCAGTTCCAAACATGCGCCAATGGATGTTCACTGCAGGATATTTATCGAAAGAAGCCAACCATTCTTCTATGGTATCTGCATATTTCGGAACAAAAAACTCATCTGCATCCAAAAATGAAATCCAATTAGTCTCATTACGGAAATTTTCATAACAATGTTTGTAAGCCTTAAATTGAGAATGGTTATATGGCCAATCAATTAAAGCAACAGTTCCCTTTTTTATATATGGTTCAAGAACTCGTTTGAAATCATCATCTGAGTTGTTGTTGTAGAGATAGAAATGCTCCACACCGACTGTTAGGTGATAATCTAGCCACTCTTTCAAGAAGGGGGCTTCGTTTTTAAAAATCAGACATAACGAGACACGATATTTTAATTTTCTCTTATCATGTGAACCAAAGAGTATTATCCACCATTTGCAAATGCTATTATAAAAAAGCATCTTAAAGAAAGGTTTGGTATCTACATATACTTTCCTTTTTACTTTTTTTAAAATCTTTACTATCATATTTTTACGAATAAGTGAAATCTAAAGTTTACTCCAAACTGTCTTTCAAGAAGCTTAAGGAATCTGTGCGTAAAGAATGTAATATGCTTTGTTCTTTGCTTTCATCATAATAAACTTCAATATTAGCACTTGAAATATTGTCAGAATAGACAAAATGCCTGGTCATATTCATATTGCTTAACAAAGAAAGGACTCTGTCATCTTCGTTTCTGGCTCCCATTGCAACCAAAGGCTTTCCAAAATTCAAAGCAAATGCCGTTCCATGAAAAGAAGAAGAAACAATTATTGATGACTCTTTGATAAGATAAAGGAATTCTTCAATACCTCTATTATAAGATTTTGGCAAATTCAGTATATCACCATGAAAGGAGTTTGGTATTTTGTTTAATGCAATAACTGGCATTTTGCATTTGTCTTGTACTAATTGAAGTAGCTGTCCCATAGGCTTATCAACCTCAAATGTATAAGACAACATATAACATAAAATATATTGCTTTGGTAATTTTACATTAGAAGCCTTATCTGCAATGGCATTCCAATGCACTCTTGTTATTAGAAGGGTTGGATCTAATACGACCTTCGCATCTCGTCCTAAAAGTTCCTTGATAATATCCTTTCCATTATTCTCCCGTACAGATAATGCATAAAAATCAGAAAGACTTTCCTCATATTGCTTTTTTAACTTTGAAGGAATCGACTTACATGAAAAAGAAGAAGCATAAGATATCTTTTTACTATTAAGTGGAGCAAAATCAAACATATAACTCAAATCTCCCAACATCGTATTAGGATTCCATATTTGGTCACTACCTGAAACATAAATGTCATAAATAGGAGGATTGGCATGAAGATCATCGTACGACAAGATAGGCTTGGAGACCTTCATTTCTCGATCTATAAAAGAATTGAGTAAATCCATCATTGGAGCTGAACGAACACCTAAAAAAATCAATATTTTATCTTTTAATTCTTTTAAAGTATTTCTCAATGTTTTTGGTGCAGGTCTGCCCCATTTTTTTCCTCGTTTCCAATGAAATTTATTAGGATATCTGTAATCTATAAGTTCGGAGTCATACCCTAAATCATTGATCACCTGCTGCAAAGCATACGCTTGCAAAACAGACCCCCAGTTAGGTTGTCTGAATGTTGTTAAAATACCTACTTTCTTCATTTTATTCTCCTTAGTAATGCCTTGAAAATTCGCATGGGATTTTTTAAATACCCCAATCTTCTTTGTCTCTTTCGATAATTATTTAAATAATGTATTGCAGCTTCGATAGTTCCGTTTTTCAATAAATCCAAAATCTGCTTGTAATATTTTGGGCTCTTCGGTTGATGCTTCATTTGTCCTTCTGATATGACACTAAATTCATGCTCTATCAATTCACAATTGGTAGCTTTCAATATTTCATTGCCTTTAGCCGTAAACGCAACCGCTCCGCTCACTCCATCCTCATTGTCTTTATAAGTAGTGCCCCAAAGATCGCCTATTCGAATATCTGCTGACGACTGGTCTAACTTGTATTTGCAATGCTCATAGCACTGTTTCCCCAAGCAACAATCGCCCAAGAAGAGGGCATAAAACATGTCACCTTGCGATAGCCTTGACTCTATACAACTTTTTTTTTCCCTTATTAACATATCATAAGAGTCGTGCCAATCGATTTTCTCGCCATGTTCCTCTCCGTCTATGCCCATAGCCCAGGAATCGTGCCACCCCGTCCACTTATTGCGCCAAGAAGCGTATGTGATTTTGCCCACTTGCTTCTCCGCCCACTCTGTGTATTTCTGCCATACCAACATGGAGGGTACACCATGACAGAAGAAGTCGAGCAACACAAAGTTGTCTTCACAGTGGAACTTCTTGATATATCTGCGGAAGGAGTCTATCTGGCAAGGCGTACCTGTAACCAAATATTTCTCTTTGCGGTTGACAGCCTTGAATCCATCCACGGTATAACTCTGAATGTATTTGCTGCCAGCACTTGGGATAAGTTCTTCCACGGTGGTAGCGATATAATGCTCGGCTCTGTTCTTGTCGGCATCAAAGCGAACACCACAAACCTTATAGCCTTGTCCCAAGAGATATTTACCAATCTCAAAGCCTGCACCGCCCGAAGAGCATTTTCTTCTTACCAAATGGTCTTTGCTCCATGCGGCGTATGGATGTATCTCCGTTTCTTTGAGAGAGAGGTCATCGTGCAAGTAGGCACAAACCTCGGTACAGATGCCACACTCCGTGCATCGCTCCTCATCCGTAATGTGTGGCTCATAGAAGCCGTTCTCATTCAGACTTATCTCTATAATCTTTCGACCGCAAGCCGTGGCACATACGCCACAGCCATAACAGTCGTGGATTTTGCTGATGTTATTCATTTTCTTACGATCGCTTTAATAATGTAATATAATATGATGGAAGCCAATAAATTTTTAACACCTGTCCAATCTCGCATACTAAACCACAATGGTGCCGTAGATGCCCAGACTATATAATAATAGAGGACAGGATAAGCTGCAAATTTCACTTTTCCTTGAGAGGTAAAACTCTTTAAGATTAAAGAATATACAAAAATAACAGCAAACGGAATATACGGCCCAAAATCTACATAGAAATCTCCATATAGTGTCTTATAATTAAGGATTGGCACACCTGTTATTGATTCCCAAATTATATGTTGCTCTCCCAAGGATTTAGTACTGGTAATTATAGTACTTGGCTCTATTACAAAAGGAAATAATCGTGCTCCCATTGGATACACAATCACTTTGTTCCAAAATGCATTTCCTAAATGAGGATAAGGTTCTCCTAAATAACGTAAAACTTGAGTTAAAGGCGTTTCAGAAGTAGAGCCTTCAGTTCGATACAAGGTCATGGATACCGCATATAAAAAGAACAAAAGAACGACCCATGGTAGGTAACCCATAATTACGGCTTTTACCTTCTTTGGAAATTGATACCAAAAAGGAACAAACACTAACAACATACGTACCATAAAAAAGAATGTTCCTCCACGTCTTCCCGTAGAAACACAACTTAGAAAAAACATTATAACTATAAGCAACAAACAAAAAGAGTTGAATCTTCTGCTCCATCCATTTTTGTTCGAGATAATTCCATATAAAGCATATAACAATATAATGGGAGATGTCCAGTCGTATAAAGAACCGCAAATCCAACCTATCTTTTGTTCGAAATTAGAATAAGAATAAAGTGACTCTCCATCATTATGGAAAGAATCATACGCCTCACCGATACCTTGCGTATACACATACAGAGCAACCTTCAACAAAAGAACAAAATATACACCATATGCTACAAGAAGAAGCTTCAGTATGGTCTGTATCTTCTTATTGAAATGTGGAATCTCTGTAATCTGAATATCTTTCGTGCTGTAATTTCTAAATGGCCACATGAAAACCAAATAGAACAAGAACTCCAAGATATATGGCTCATAGGGGAATTTTAACGATATTCCATATACCGCTTGATATATGCCTGTGTCAACAATGAAATAACCCAAGCATACTATGATGGAAAACCATGCACTTATCAGATTATGCAAGGAAAACGTTCTATTTTGCCAAAATGAAAAGCATGTATGTCCAAGATGAAGCATCATGCTTAAAGTCAATCCATTCATTTCTTATGAAACTTATTTTTAATTATACTTACAATTTTAGTTTTTATCTTCACTCGATCCGCTTCTCCAAATCCTAAATAATAGCCAAACATCAAAGTAGAAGCTACAGAAGTAATACATACAAGAATAAATCTCAAAACCATGAGTTCTATCTCTTCATAAACTATAAGGGGAAGGATGAAAGCCAAAGCTGTTACGAAATATACCCTAACCGTTACATCCTTCAAAAATTGCAACATCGGAAATTCTATGCTTCGAACCAACATATATAAACGAGCCAAATGACATAGAATTTCCACGGCAAAGGCTATAACCATTGCATAGAATGGTTCCAAATGAAAACATGCAAAACCTACATATACCAAAGGCAAGGTAAGTAAAGACAGTCCTCCAACCACTATTTGGTAATCTCGCACTTTGCCTGAAGCATGCATAGAAATAATCAGAGGATTAGACAATGTGTTAAGCAAGGCTGTAAAAATGGCAAGTCGTAGAAATATCACCGTGTAATCAGGCACTTGCTTAAGCCATATACTTAATATCAAGGGAGCTTCGATTAAGACAGGCAGTGAAAGAGTGAGCAATAGCAAATATGAGAATTTGGCTCCCCTAAACACCAGTTTATACATTGCCTCCCGTTCTCCTGTTGCATAGCTTTTGATAATTTGAGGATTCATCGCCATTTGGAAATTTGCCACAAACCCATTCAATTTGCCCAAAACCTGATATGCAATTCCTCGTGCTGCATTCACAGCAGGACCAAAGAACATATTCAACACGACATTTACGCCTTGCTCCTTGGCAATGCCAGACAGTGAGCCGATCAGATTCCAACCGACGAACGAACCGACATTCTTGCCATATTCCTTATTAAACTTACCTGTAAATCGGCATTCCTTGAACTTGAACTTGCAATAAAAGAAATACATGCCAAGCAGAAGTATCTGGATAGCAGCCATCAGAACCGCATAGACTATCAGTTTGTCAAACGGGGTCATGGTGATGACATAGCAAATCGCCAACTTAAAGACAGCATCGAATATGCTGAAATAGGCAAATGCCGACATCTTCTCATAGGCTATCAACGCTCCCATATAGGGCACATTGATGACATTCAACATGAATACCAACAATGACAATTGGAACACCCAATTGGCTGCATAATATCTATCAGGAGGGAAATTCATGTGGGTATTCAGAAACCATACGCCTGCGATTTCACCCACAATCAATATAATCAGTGCCAAAAAGATGTGGATGTACACCATCGTACTGAAGATGCCCTTCACATTGCCCTTCTCTCCTTTTCCTATCTCAAAAGAGAGGAACCGTTGTGTAGCCGATGTCATGGCTCCACTGATGATGGCAAACATGGTAACGAATCCACCCACCACATTATATATACCAAAGTCAACTTCTCCTAACTTGTCCAAAATGACACGACTTGTATAAAGTCCGATGAACATCATGAAAAGCATTCTCACATAAAGAAAAAGTGTATTCTTCGCTATTCGCTTATTATTATCTGATGTTTGATTTGACATTTAATTAATTTCTTCTCTAAGGTTAAAAAAATCATTTCTATCATGCTGTTAGTGCTCAATTTAGAGCATATCCCTTTGTATAAGCACTTTTGCAAGTGTCCACATGTAGAGGTGTTAACTTTATACTCTATTTAGGTTTTGTTACTGTAGAACATTGCCTTCATCTGGTACTGGAAATAAAATCTTTCTAAATCTTCGTTGCTGTACATAATTTTTCAAAGATTAGAATTGAAAAATTAAAAACTATATATATCAGTTCAGCAGCGAAGTTAATTCTTTCTAATTTAAGCCCTAATTTGAGTGCTTATGCTATAAGACACTATTTGTATAAATCTACATTGATGTCGAATGGTGAATCAAAGTCTTTCAGCAGTGCATGTTTTGTATCTTTCTCAGAGAGATTGGCATGCTCTGTAGGGATTTTCCAATCGATGCCGAGGGTATCATCAAGAATGCTAATGCCGCCATCTGCCTCTGGATGATAGAAGTTATCACACTTGTATTGGAACACTGCAGTTTCTGACAGGACAGCGAAACCATGAGCAAAGCCCTTTGGAATGAAAAACTGGAGATGATTATCTTCAGTCAGTTCTACTGCCACATACTTGCCATAAGTTGGGGAGCCTTTACGAATATCCACTGCTACATCAAGTACTCTACCCTTTACGCATCGTACCAGCTTGCTTTGTGTATATGGTGGACGCTGGAAGTGCAAGCCTCGCATCACACCATAGCTGCTCATAGACTCGTTGTCCTGGCAGAAGTGAACACTGTGTCCCAGAATTGGGGTTACATTTTCTTCAAACTCTCGCTCGCTAAAGCTCTCGAAGAAGTAGCCACGAGCATCACGGAAGAGGCGTGGCTCAATAATGAGAACACCTTCAATATTTGTTTTTACTATGTTCATTGTTATTTTATTTTCCAAATTCCTTAATTCTCTGTTCCTCTTTCAATGAGCAAACAAGCAGTTGTCCATTCTTCTCGGCTACGATATAGCCATCCAAGCCTTGAACTACCACCTTGCTTTCATCGGCTGCATGAACCACGCAGTTCTTGCATTCATACAAGCGGATGTCCTTACCTACTTTGGCATTGCCATCCTCATCCTGTGGAAGCAAGGTGCGGAGGCTGCCCCAACTGCCTAAGTCGCTCCAGCCAAACTCGGCTGGCAAGGTATAGATTTCCTTTGACTTCTCCATTACGGCATAGTCGATGCTTATCTTCTCGCAGGTTGGGAAGAGTTTGCCGACTACCTCTTTCTCCTGTTCGGTATAGAAAGAAGGAGCCATCTCGTCCATGATGCCGGCAAGGTTTGGCTGGAAGGTTCGGATAGCCTTGCTGATGGTATCGATGTTCCATACGAAGATTCCGGCATTCCAATAGTAATTGCCAGCGGCAAGGTATTGCTCGGCTGTCTCCAGGTTTGGCTTTTCCTTGAAAGCCTCTACCTTGTAGATTTCATCTACGGATGTTGGCTCTGCTGCAGCGATATAGCCATAGCCTGTTTCCGGACGGCTTGGCTTAATACCGATGGTAACGATGGCGTTCTTATCGGATGTATAGCTCAAAGCCTTGCTGAGCACTCGCTGATACTCCGAGGTATTGATGACCAGGGCATCGGATGGTGTCACCACGATGTTGGCATCAGGATGCTTCTTCTGGATCTTCCAGCAGGCATAAGCAATACATGGAGCGGTATTGCGAGCCTCCGGCTCTGCTAATATGTTATCTACTGGCATGTCAGGGATTTGCTCCTTGACTATGCGAATGTATTTCTCGTTTGTCACTACCCACATGTTCTCGACAGGACAGATTGGCTTCAATCTATCTACAGTCAATTGAATGAGGGAACGGCCCACACCCATCACATCTATGAACTGCTTTGGGTAATCGGGGGTTGACATAGGCCAGAAGCGGCTGCCTATGCCACCGGCCATAATTATGATTTGTATGTCGTTGAAATTATGCATCATAATTGTTATTTTACCTCTTAGTCTCCTTAAGGAGATATTTTTCTAAAATCATCCCGTCCTTCTTTGTTGATAAAACGAGCTGCACTCGGCAATTTGAAAGCGAGCTTTCATTGCACTCATTGGCATCGCTTTTTCCCATTAAAGAAGGCTCTACCTTTCTCTCCAAGCCTCTCTTCAATAGTCTTTACGACCCCTTCGGTTCCCCTTAGGGGACAGAAACCCTCAGGGACGAGAGGATGTAACCGCCCTCTGGTGCTCGGAACCGCTGCGCAATAAGGTTGGCTGACCATCAAAGGTCTGCGCCAGATTTATGTCAGAGAGAGTCGTTTTCCCTATGTCATTAACGGCATTGTAGCATACCGTCACTACTGAAATCTTTGGTTGTTTCATAATTGATTTACTTATTGAACTTCTTTATTAGCAACATTTTCTTCATGATTCATTTTTTCGTTACCAACATTAACATTTTCTCTTAATTGTTCTCCAAATATCTC
>OFMP01000730.1_pt1 | contig 20433 bp, 10 predicted proteins | sample 1541841 | NCBI WGS metagenome assembly OFMP01 (sample SAMN04209226, study PRJEB22552) | human gut metagenome | biome: gut; material: feces | host: Homo sapiens | place: USA: Oklahoma
ACCCCACCGTGGTGCCCGAGGAGGATATGATCATCTCTGCCGGCAACTTCCACGGTGAGCCCATCGCCCTTCCGATGGATTTCCTGGCCATCGCCCTCAACGAGTTGGGCAGCATCTCCGAGCGCCGCATCTACAAGCTGGGTGACGAGCAGCGCGGTCTTCCCTCCATGCTCGTTGCCAAGCCGGGTGTGAACAGCGGATTCATGATCACCCAGTATGCTGCCGCCTCGATCGTCAGCCAGAGCAAGATGCTCTGCATGCCCAACTCTGCCGATAGCATCCCCACCTGCCAGGGTCAGGAGGACCACGTCTCCATGGGTGCCAACGCCGCCACGAAACTCTATCGTGTGGCCGAGAACACGGAGCGCGTCCTTGCCTTGGAGCTCTTCAACGCCGCACAGGCCCTCGACTTCCGCCGTCCGCTGAAGTCCTCGCCCGCGGTAGAGAAGTTGCACGCAGAGTACCGCAAGATCGTCCCGTTCATCGAGATCGACCGCGTGATGTACCCGCTCATCGCCAAGAGCATCGACTTCATCGCCAAGAATCAATTCTAAACGTTTTATCCCCATCGATCGTTAGGCGCGGCCTCATGATCGATAGGGAAACTAAAACGATAAAAAAGTAAGATCCGTGCGGGGGACGGCAAGGGTGTCCATGACGGGCGCGCTTGCTCTCCCCCGCACTTTTTTTATTGGTATCATCATTATTTATATTATACGAAGACAATGAGAACGATATACACCAACATCGCCCAACTCTGTGGCATCACCCACGGAGAGCTGCGCAAGGCGGGACAGGAGATGGCCCGCGTAGAGACGATGACGGACGCATGGCTCGCCGTCGAGGACGACAAAATCTTGGATTTCGGCACGGGAAGCGTACCTGCGGAGCTGACGCAGGGCGCCAAGGTCATCGACACCAAGGGCGCCTTCGTCATGCCGCGCTTCTGCGACAGCCATACCCACCTGGTCTGGGCAGGCAGCCGTGAGCAGGAGTTTGAGGACAAACTCCAGGGATTGTCCTATGCCGAGATTGCCGCCCGCGGCGGTGGCATCCTCAATTCTGCCGACCGTCTCCACGAGACGAGCGAGGAGGACCTCTTCGAGCAGACCATGCGCCGTGCCGAGGAGATCTGGCAGAAAGGCACGGGCTGTGTGGAAATCAAGTCTGGCTACGGACTGACGACCGAGGACGAACTGAAGATCCTGCGTGTCGCCCAGCGCGTAAAAGCCCATTCGCCACTCCGCATCGTGACCACCTTCCTCGGTGCCCATGCCGTCGGCCGAGCCTACAAGGGACGCCAGTCAGAATATGTCGATCTCGTCATCAACGAGATGATGCCCCGTGTGGCTGCCGAGGGACTAGCCGACTTTGTGGACGTGTTCTGCGACGAGGGTTTCTTCACGCCAGAGGAGACCGACCGCATCCTCGAGGCTGGCGAGAAATATGGCATGAAGGGTAAGATTCATGCCGACGAGCTGGCCTTCTCGGGTGGATCCCGTGTTGCCATCGCTCATGGTGCACTCTCTGCCGACCACTTGGAGGCACTCCCCGAGGAAGGCATAGAGCAGTTCCGTGGTGCCGTCACCATGCCCACTGGTCTGCCGGGTACGTCCTTCTTCCTTAATATGCGGTTTGCCCCGGCCCGTGGCTTCATCGACGCTGGCCTGCCTATCGCTCTCGCCTCCGACTACAACCCAGGCTCCACGCCGTCGGGCGACATGAAGTTTGTCTGGTCTCTGGCCTGCACGAAGATGCGTCTCACCCCCGAAGAGGCTTTCAATGCCATCACCCTCAACTCCGCCGCTGCCATGGGCCTGTCCGCGGAGTATGGTAGTGTGGAGCGTGGCAAGCACGCCTCCCTCCTCTTCCTGCGCGACGTTCCCTCGTTGGCATGGCTTCCGTACCAATACACCACACCGCTGCGCCACGCTACATTTTAAGACCAAGCGCTTCAACGTCCGCAAAGAGACCACACACCGTTGCACGTAGCAGGGTAGTGGAGACTTTATACGATAGACAAAGCCACATTCGCAAGGGAGAAACCCGTTGGAATGTGGCTTTTTGCATCCCCATCGGGATGCTGCAAAACACTAATCAAACACAAAAAAGCTTGTGTGAGGAATGGCTGGCGACCGTGAAGGCAGAAGCTATGGACAGCATCTCCATCTTCTGCGGTAGCCTACCTCAGTATATCTTTGAAGGCGAGGTTGGCCAGCAGGGCTGTCGATTGACTGAGCATGCGGATAAACTCCTGGGCCGACGACTTCATATAGGAGTCGCGCAGCAAGTGTACACATCCGTCCATCTCGTTGCCCTCCGCATCGATAGGGATAGCCTTCATACCTGGCTGGGTGAGCGTGGTGGATTCCGAGAGAATGGAGACAAGCGAACTGCGGCTCAGCAAGTCAAAGATGATATTGACATTGTTGACCTCCACCATGATTTTGAAGTTGTTGTCACGCCCCTCCAGCAGGTGCTCGAAGGCGTTGCGCGCCTGCAAGCCCTTGTAGGGCAGAATGAGATCATAGCGTTCAAGGTCTGCGAGGGTGACGCTCTGCTGCCTTGCCAGCGGGTGGTGATCATTGACGATGGCTGCCAGGCGATTGCTGAAGATCGCTCTGCTGTCTATCACCTTGTCCCGTTTCAGCGGCTTGAAGGCCAGCACAAGGTCCAGTTCACGCTTCTTCAGTCCGTCCATCAGTTCCTGCATGGAACGATAGACGATGTTGAGCCTGACGTGGGGATAGGCGTGGATAAACGCGATGAGCGTCTCGGCCATAATGTTGCTGAAGGAGAATGTCACTCCGATGTTGAGTTCTCCAGCCAGCATCTCGCGCAGGTCATTCATGTGGTCCGCACAAGCCCCGGCCGCATTGACCGTCTTTTGGGCGTAGGGCAACAGTTCTTTTCCCGCCTCCGTGAGATATACCTCGTGGGAATTGCGCTCAAAGAGCGGCATTCCTATCTCCTGCTCCAGATGGGAAATCTGCTGCGACAGGGTACTCTGCGTGACGTAGAGCTTCCGCGACGCCTTGGAGAAATTGAGCGTTTCGGCCACCTGGAGGAAATATTTCAATTGTCTGATTTCCATTCTTATCGGTCTAAATCCGTTTGCAAAGATACTACAAGAGTTTCTATTCGTGCGTATCGCGGGCATGATTTTTTTCCTTTCTTGTCCTTCTGTGTGCCCCCTGTCTCACTCCCACGGCATGGGGCGTGACAAACTCTCCGTTACGCTTTTTTCGTTCCACGAGCATGGCGAGCAACTTCCGCTTGCGTGTATCCTCGATGAAACGGCGGAAAAAGAGATTGGGCACAGCCACGCCGAGGGCGATGCAGATGATAGCCAGCGAAGCTTTGATGGCATTGTTCATGCCCACCGTGACCTCGCCGACGACACCGTGCATCTCGATGAAAGCGAAGAGGGCGCGATACATCAGCACACCCGGAATCATCGGGATGACACTCGGGATGGTGATACACTGATGGGGCACATGAAACCAATGGCGCGCCTTGATGACAGCGATACTCACCGCCGTGGCTCCCGCCAGCGACCCGATGGTCAGTCCCATGTCCAGGCCGAGGTTGCCATTGCTCGGACCGAGGTTGATAAAGTTGCGCACACACACGGCGATGATACCACCCACGGCCACGACGGGCAGCAGGCGTCGCGGGATGTTGAAGATGGTGGAGAATCCCATGGCCGACACGGCGGCGGCAATGGCATACTCCCAATACTCATGATGGGGTGTCATGGTGAGCGTCTTGGCAAAATTGTCGATGCCGCAGACCTTGATGGCAAAGGCGATGCCGAAAGCCATGGCCAGCACCATGAGCAGCGTATTGACGGCACGGATGAATCCGGTCTCGATATAGCCGTCGAGCATGTCGCTCACAAAGTTGATGAGCGGCACACCTGGTACGATGAATAGCGCGCACGCCATCAGTGGGTGCCATGGCGTAGTGGAGATCATCCACGACGGCATGCCCGCCATCATCGCTGGATCAGTAGAAAGGAGTGCTGTCGCCCAAGCCAGCAGCGTGGCCACGAAGGCCGAGATGCCGATGGCGACGTAGTTGTTACAACCCATCGTGGGGAGAAACATCCGCAGACGGAAACCCAGGATGGCCGCCAGGGAGCAATAAAAGAATGCAGTCCAGTCGCAGCCAAACTGGATGCAGAAGCCACCGCAGGCAAAGCCGCCACCTATCGCCACCTGCCAGGGGGTGAAGCCACGTGGCGCATCGTGGATGTCGTCAAGGGCCTTCTCATACTGCACGAGCGAGAAGTCCTCGCGGATGGCCGTCCAGGTGAGGCGGCTCACCTTGGCGATGGTGGCCAGGCTGATGCCGTGACGCTCGCAGCGCTGAAACTTCGTAAACGAGTGGAGCTCATCGCTGTAGTTGACCATAAGCACGTTCCAGTTGACATAGAGGTGTATGTAGCGCTCGTCCAGTCCCAGGAAGGCCATCGCGCGCTTCATCGTCCGCAGGATACGCGAGGTGTCGGCCGCACTCTCCATGAGCAGGCTCCCTGTGCGTAGCAGCAGGTCGAGCTTGTGGCAGAGTTCCGTTTCGGCCACTCCGCGCCGCCGCCTCGGCTCTTCTACTGCCGAGGGGCGCACTGAAGGGTTCTCTGTTTTGACGTTTCTCATTCGCTTATCCGAATACAAAGATCAGTATCTGAATCGTGACGATGCGCAGGAACATGGCGAAGGGATAGACCGTGGCGTAACCCACGGCGGGCGCGTCAGCAGAGGTCTGCTCGCGAACGTAGGCCAAGGCTGCCGGATTGGTATGGGCACCAGCGAGCACACCGAGCATCGTGTAGTAGTTGATGTGGAAGACATAGCGGCCTATCAAACCACCAACCAGGATAGGCACCATCGTGATGGCGGCACCATAGGCAATCCACTGCGCGCCCTCACCCGTGGCAAGGGTTTGTACAAAGGGCGATCCCGTTCCCAGTCCGACACAGGCCAGGAAGATGCAGATACCCACCTCTCGCAACATCAAGTTGGCCGAGATCGTATTATAGGTCACGAGGTTATATTTCGGGCCGAAGAAACCAATGAGGATGGCCACCACCAGCGGGCCGCCGGTGAGTCCCAGTCGCAGGCTCTCGTTGATACCCGGAAGGAAGAAGGGGATGTTGGCCACGATACAACCGAGCATGATACCAAGGAAAATAGGGATGAGGTTGGGCGCGTTGAGCCGCTTCATCTGGTTGCCGAGGAGTTTCTCCGTATGGGCAATAGCAAGCTCCGTACCCACCACCGTCACACGATCACCAAGCTGCAGTTTCAGATGCGGGGTAGCGATGAGGTCCACACCGTTGCGGTTCACTCGCGTGATGTTCGTGCCAAGGCTCGTGCGGATACCCATCTGGCCGATGCTCTTGCCGTTGACACCCGGCTTCGTCACAAGGATGCGACGCGTGATCAGATCCTTGCCAAAGGTCTCGGGCGCCACCTCTACCTTTTCTCCGACAAGAGCCACGATGGCCTCCACGGCCGTAGGATGGGCCACCACCTGGAGCAGGTCGCCCTCGTTGACTACCGTCGACCCGTTGACTACTTCACTCTTGCCACTGCCGTCGCTATGGATGATGCGCGAGATCATGAAGTCGCGTTTCAGCACTTCGTGGATCTGGCGCACCGTGTCGCCAGCCACCATTTTGTTGGTCAGGCGCACAGAGAACGTGTGGAGCGTCATTTCCTTCAAGTGGCCTGCGCCCATTTTGGCAGCGTCCTCCTCATGGTGTCTATCGATGCGCAGGGCATAGCGGAGGATGACAAATGAGAGGATCACACCCAGCACACCCACAGGGTAGGCGATGGCATAGCCTGTGGCGATGGATGGGGCGTCAATGTGGCGCAGGTCGCTGAAAGCCTGCTGTGCCGCACCCAGTCCCGGGGTATTGGTCACGGCACCCGAGAGGATGCCGACGAGGGTCGTGGCAGACGTGCCAGAGAAGGAATAGACCACGAGGGTTGTCACAATACTCAATGCCACAACTACAATACTGAGGATATTGAGACTCTTGCCACCTCCACGGAAGGAGGAGAAGAAGCCCGGGCCCACCTCAAGGCCGATGGAATAGACGAAGAGTATCAAACCAAACTCCTTGAGGAAGTGGAGCAAATGCTCGTCGATGGTGATGGGAAGGTTGCCCATCAGCAGACCGATAAACAACACCCAGGCCAGCCCGAGCGAAACTCCGCGCACCCGAACCTTGCCCAAGCACAGGCCAAGCGTGATCACCAGGGCCAGAATCATCACTGAGTGGGCCACGCCTCCTCCCCACAACTCGGGGAATCCGTAAAACAACTTTTCAAGTATTTCCATTTGTACTTTATTATTTTGACTAATTTCCTCTTCCTTGCCGCAGCGCCACACCTGTCTAAAGTGGCATCCGCGATTTTCGATTGCAAAGGTATAGACAATGACGAAAGCCGCAGATCATCGGCATTTAAAAAGCACAAATGCAGCTATAAGGATTTTCGATAAAGTGATTTCTACTTGTTTCCTTTCCATTTTACCATTGTATATCAATAGGTTACACGCTGATTATAGGCCGTCTCACTCTAATTTTTACCACCCCATATTCCTGCTGACTTTCATCCACACATCAGCCATCGCATTCTAAAAAACTGATAGCCGCATACAGATTTACTTTCTTTACTTACAAATTCTTGATTCAAAAATCGAATGGAAACGGGTTAATTAGATGGTAAAAACGCAAAGCGGGGCACCACGATGGGTGCCCCGATAAATTTGATACATATATATATATTGTGTCCAGTAAGTAGAGCCCGCAGTCGCTGCGGGTGTGCCGTTCCGCTACGGCAACTAATCGTGTTTCATATATTAATGAGGAGAAAAAGGGGAAAGTAACCCCTGTTTTGAGAAAAAAATCAAAAAAAGTTTGTTGAGATTTGGTTATGCGATTTTGTTTACTACGGTTTTGTATTGAATATCAGTAGTTTAACAGGGTTTTTCGTAAATCCTCTTTTTTGTCTCGTAGATGGTTTTTTCTAAGGTTTTCATCGTCGAAGCTATCAGTTTGGGTCGTGAGCAAGGAGTGAATAGATGCAAAACGGTGGGAGACGACCCCGACTTCACAGTCGACATTCGTCATCCCACCGATAGAATGAAATTCATAAAGGGAAACAGCTTACGAGATTTTCACAAACCTCAGTAAGCGTAAAAACCCCAAACGAAGTTATACTTCCAAGGTTGTTTCCTTGAAGTCAGAATGATGAGAAACCGATCGTAGCCCCGTTGGGGACAGGGCAAGTCTTTTGATAATACAGGAATCCAAACAACAGGCAACGACGCATGCGCTGTCCATTTCACCTACTTCGCCGACTGCGCTTTGACTTCCAAAGACTTTCCAAAACATCGAGAACTGACTTCTCCGGTTCAACTGGAATTGATAGTATGGTAAACTCTTTTACCATAAGGCTGGCTCTAAAATCAGACCGATAGACCTTTCACCCTCAAAGGTTTCGAAAGTCCCCGAACTAATTGTTAGAACCAGCCTTAACAAGCATTGGTTACTTGATATATACTTTCTTGACACTTCCGTCAGCATGACGGATCATATATATGTTGCCCTTGCAAGGAGCCTCGACCTTCTGGCCGCCGAGCGTATAGAACGTTGCGCCCTCGCTCATCAGCCTCTGGATGGAACCGATGCTATTAGCCTCTGCCGCAGCCTTGGCATCAGCGAGCAGCTGCTCGATGGCAGTCTTGATGGTCTCCAGGTCGATGGTGCTATTCTCGTCGAGTTCCACGGCCTCATAGAGAGCCTTCAGCTCATCCTTCTTCTTGTTGATGTCATACTGGATACTGGACTCCACACCGACAAACTGTGCAGCTACGATGGCGTAGTCCTTCTCGATAGTGGCCTTCACCTCGTCGAGGCGAGCCTGCACGGCGGCAATCTCCTCTGTCAAACGCACATAGGCGGCCTCATTGGCTACGAGCTTCGCATTGCCGAGCTTCGCATTAGCGAGGAGCTGCTCGACAGCTGCCTTGATGGACTCCAGGTCGATGGTGCTATTCTCGTCGAGCGACACGGCCTCATACTGAGCCTGCAGCTCTGCCTTCTTCTGGTCGATATCGCCCTGGATAGCGGCCTCAGTATCAACAAACTGTGCGGCTACATTGGCATAGTCCTTCTCGATGATGGCCTTCACCTCGTCAAAACGAGCCTGTACAGCAGCTACCTCCTCGGTCAAACGGACATAAGCGGCCTCGTTAGCCAGTTTCTTCAGATGCTCTGCCTGGGCGGCAGCAGCTTCCTCCAAATATTTGGCGATGGCCTCATTGACACCCTTCACGGCCTCGGCGTCCAGCGTAGAAGTCTCCGTGAGCGCACAGTCGGCGTTCTTGGCATCAAGGTCTGACTGGATGGCATCGATCTGAGCCTGAATGGTCTTCACCGTCTCTGCAAAGTTCTCGGCCACATCCGGGCAGTCCTCGGCAACCTTAGCCTTGGCGTCGTCGAGGGCCTTCTGCAGGGCAGCCACTTCCTCGGTAAGGCGCGCATAGGCAGCCTCGTTGATGGCCTTGAGACTCGTCACTGTGACATGGGCGTCCGTGATGTCGAGTGAGTACTCCGTCGTCTCATTGGCAGCAAGCACATTGGAGAACACGATGGCAGAGTTCTCGTCCGTCGCAAAGTCCGGGTCGGCCACGACATTGAACGAGAAGATCACACCGTCGCCATCCTTGTAAGGCTGGATCTTGTCGATAGGCAAAGAAGAGAGTGCGACGCGCACGATGCCATTCTTCTCTCCGGAAGAGATGGCGAAATTGCTTGACAAGCGCTCACTATACTGGAAATTCATTTTCCCGTTGCTCTTCTTCTCGATATGCAATCCCTCAGGCAGCGTGATGTCGGCCTGAAGGCCACAGAAATAAATATCGTTCTTCAGCACAACGTCCACCTTGTGGGTACCGCCAGGCTTGATAGAGAACGCCTGCTCGCCCGTGCAAAGACTTCCCACCATCGGCGTGATAGCCTGATAGTTGGGGCAGTCGATAAGCACCTTCTTGCCCTGGCGGTCGCCTCCACTGCAAGTGGAGAACAAAATCTGTGCATCATCAGCAGAAGAGAAGTTGGACGTAGCACGAATTTTGAACGTACCCAGTGCGCCCTCAGTGCCCGCGATGGGGGTGAAGTCCTTGGTAAGGAGGGCGATGCGCCACTTCATATCAGGCTGCTGGATCATCGTGGCGATAAAGCACTCACGGTCTATGCGCTCCTCGTTGATTTTGAAGCTACCCGGCACAATCTCGACATTCGGGGAAGTGAAGTCCATATCAAACTGCATCGCATAGATCACCTCGTCATTGACGAGGTTCACAGTGATCTCTTTCGTCTCGCCCGGCTTGATGGCAATGGGACCACCGTCGTTGAGCACAAGTCGGTTGCCAGCAAGGACAGAGAGCGTCCCGCTTATGGCCAAGACCATCATCAAGGCCATTCTTTTGAAACTTGTTGTAATCTTAAACATAACTATTTACGTTTAGAAGATGTATGTTGTCGTTGTTGTTATCAAAAATAGGCGCGGCTGTCACATACGTGGCAACCACGCCCTCGTAATTGAGAAAAAATTACCGATGTATATGATTATTTACCAGTAACCTTCTGGGTCTTGCCGTTGGCGTTGCGGACAATGTTGATGCCCTGCTTCACCTTATCCAGCAACTGACCGCCCACGGTATAGATCTTCTGCTTCAGGCTGCCCTCGGCCTCCATGCCGCTGATGCCAGTCGCATCGCTACCCGTGATGTACGTCTCACGGCCATTGGCCTCGGCAAAGATAACCTTGTCGAGCGCCACCTTGTCGATGCAGCCGCCCTGCACGTCGAGGTAGAGGATGGCGGAGCCATTGGTGAAGCTGTTGTTCTCTATCGTGGAGATGACCACGCGGTGTACGCCGTCGATGTCCTTGGAGTAGAGTGCGTGGCCGTTGGCACGGTTGCCCACGCTCTCACCCACCACCGTCATGCCTGCGGGCAGGATGATGTCCATCTGGCAAGCCACATAGTCCTTGCGGTTTTCGAGATTGATAGCGATGCGCTGTACGCCGTTGTTGTCTTCTGCCGAGACGGTGAGGTTTTCGGATTCCACCATCGGAGCGTTCAGAGTGCCACCCAGCGACGGCCAGAGACCATTGGTCACCTTGGCTGCAATGAGGGTCACATCAGCGATGGAGATCTTGCCGTCGCGGTTGACGTCGGCAGCGGCAAATACCTTGCCACCCTCCAGGGTCTCCGGATCGAGCAAAGCGTTGAGCACGGCGAGGTAGTCGTCGGTCAGGACAACGCCGTCCTCGGTGACGTCGCCGAGCACATACGTGTTCTCCTCGATGGAAGTTCTGAGAGCATTCATCGACTCGACCAAAGACTCAGACGTAGCAGCGACCAACTTCACGCCATACTCCTCGTCCTTCGGATAGTTGATCGGCTTTACCACAGCTACGCTACCATCAGGATTCAGCCATGCATTTCCGTTGATGTCCTTCGTGGGAAGGATAAGGTCAATTTGGCCCATCTCGCCGAACGCGAGATAATTGTCGAAGTTTTGCTTAGCGAGCTTCAAGTTATCAAACTGTTCGCGCAGCGCACCGTCCTCGTCAAAGATGTTCGTTCCTGACTTATGGAACGACTTCTCCATGTCGTAGAGAGCGCTGAGAACATTGAACTGATACACTTGCTTTGTCTCATACCAAGCTCCTAACACCTCTACCGTTTCAAGCTTTGCATAGGCATCTTTAAGGCTACCGTCCTTGTAAGACTCCACCTGACTATCGGTCAGAATGGCCGACACAGGGCCTTCCTCCAGCGTCTTGGCAGCCTGCTCAAGGACGCCGCTGACCTCCTCGGCCTTCTCACTGGCCACATTGAAGAACAGCTTCTCGTAGTTCTCCATGTAGGACTTGCCGCGCTCAAACACGAACACCTCATTCCCTACCTGTTCGTAAGATGACTCTTCAAGCACTGTGGAGCTATGCTGGTAAGACGCTATCAGCTCCTTCACCCTGGTCTGCTCAGCCACCAGAGCGTCATAGGCATTCTGAAGGTTCTCCATTGCCTTGGCGTGGGCAACATAGGGTTTGTTGGCCTCGATGATATCCATGCTGGTAGCACCCATGCGGTCTATCAACACATTGAGGAGGTGGATGACCTTCGTCTTGTAGGTCACGATCTCGTCGCCATAAGAGGTGATGAGGTTTTTCACGCCATCGAGTTCCTCGCGGCAAGCGTCCAATGCAGACTTGTACTCCACCTTCACGGGCGTATATACTCCGTCGTAGGTACTGTTGACATCACTGTATCCCGACTCGGCCTGCGATACCAGCATCTCCAAACTGTTGGCTACGCCCTCGATCAACTCGGCATTCACGAGCTTGATGAGACCCATGCGAGCCTGCGCCACCTTCTTCTCCAATGCCAGCAAGCCAGCGTCTTTCTTCGCCTCTGCCGGGGTAGCGTTTTCGTCAAACTCCTTAAGCAGATCGTCAAGTTCCTTGGCGAGGTTCTTGCAATGCTCGTCATAGTATGCCTTGACCTCGTCAGCCGCCGTTCCCGTGAGGTTGTCCAAAGCCTCGCGCTTCTGGGTCTCGATGGCAACAATGTCGGCCTTGATCGCATCGACCTCGGCCTGGTTGGCCGCGTTGTAGATACCATCGATGCTGAGGATCTTGATGCTGTGGCAGTCGTACCACTGCTTGTCCTCACCGATAGTCAGACCATAGATGCGCTTGCTCATCTCCTGCGAAGCGTTCTGGCGTGTGAGGTCAGCCTGCCAACGCTTCACCTGATTAAATGCTGAAGCGATGTTGGCCTCTATGCGGCTGCTTGCCACATTGAATGCGCCATAATACTCCTGCGCAGCCTTGATGCGCTCCGTGACGGTATTGTAGTCGATGGTCAGCTGGTCGAAGTTCTTGATATTGGCATCGTATGCGTCAGCCTTGGCCTTGGCGCTGGTATAGACAGCACCAGCCTCTGCGTAGAACGCATCGATATAGCGCTGCAGGTCAGCGATCTTGCCCGTGAACGTGCCATCGGCAGCCTTGGCGGCCAATTCCGTGGCCGGAGTGAGGTATTTGGCGACGCAGTCCTTGTAAGACTTGAAATCGTCATCCTTGCCCTCATAGGCGAAGCCTTCCAGAGCGGCAAGCCACTTCTCGTTGTCGGCCTTGGCACCAGCGTAGCGGTCGTCGCCCTCTGTCAGCGTACCGTCCACACCTACATAGACACCCTCGTAGAGAGCCTTCCACTCGTTCTGTGCAGCCTGCTCCAGGTCGGCGACGAGCAGGTTGGGCACCATGCCAAAGAAGCTCCAGTCGTCATCGAGGTTGCTCACGAGCAACTGCGACTTCTTGTAATCGTCGGCACTGACTCTGTCGTAGAACTCCTGTACATTTGCAAAGGCGTTGTCGCGCACGTTCTTGTCGAAGCCAGCCACCTTTTCCTTGGCGGGAGCGAGCTGGTTGTCGTTGAGGTTGGCAAGCATCTCCTCCAACTTGGCTCTCACGGCCGTATTGACAGCCAAGTCGAGATCCTTCTTGTAAGCCTCGATCTGAGCCGTGTACTCCATGGCCTTCGTAGCGTTGGTCTCGTCGATATCCCAAAGGGCGGGCGACGTGGTCTTCGCGTAGGTGGCAGCAGCATCGTCCTTCAAGTTCTTGATGAGGGCGGCATACTTATAGATGTTCTCCTGGGCAGCAATGATGCTCTCCACATTGACCAGCTCCTTGAGCTCCTCCGTAGAAATATTCTGGTAGCCAGCAATCTGGGCAGTTCCCTCACCATACTTGTCCTCCGTCTCCTGCACCTTGGCACAGAAAGTATTGTAACGGGTGAGGTTGTCTCCAGCAATGACAGCGTTGTAGTCGCTATTGCCCTCGATGAAGGCCTTCAAGCCGTCGAGTTCGAGCTTGATGCGACGGTAAGCCTCGCTGACCGTCACGTTGTTGGTGGTGGTCAGACCCTCGGCATAGTACTTCTCCACCAGCGCCTTCTGCTCCTTGATGCGCTTCAGGAGATCGCCGAGCTGACTGAGATAGGGCTTCAGCGTCTCAGGACGAAGATCGGAAGCGTTGAACAAACCGTTCACCTCGTCCCAAAGGGTCTGTCTCTTATTGAGTTCATCCACCTGAGTTTTATAGTTGGTGTGGTCGTTATAAGCCTGCTTAGGAAGCTTCTGGAACACGTTGGAAAGCTCCGTCATGCGTCCGACAATCCCCGTATTGAGCACTGGCTCATACTTATATGTGTAACTATTATACTTTAAATCTCCAGTCCAGGCTTTACCTGCCTTGTAGGCATCCTCGATGGCTTGCTCTATGCTCTTGCACTCCTTGTAGTGTACACCGTCAGGATTGGCGATCAGGCCGAGGTAATAGGCTGCGTTGGTACCATCCGTAAATTGGTTGACATACTTCCTGGCCGCATCGAAAGCATTGGCGAAACCATAAAGGTACTCCATGTAATCTCTGCCCCAATAATCATACCCGCGCCAAATCATTATACCCTGCTCGGCAATGTTGCGCTTCAGCTCCTGGTAGGCATTATAGTTGGCCGTAGAGTCGGTGGCCATTGCCTTGAGCGCATTGGCCTCCAGCTGCAAGTCGTTGAGACGACTGGTGATGCCCTTGACGACATGGCCCTCGGCATCATAGCTATCCTTGCATGATTCCTGGAGGATCTCCTTGGCGCGCGCCGTAGCAGCCTCCGCCTTCAATGCGTCGAGCTTGGTGGTCGTAGCCTGGATCTGTGGGTCGATGCTCTCGCCGGGGATAACGAATGCGTTCTTTGCCTCCGTCAGCGTACGGCTGACCAGCTCAGCACCCGTCGGGTAATAATAATACTGATTTCCGATGAACTCGGTATATGCCTGCTTCTCCGCATTGACATGTGCTTTTTGGGCGTTCACACGCGTCAGCAACTCGCTCAGAGCGTCGTTGATAGCGTCAACGTCACCCTTGATGACGCTCAACAAGGACATAGCCTCTACTGCGTTGTCCTCGGTGATGTCATCCTCGGTGGCTGCAACAGCCTGGATCTTGGCCTTCTGCGTGTTGGTGTTGGCCTCGATGTCGTTGAGTTCCTGGAGCAACTCGTCATACTTCAGTCCGAGGTTGTCCTCCGTCCACGTCACATCATAATATGTATAGGGCACGCCCTTGTACTTATCGATGTCGGCCTTGATGGCATCGACGACTTTGCTGGCGGCATCATACATCGCCTTGGCAGCCTCAATCTTGGCAGTCTTGTCGGAATTGACCTTGTCATTGGCGAAGGCATCATTGAGGGCCTGGGCGTCGGTGAGGATGGTCTCCTTGAGCTGCACGGCCAGCAAAGCGGCAAGATGCTCAGCATCGAGCTTCTCTTTGGCGGCACTGAAGTTGCCTGCCACACGGTCGATCTCTGTCTGGAGCTTGGTGATGCGTTCGCCGTAGGTCTTGCCTGTCACCTCCGTGGCCGGAGTAGCAACGACGAGCGTCTTCGTGCCGACGGTCGCACGCAGCGTGGCCAGTGCGTCCTTGTAGTCCTTGATGGCAGTGTTCACCACATCGTAGCGGTCCAGGGCATCCTTGGCGTCATCCTTATACTTGTAGACGGCCAAAACCGCATTGTTTATCTGGCTTTGGAAATCAAAGCGCACCATATCGGTCAGCGTCTTCTCCTGATAGCTCTTCTCAACGGCGGCCTTAATCTCGTCGATGGTCTTCTGCAGGCCGGCAGCCGTCTTCTGGAAGTGGGCAGCCACATCATACGTATCGCCCTCGGCGGCTGGCTTCATCTTGGCCACGGCAGCCTTGGCATCGTCGAGCTTCTTCTGCAAGCCCGTCTCTGTGCCCAGCGCCTTGAGCAACTTCTGATAGTTCTCGTAGTTCTGAATGATGGCACCAGCATCGCTGCGCAAGCTGCTGATCTTGGCCTGGATGGCATCGCGGTCGGCATCATAGCTGGCCGTGCGGATATTGTGGGGTGCCTTGTAGTCCGTGGCCACCTTGTCCTTGAGGGCATCGATAGCGGTACGGATCTCCTTGACGCGATTGGCATACTTCAGGTTCACATCCTCGCTCTTCTCCAGATACTGGAAGTCGTCCTCCAGATCGGCAAGGAGCTGGTCGGCAGCAGCCTTCTTGGCCTCGGCATCGACATGCTTGGCGAGATACTCGTCCTTCGTGGCATTGATGACCACCACCTGTGCTTCCTTCTGCGTGCGGAAGTTCTCCTCCTGCTCAGAAGCCTTCGTCTTGTCGGCATCGATGGTCTTGTACAGGTCGCTCACCTTCTTCCACGCTGAGCGCATGGCATTGAGGGCCTCTGCGTTCCAGTCGGCATAGTTGCCGTCGTCCGGCATCTGGGTGTGTATCTCCTCCTGAGCTGCGTTGAAGACGCGCAGACCGTCCTGATAGACGGCATTGATATTGGTCCAAGCGTCACCAGAAACACCAATGTTGGTCTTCAACTCATTCAACATGCGGTTGAAGTTTTCCGTAAACTCAGCCGTCTTCAGTTCCTTGGCCGCGCCTGCGTCGTACTTCTGATCTGCCAGCGCTTTAAAGTCGTCAATGTATGGCTGTAGCTTGTTGTAGTCTGCCTGATAGGTAGCTTTGATTTCTTCGGCTATATCGCCATAACGCCATGTCACAGAGAATCTATTAAACTGAGTTTGAGCATTCTTATAGGCATCCTTTGCACTCTTGTAGGAGTTCTCGTTGTCGTTGGCAGCCTCTACGACCTTGGCCAGGGCAGCAATGCCTTCGGTCAGTGCGCGAAGCTCGGGACTGTTCTTTCCCTGCCAAAGGTGGTTCTTCACATAGACTTCATAATCACCCTTCTCAATGATGTCAAGCTGGCTGGCATAGTCGGCCACCTGCATCTCCAGACTGGGTTTTCCGTCCTTGCCCGTCTTCCAAGCATCGGTGGTACGGAAGTAGTCGCTGGTACCGCTGACGATTTCGCCGAGCTGCGCACCGAGCTCCTTCACTGGAGCGGCGAAGTCGAAGATCAAGGTAAACTTGACACCAGAGAACTTGAATTCACCCGGGGTCACGGCACGAACCTTGACCCTCACTTTCGCTGGCGCGTCACCATCGATAGTAAAAGCGACGCCGGGGGCATACTCCTTGCCCTTATAGACAGCGACAATCTTGGCATTGTCGGTAAACGTGGCAGGCTGCAGCATATACTTGCCAGGAGCCAGTTCTTTCTCGATGGAAACTTCCTTTCCTGTGGAGACGGTCACGGAACCGTCTTCCGATACGGTCAAATCATCTCCTGTCCATGCGGTCTTGTCGATCACAACATCGGCGTCGGCCAATGCTGCAACGGGGGCGCCTGTGATGGCAAGGAGAGAAATCAGTACATCTTTTCTCATAATCTTATTTAATTGTACAAATTAATTATTTTCTTTTCAGCTGCTCTTCCCGTATATATAATAAGGTAGAGAGACTTTGATAGACCACTTTTTGTCAGTGCAATCGTGTACAAAATTATACATAATCCATGGAGTCATGCGAAACCGCAATGGTCCTTTTCGTGAACCATCGTGTTTTTTTCGTGAATGAAAATACGCCACAAAGGGTGTCCCACATCTCACACTATGGGAAATGTCCATTCAATCCACGGATGGGGGGGGGGTAAATCCACACCCCTTTCCTTCGTCAGGATCGAGGTCAGGATCGTCGGGCTCATCCGACGGCAGCGTCGCATAAGAGCTACGCGCGTCCTGCATCAAGCTTTTGAGCGCTGGTTTCGATACATTGAGTACGACCACCTGCCCATTGGAGTCGTAGAGCGACACCGTCTGTTTGAGTGCATTCATGTAGAAGACCCGATTCTTGTTGATGATGTATTTCTGGCCCATCCTGACCAAATTGTTGTGGTCTGGAAACCTCGTCCGAATCTCCCTTTCTATCTCCCCGAGACAGAAGGGCACCATGATCTTGTTGCCATACAGATTGCGTATTTTCGTGTAGTGGTCATCAGCCTCAAACAGCAGCGCTTCATCAAGATTGAGCATATAAATCTCACCACAAAGGGTGAGACACATACTGCTTTTGTGTTTCATATCGTTTACGTTGTTTTGTTTGTTAGTATCTACTAGTTGGTAGCATCTCCTTGTTGTTAATGCTCGTTTTGGTAAGGAAGTAACTCCGTCCCACAGCAAAATAGAGAAGAACTTACTGCCAAATCTATCATCTCATTCTGCTTTTCGTGAGCCACACACTTCCCTTCGTGAATGACTTGAGAGCCGATGCAAGGTAAATAATAAATATCAGAACGAGTAAAAATCATGACATCTTGAGGGTGCTGTCTGATTTTAGCATTTAAGAGTTTTTATTCTCGTATATGGTCGGGTAAGACTTTCGAGAGGTAAAAGTAGGTCATATAGGGGCCTTTTGGGGGAAGTTAACTTCAATGCCCGATGAAGTTAACTTCGTAGGCCGATGAAGTTAACTTCGTAGGCTGATGAACATAACTTCATTGGCCGATGCACTTAACTTGCTTTTTAGGCGGTTTTTTAGGGAAAACCGTCTCTGTATGTGGTCTCGTGCCTATTCTATAGATTTCTATGAATAGATTTTACAATTACGGAGTTTTCCAACTCGTTTCCACGACTTCCAGCCACCTAATGGATGGCGATATGGTCAATGCGCCTGCTGATGGCAGTAACGGGGCGTGTGAAGACCAGATAATGGCGTCCCGCCACTTGTAGGACTTCCCAATGGAAGTCGTCGAGGGCGTAGCTATCTCCCTTGTAGGCTACGGGACGCTGCCAGAAGTGGAGGCTGGCAGGGTCTTCGGGCTTGAGGAGAAACTCCACGCCCTTCACCTTCTGCTCCTTGCCGATTTGTATCGCATACAGACGTTTGCCCTCATCGGTGGTAAACTTGTTGCTACTGAGGCTGTTGCTCTTCATCTTGAGGACTATATCTTCGGGAAGAAACCACAGACGCGACTTGCCGTAGAGACTGGCCGCACAGCGCATATTGCTGTCCTCTGCGTCAAACCCCATGTAGCAGCTGAAAAAACCGTAGTCGGCAAAGGGCATGACATAGCGTTCGTAGGCGATACGCTCCAGGGTGTTGGCTGGTCTCACGTCGCGCGTCTGTATGATGCTTACGCCTGGCTGCTTCATCTGTGCTACGGCATAGCGATAGTTGTCCACCTGCTGGCAGCACATGGCCAGGGCAGGAGCATAGAGCGTCAGAGCGACAGCAGTCATCACGATCCCCAAGATCCGCATGGCCTTTATGCCTACGGTCTGCCACCAGAGTGCGAGGAGCGCGAGGAGCGTCATCATTTCCGCATGGAAAGCCACGCGGTCGAGGGTCACACCGCTGGCGAAGACGATGCCATAAGCTGCCGAAATCATCACAGCCACAGGTAGATAGCGCAGCGCCAGCTTTTTAGAGATGCGCTTTTGCCTCCATAATATCAGTAGTGTAAGCATCAACGCCCATAGAATCCGCACGTTGGTTGCGATGGCGACGCATCCGTTGATAAGGCGGCTGGCGAATGTGGGCGCATCGCCAGCCCGATGCCAGATACCTGGCGAGGCAAGGCAAAGTGCGGTACCTATGACGTAGGCGGCGATGGCAGGGGCGAGATGCTGCCTTTGCTTCCCCTGCCCGTTGACGATCAGCCATGTGACAAGCCCCAATGAGACAGGGAGTGACAATGCCTCATGTGTCCATCCCGCCAACAGGGCAACAGGAAGAAGGACGATCGTGTTACCCAAGGTAGGGGCTTGCTGCAGTCGTTTTCTCAATGAGAGTAGAAAGAAGAGATGGAGGACGATCGGCCAAAGGTAGTTGAGCGTGCCCAGCTGCCATAGCAACGCCCCCTGGAAGCCCCGCAGCAGGACGAAGATAGTTCCGCCCAGCAGGGCGGCGCAGGCCACCCTGCCTTCCTTCGGCGGCGCAATGAGTCGTACGCCCCCGTCGATGAGGAGCATGAACAACAAGGCGTTGAGCACATTGAGGACTTGTCCCGGCACCAACGTAAGAAAGGTTTGCGCCAGCACATGAGCCGGCGCGCGTCCGTTGATCGTCAGATAATGCCAGTATTGCGACCGAAGCACGTCGCCCAAGTTTTGGATAGGCTCAGGGGGCAGGCCTCCTGATGCCGTAAACTGGAAGCGATACACCACGTCGTCGAGCAAGGTGGGTGTTGTGTTATGCTCCAGTAGTAGGTAGAGGAGGCCGACCACGACCAGTACGGCCGAGTATCCGCGTTGCCCAAGGTGCAAACGGCCTTGTTCCATCATATCTTCAATCTGTCTGTATTTCGCGATTACTCACCCTTGTCGCGGTCGTAGTGTACCATCGTCTCGGGCAGATAGAACGAAATCTCGACCAGTCCGCCTACCTCGCCGTCCTGCTTCCACGGAGTCTGATAGACGAGTTTTTTGCGTCCTTTCTTCGTGATGGTGTAACAATGAGTATTGCCCGTGGCGAGCATCTCGCCGATCAGGCCACGTGAGTGGTCGGAGTGGCAGGGCATAAGGCTCTTGCCCACCATCGTCTCGCCGTCTCGCTGAAATAGTCCGCGGGAGACCTTGTTCTGAAAGAGTACTTTCCCTTCTTTGTCACAGACGGTAATGGCGCAATCCACATCGTCAGTCCAAATAAAATCTTTGTCCATTTTTCTCTTTTGTTTATTGTAAATAGTGATAGACAACGTAAATAGCCACAGACCGCGCCATGAAGCCTCATCGGCCACGCGTCCTCCCTGCGCTATCCCCTTTTGCTTCCCTCCTGCGCCTTGACCATCACGGCGATGGTCTTCATGCGGACATAGGGAAAGCTGACGTAGATGAAGCCCTTGAACTGGTTGGACGCCCCCCATGAGTTTTTCATGATGAAATAGCGTCTTCCCTCGCCGTCGTGCGCCAGTCCCACGATGCTCATGCAATGGTCGTCCGTGGTTTGGTGGTGTTCGAAGGCCGTCTGTCGTGCCTCCTGCGTCACCTCTTCGGTCTCGTCGGGCAGTTGGGCGAACCCTGCCTCCCAGTTGAAGCGCGGTTCGCTGATGTCGCCCTCCCAGCAGACGGGATGTCCTCTGCGCACGCTCTGCTCTATCCGCGCCATCAGGGTGTCGATGGGCACGTTGAGAAAGGTGCTATGGTAGCGGTTGTCGGGCACCTCCAAAGCGAAGCGTTGGTAGAACGGGTGGTGTGTGAAACTGGTCATGGCGACCCACTCCTTCTCCTTGCAGACGCTATGGGCAAACTCCAGCGGCGTGTAGCGCGTGCCGAACATGAATATCGACTGTGGCATGGGGCCCAGTCCGTCGTCGAGAATCTGGTCCACACCCTGTCGCAAGTCAGGGAGCGTTATCGTCCCGTCCACACACTTCTGGAGCTTGCGTGTGATGACGCCCATG
>OFMP01000747.1_pt1 | contig 20086 bp, 16 predicted proteins | sample 1541841 | NCBI WGS metagenome assembly OFMP01 (sample SAMN04209226, study PRJEB22552) | human gut metagenome | biome: gut; material: feces | host: Homo sapiens | place: USA: Oklahoma
CACTGGCAGCCTGAGAGGTATTTTTCCCCACGCACATGTCGCGGGGAAAAATGATCTGAATTTTTCGCGTCTGCGGACGCGAACTCTGCGAGGCTTTTTTGCCGCAGGATTTTAAGACACACTTGTGTTCCAAGAGGAGAAAACCATGAAATATACCACTACAGTGGCCGATTATCTCACCTGGCGGGGGGATATTCCCTTTTCCGTGGACCCATTCAATGAGGTGGACAATCTGGTATTGTGTATCATTTCCTATATCAATTTCCGCCGGTTCCCGGAGCTGCTGACTCGGAATCCCCGGGAGGCGGTCTCCCTGCGCGACATCTGCCAAAAGCTCACGCAGGAGGACGAGCAGCTGGGCCTGTCCCAGCTGAGCTACATACCCGTGGCGCAGCAGGCGGCGCAGACCGAGCGCTTTGCCGGGACGCGGATGTTCGCCTTTGAGGACCGCAGCGACCAGGAGACGCAGTTTGCAGCGGTGACCTTCCTGCTGCCGGATAAGTCCGTGTTCGTGGCCTTTCGGGGGACGGATACCTCCCTGGTGGGCTGGAAGGAGGACTTCAACATGAGCTACCTGGAGTCTGTTCCGGCCCAGGTGCGGGCGGCAGAATATACGGCTGAGATCATGAGGCTGTGCAGGTTCCATAAGGTGCGCATCGGCGGACACTCCAAGGGCGGCAACCTGGCGGCCTGGGCGGGCCTGCACCTGCCCCACAAGAATTACGGCCGATTGCTGGCGGTGTATAATAACGACGGACCCGGCTTCAACCGCAGCATGACGGAGCGGCCGGAATATGTACTCCTAAGAGACAAGATGCACACATTCATCCCGGAATCGTCTATCGTGGGGGTGCTGCTGGAGCATTGCGAGGACTATACGGTCATTGCCAGCACGGCGAAGTCTATCATGCAGCACGAGGCGCTGTCCTGGTGTACGGAGCGCAACCGCTTTATCCATCTGGAGGAACGATCGACCATGGGCCGCCGATCAGACGACGTGCTGAGGGATTGGATCGGGTCTATGACGCCCCAGGAGAGGAAGGATTTTACAGACGCATTTTTTGAGATCCTCAGCATGGGCGGCAAGGCCCGCACACTGGATGATGTGCAGGAGATGGGCCTGAGCGGCGCGGTGGCGCTGGTGAAGGAATACGCCGGGGCAGATGAAAAGACCCGGCGAATTCTGGTGGAGACCTTCAAGCGCCTGGCGGTGGATATTGGGGAAGAGGTGGCGACCTCAGCCCAGGATGGCCTGAAGCAGGCCACAGGCTTCCTGCGCAATTTGGGCAGGAAAAAGCCGACAGAATAAAGAAATAACCGCCCGGGGCTTCCCTCTATAGGAGAGATCCCGGGCGGTTTGCATTTTTGGGCTTGATAAGCTTTTGTACCCCGGTGCGGCACCTGTGGCCGCACCGGGGTTTGCTGAATTGTGTAAATTCATCCGCATGGGATAGGAGAGCTCTGCGCCCGCTCAGCTGCGCTTTTTGGCCTTTTTACCGGTGAGGGTGATCCAGGCTGCGGCGCTGCCGCTGACGAGCAGGGCAGCCAGCCAACCGATGAGGCTGCTGTCACCGGTCTGAGGCGAATTACCGGAGTCATTCTTTCCGGGCTTATGGGTGCTGTTATCACCGCTGCCTGTATTGCCGGTGCTGCCGCTGCCGGGGAGCTTGTCGATGACCGTATTCTCGCTGCGCTTGTACCCGCAGACGGTACATTCCTCATGCTTAGAGCCCTTCTCGGTTGCGGTGGCTTCCTTGTCGATCACCCACCGGAAGCTGTGGGCTGCCGTGTCGGCCTTGTCGCCGCACTGGCACTCATGCCAGTGGTTGGTGTCATCATACTTCCAAGCCGTACCATAACTATGGGTATGAGAATCTGCCGTGGGTATCATCGTCAGCTCCGTCTCGACCCAAAAGCTCTGCGTGTCGCCGTCATCGCCTATGCGAGTGTAGTTTACTTCCTGGCCGTTGATCTTTAGCTTGGCATCGGGGGAGATGTCAGCGGTATAGGCAGTCACATATACACCGTAATGATAGGTCTTTCCGGCTTCAAAAGCGGTGATTTTGTTTTTATAAATATCGCCTCCCCATTCCGGCTCCGTAGAAAGAATACCTGTGTTGCTGTCCAGGCTCCACCACTCACATCTGAATGCGTAAGCTGCGTTTTCAGATACCGATCCCGTGAATACCGGCTTATCTCCGTCCTTAAAGCTGACGGTGACATCGTTTATCTCAATCAAGTCAATTGCCGCTGGGTTGTCCGACTCGGTCGGTATCATCGTTTTAACATTGGGGAGACTCAGATATCCGTCTGTGCCGGGAACCGCTGTCACCGTGCTTCCGTTCACCGTAGCGGCGACTTCTCTGCCGAAGTCATAACCCCTTTCCGGCAGCAGCAGAACGGAATATACATATTTTTTCCCGCTTTCAAACGCAGTAATGGTCGGCAAGGTGCTGTATATCCCGTCGTTGGAATGCCATATGGCAACGGGCTCATCGTTTTCATTTAACTCTTGCCAACATTCGTCGTAAATTCGGTATTTGCCCTGATCGGCGGCAGCTACGGCAGCCGTGGCCCGCGGGGCATCACCCGGCTGATAGTTGAAGTTCACATCCTGGATCGTTGCCGCAGTGATGGCAGTCGACGCTGATGTGGGTGTCCAATGGGCTTTCAGGGTAATGTCAGTGGTGATCTTGGTATCAAAGGTGTACTGCGTATCGCCTAAATACCAGCCGGCAAAATCATAGCCGTCTTTCTTCGGATCGGAGGGCTTGATGGCAGAGGTATTGCATATCTCCTGCTGATCCACATCGCTGCCGCCGTCAGAGTCAAAAGTGACGGTATGGGTATCAATGGTGCATCCAAATGTGCCGCAGTTATCAAAGGTGCCGCCTTTCAAAACGATCTCTGCCTTAGAAAAAGTCTCTCCAGCTACCCCATTTCCTATATAGCCGTAGTAATCAGAAAAGTATCGGGTACAATCTTTTATCGTACCGCCGCTCATGACAAAACGACCGACATTCGCAATATATACGCCGCCGCCAGTGCCATCGGTAGTTGTGACAGAGCATCCTTCGATCAGACCATCGTTCATCTCAAATTTGGCTTTGTCTTTGACGATGACTGCACCGCCATTTTTAGTTGCCTTACAGTTCTTGATGGCACCGCCGTTCATAATGAAAGTACAGCCGCTGCCTATATCAATTGCACCGCCGTCATCACCAGCCCGGCAGTCCTCAATTGCACCGCCGTTCATAATGAATTGACCGTTGGTTTCCAAATCTACGGCAGCACCGTCTCCACTGTACTCATCGATTATCTTTTCATAGCAGTTTACGATACTGCCACTCTCCAGGGTCAGAACACCGCCCTTAATGAAAATGCCGCAGTTTTTTTCCTGTCCATCGATCTTGCCACCGGTACCGCTGTCCTTTATCGCCAGGTTCCCGTTTTTCCTCACCCAGATTATACCCGTATTTTCCGAACTACAGCTCAGGGTATGTCCGTTCAGATCCAAGGTCACGGTGCGTTCCACATACAGTTTCCCAGTGGTTTCAATATTGCTGCCAAGCTTGATCTCAGTACAATCCGCATTATTCAGCGCCGCCGTCAACTCTGTTTCGTTAGTGACGGTGGTTGTATTGGCAGCGAAGGCCGTAGCCGCCGTCATCGGCACCAGCGACAGCAACATACACAGCGTGAGCAGGACTGTCAGCAGCTTTGTCTTAAACGCTTTATTCTTCATAGTCTTAATTTCCTTTCTTAAAGTTTTTGTCCGCATTCGGAGCAGAATGCGCTTCCCTGTGTAATATCTGCACCGCAATTCGGGCATTTTGTGTTGAGCTTTGTTCCGCAATGATTGCAGAACTTAGAGCCGGCGGTGAGCTGCGCTTTGCAGCTCGGACACACGATCATTCCCACAGCCACCGTCTGACCCGCGCCGGTCACAACCACAGGCTGGCCGCCGGTCATAATGGTAGTTTCGATGACCTGAAACACCTCGCCTGGTAACTTTTTCTGTTTGAATGCACCCATTCCGGCGGTGATCGCCAGCGGCCATGCAACAAACAGACCGATTGCTCCGGCGCCGATTTTATCCGACCACTGTCCTTCGCCGATGTTTACATTCAATTGATTTCCCATAACCATCATCTGCACGGTAACGGCAAGCCGCATTCCCGTAAGAGTTTTCCATCCGTCCTTCGGCTGGCTCGCCTGCATAACATAGCCGTCCGTTGTCTGTGAACTCTGCACCTCCATGCCTTTCTCGGTGCGAAAGAAATTTTCCAACCGGGTAACGATCCCTGACACCTCAGTGCCGTTCAACATAAATACTCTTGATTCGTTCATTTGATTGCCTCCGTTTTAAAACTTCAAACAGGTTGCCTTTTTGGGGATACCTTGTTTATCTCAAGCTCGTTTTCCAAATGCTGAGATACGCTGTCGGCTATGGCGGTCGTTGCCCGCCGGATACCGGCATCCGACAGACCGTCGCAAGGATGTATCATTGTTACGGTCAGTTCCGTCCCCGTTTCCTGCTCATTTACGGAGATAGAGAACCGGCTCAAATTACCGTATACCGACATCTCTGATAAAACGGTGGATGCGTCTGTTTTTTCATATTCAGCACCGTTTTTATCCAGCACTTCATAGACGGCAAAGATCACATATTGCCGGTTGTACGGCAGCGTTCTCTTTGTTGTTTTGCTGTCCGGCAGGACGGGATGCTGCATATTCACCGTCCGTCACCTCCTTTTCATTACGATTCTACGGTAAACCGTTTTTGTTATGGTGTTATTGCTTTTCAATATACCCGCTGATAGGTTCGGCATACATATTGTCGTCGGTCACTGCCTTGTACCGCTTGCCGTCGTACACATCGGTAAAACCGTTCGTAGCCTTGTAAATTTCGCCGGTCTCGGTATCGTACACGCGCTCGTAGCCGAGGGTGGCGTCGCTCTGCTTCTGGCTCATAATGTCCTGACTTCTGTTGCGGCTTTCCCAGGAGGACATAAAGCCGTCCATGGTCGCATTGAAGTTCTGGCTGATCTGCTGAGCAAGGGCAACCTTTTCATTGCTTGCCTGATTGGTGGCACTGACAAAGCTGTCGGAATACTGCAGGGTTTTGAAGCAATCGGTCAGCACACCTTCCCACTCGATAAAGGTGTCCTTTGCGGCGGTAACAGCAACGATGTTGTAAGCCATATAGTAGCCGCCGTCCACCGCCTGGAGCTGATAGCCTACCACATTGCCGTTGGAGATGGCAAAGCTGCCAAAGTCCACCACACTGGCGGCAAATAGGCCCTCGCCCTCTTTGCCGTTATCCGTGAATGTCGCGCGAAGCTGCTCGTCGCCGAGAGCGGAGGACTTCAATGGGCTGGCAGAGGGATAGCGGTCGGTGACGGTGAAGTCATTGAACTGGGGGAAGGTATATCCGGAATAAGCAGGCTCTACCTCCGATGCAAATGCCGTATACTGTGAGAATATTTTGAAAAAGCCCTCTGTGGATGGGTTATCAAGCACAGCGGCCTTGGTGAAAAGGGCCGCTTGGGTATTCCCTATGCTGTAGTTCTGCTGCCATGCTTCTTTGCCCGCCTGACTATGGAGCAGGACGTCTGCCTTCAGCAGTACAAACATCTGGTTTAGCGGCTCAGCTGGGTCGTATACCCGGATGCTGTGGTAGATGTTGGTGCCGCCGGACGTGACGGTCCAGCCCTTTGGGATGGTCATGCTGAAATCGGCAGTTTCATATTTTTCCGTCTGTGCGGCTTTGGCGACCGTCTGCGTGACCTTCACGCCTCTTTCCGTTTGCTCGGTTTTTGTGCCGTCATCGTTCACAACGGTTTTGCTGCCGCAGGCGGCAAGAAGCAAGGTCATGAGCAAGGCCAGCGCAAGTGCCGTGATTCGTTTTGCATTCATCGTGTTTCTCTCCTTTTCCTTATTTCTGATCATAGTCCCAATAGAAACGGCAGGGATCGTATTTTTGATACGCACCGTATCCGTCTGTAAGCACCTCGGCAATGGGGAGCATCGTATAGTCCTCGGTGATCACATGGCTTGTGCTGATGTTGCGGACATCACCGTAAAAAGCGGTGAGCAGCTCAAGCTTTCTTAGCTTTACATTGCAGTTGAGATGCTGCGCAGCAGGATAGTAGGGAGACACCGAGCCGTCCGGCGCAAGCTGCGCTTTTGCATCGCTGTCGTCCAAAGGCTCCGAGGCATACACGATCTCATAAAAGGCACAATTGGTCATCAGAATGTTCCGATTAAACAGCCGGATCGGTGTTTCGCCGGCAAGCTCGGACAGCTCCAATTCAAAGGCAATGTACTCCCGCCGATCCATGTCCCGATACCAATTCCAGCCGGCCGTACCCTTATCAAGATATTTGCCCGAAAAAAGCAGGCTGACTTTACCGCCGGCAACGGCGATCATCGGATCGCCGGAGTAGACCTTATCGGCATTTAAGTATTCTGCCGTATGATCCTCCAGCGTCTTTCCGTCGGAAGCATAGCGGTAAACACTTCGGAACAGCGGATGCTGCGCCTTATCCATCGGTGAGGCCGCAAACGGCGGGCTGCTGACCTTATAGCCGGAGCCGTCATTTAAGTAGATCTCGCCCATTTCACCGTCATGGGTCAGACGCCAGTATCGGATGTTTTTTCCGGGCAGGGTGCCGACCTCCTGTATGTTCTTGCTGTTTGCCAAAACAGAGTTGAAATTTGCCTGATACAGCTTCCCGTCAGCCACCACGAGATCGTTGACGGTTTTACTGTAGCCGTGATCCAGATTACAATCGAATTCGGCGTATTCGTTTATAATGCCCTCGCCGCCGAGAAATTTTGTGTAGTCCGATTGGTCATACGGCTTACCGCACTCCTTGAGAAGCGCCTGTTCCAGATTTACCGGCTCTGCCTGGGTAGCTGTGCTTTGCCCGCTGTCCGGGTCCGGCTTCCTGGCCTCGCCGGGGGAGGCGGAGCACCCGCACAGTGCAACAGCCAGCAGTGCTGCGCACAGGAACAGCCGGGGGACAAACAGAAATTTTGCTTTTCCAGCTTTATCCATTCCTTTCTTCCTTTCCCACACATGTTATTATTTGCAATTATAGCATAGAGCAAGGCGGACTACAGGGCGTTTTCCGAAGTGTCAATTGACACTTTTGGAATTATGTACCATGAAGCACTTTCCTTTTGGCGGCGCCTCCTGTATAATGACTAAAAACAAAACTATCCGGAGAAAAGCCATGAAATTCTGCCAGCAATTAAGTGAATACCTCTGCCGGCTCTCCTGCACAGGCAAGGAGCTGTGCGCCCTGGCCGGCATATCTGCCGCCTCCTTCAGCCGATATAAAAACGGAGAACGGGTCCCGGAGCTGGGTACTCCGGCCTTTGAGGGCCTGTGCCGCGCCCTGGGGGAGATTGCCGAGCAAAGAGGCTATGGAGACCTTACCGCCGACGCTGTGCGGGCGGCATTTGCTGCCTGCGAGGACTTTGTAGCCACGGACAAGGAGCAGCTACGCCGCAATTTTAACACCCTGGTGGCGGCCATGGGCATCAACCTTACCCGGCTGTGCCAGTACACCAATTATGATCCGTCCACCATCTTCCGTATTCGCAACGGGAGCCGGCGGCCTGCCGACTCCCGGCAGTTTGCCGGGGCCGTGGCCTCCTTTGTGGCCCGGGAGGTCGTTTCGCCCCGGGAACTGGAGGCCCTGGCGGAGCTGCTGGCCTGCCCGGCGGAGGATATAGCAGACCTCTCCTTTCGCTATACGCGCCTGTGCAGTTGGCTGATGCAGGAGCAGCCTGCCCGCAGTGAGGGCGACATCACCGACTTTTTAAGCAAGCTGGACGAGTTCGACTTGAACGAGTATATCAAGGCCATCCATTTTGACGAGCTGAAGGTGCCCTCTATGCCCTTCCAGTTGCCCACGGCCCGCTATTATTACGGCCTGGGGGAGATGATGGACAGCGAGCTGGACTTTCTCAAGGCCACGGTGCTCAGCCGGTCCATGGAGCCGGTGACCATGTATAGCGATATGCCCATGGGCGAAATGGCCAAGGATCCGGAGTTCCCCAAAAAGTGGATGTTCGGTATGGCCATGATGCTGAAAAAGGGCCTGCACCTGAACCAGATCCACAACCTGGACCGATCCTTTGAGGATATGATGCTGGGGCTGGAGAGCTGGATCCCCATGTATATGACCGGGCAAATTTCCCCATACTATCTGAAAAACACGCCCGGCGGCCCCTTTTTACACCTGCTGAAGGTGTCCGGAGCGGCGGCTCTCAGCGGCGAAGCCATCGCCGGGCGCCACGCTGAGGGACGGTATTACCTGACCAAAAACAAGCGGGAGCTGGACCATTACGCCATGCGGGCCCGGGCCCTGCTGGATAACGCATACCCCCTTATGGACATCTATCGCAGTGACCGGGAAAGCGAGAGGAATACTTTTCTGCTGGCCGACACCAGAAAGCCGGGACACCGCCGCAGCATTCTCTCCACATTGCCGCTGTATACGGCCAGTGAGGACCTCCTGGAACGTATTTTGGCCCGGAACGGCATTGATGCGGAACAAAAGCAAAGAATAAAAAGGTACGCCGCGGCGCAGAGACAAAGAATCATGGCCATCCTGGCCGAGGGAACGGTGGAGGACGAGAGCCCGGCCTTTACGCCGGAGGAATTCAGGGAGAAGCCGCCGGTGCTGGAGCTGTCGGGGGTGTTCTGCGAAGCCGACATTCCGTACAGCCAAGAGGAATATACGGCGCATTTGAACGATACGAAGGCCTTTGCCGCGCAGAATCCGAATTATAGCTGGGAGATGAGCGGAAGCCAGGCGTTCCGCAACCTGCAGATCCTGATCCACCAGGGGCGATGGGTCATGGTGTCCAAGGGCAAGGCGCCGGCCATCCACTTCGTCATCCGTCACCCTAAGTTGCGCTATGCCATTGAGAGCTTTATCCCGCCCATAACGGAGCATGGATAGGCAGATGTCCGCTATACAAAAAGAGACCGGCAGATTTCTGCCGGTCTTTTCTTGTGCTATTGTGAAGGGGCCTCTGTAGTGCTCGGCTTTACTTCACCTGCCCGTGATAGTATTTTTTGGCGCAGAATTCCAGCCGGACCTCCACGGTGCCCTCGTCCTCCATCCAATCGGCAAAGTTGGAGAAATTCCGCTCTGCAACGCTGAATTTCAGCAGGTTGTGGGTGCGGACGTTTTCCCTTTTGCAGAAAGCATAGATCCACTCATCGAAGGTCATGCCGTCCTGGAGGCAATCCAGCATCTCCTGGGCCTTGCTTTCAAGAAAGCGGATGTTCTCGCCGATGAGGTCTGTGATGTCTGTCAGCACCTCCTTGTGAGCCACGATATAGGCGGGACAATGGAGGGCATAAAGGCTGCGCTTGCTCTCTAAGTCCCGGGCGATGAACATGGAGGTGGGGAGCTTGGCCCCCTCAATCTCCGAGCGGCTAATGAGACAATCCCCAAGGTAGGCTACACCGTCCGGGGTGATGATGCCGATGTGGCCGGCGCTGTGGCCGGGGAGCTGCAGGATGCCGAATTTCACGCCGCAAAATTCCAGCTCCGTGGCGTCGGCGGAGATGATTACATCGGCGGTGAAGCATTCTTCCAGGAAATAAGCCCGGCTGCGGCCGTAGGTCAGGGCCACGTAGTTGGCCCGGTAGGCGTCGGGATTCACGGAGATGCCCGCCTCAATGATCTGCGCAGCGGCAATGGCGCCATACCGCTGCTGGAGATAGCGAACGTTGCCCGTGTGGTCAAAATGGGCGTGGGAGCAGAGAATGCCCTTGAGATGGAAGCCGTTGTTCTCCAGCAGGTGGGTCAGGCCGCTGCGGTCCAGCTTGGCATAGCCTGTGTCCAGCAGGACAATATCGGTGTCATTTAATTTATAAATAGGCAGCAGGGCTGTGGCGGCCACAGCCACATAGGTGCTGCCCAGGACATGGCGAAGCTCCATGAGGTGTTTTTCTCCTTTTTATCTTTTGAATTTCTCCACCTTTTTCATTTTAAGAAAACGGATTGCCGCTGCCGCTTTTGCAAACTGATTTCGCGGTGACAGGCTGCAATGACAGATTTTGATAATCTCATTATATCCATCGAGCGAAGAAAAACAAGAGCCGCCTTTTGCGAAAATTTCATTTACAAAAGGCGGGAAGTATTGTAAAATACTGTGGAGAATAAAAACAGGAGGATTTGTATGAGTATGAAAAATTATACGAGAGAAGATATCCTGAATCTTGTCGAGGAAGAAGACGTGGGATTTATCAGGCTGCAGTTCACCGATATTTTCGGAACAATGAAGAATGTAGCGATTACAGTAAGCCAGCTTAAGAGAGCACTGGATAACAAATGTATGTTTGATGGATCTTCGATAGAAGGATTTGCCAGAATCGAAGAATCGGATATGTATCTGCACCCGGATCTGAATACATTTGAAATTTTCCCGTGGCGACCGCAGCAGGGAAAGGTTGCAAGATTTATCTGCGATATTTACAGACCGGATGGAACAGCTTACGAAAGCGATCCGAGACATGTTCTTAAGAAGGTACTTTCCGAGACAAAAGAGATGGGATATGACTTTAACGTAGGACCGGAATGCGAATTTTTCCTGTTTGAGACGGATGATGCGGGAAATCCGACGACGATTTCCAATGAACGTGCAGGATATTTTGATCTGGGACCTTTGGACCAGGGAGAGAATGCAAGACGTGATATTGTTCTTACAATGGAAGATATGGGGTACGGTGTGGAGGCATCTCATCACGAGATGGCACCGGCACAGCATGAGATCGATCTGGAATATACAGAGGCGATGGATGCAGCAGACAATATCATGACATTTAAGCTTGTTACCAAAACAATCGCAAAAAGACACGGGCTTCATGCTACATTTATGCCAAAGCCAAAGGATGGTATCCATGGCTCAGGAATGCATCTGAATATGTCTCTGTCAAGAGATGGAAAGAATGTTTTTGCAGATGAAAAAGATCCGAATGGTCTGAGCAAGGAGGCTTACTATTTTATCGGCGGACTTATGAAGCATATCAAAGCGATCAGCTTTATCACAAATCCGATCGTGAATTCCTATAAGAGACTGGTTCCCGGATATGAGGCACCGGTATATATTGCCTGGTCAGCGAATAACCGGACTCCTCTGATCCGTATTCCACGGGTATCAGGGGAAAGCACAAGAGTCGAACTCAGAAGTCCGGACGGGGCAGCAAATCCATATCTGGCACTTGCCGTATGTCTGGCTGCCGGAATGGAAGGAATTAAAAACAAGATCCTGCCGCCGGAGAGTGTAGATGAGAATATTTACGAAATGACAGATGTGGTGAAAAATGCACTTGGAATTGAGGAGCTTCCGGCAAGCTTAAGAGAAGCAATCACAGAATTCCAGAAAGATCAGTTTATGCAGGAAGTACTGGGAGAAGAACTGTCACAGAAGCTGATCGAGTCAAAGCGTGCAGAATACAGAGCATACCGCACTCAGGTTACAGAATGGGAAATTAATGAGTACTTACAGAAATTCTAAAGAAACTTTCCAATTCTAAAGGCAGGAGGCTGGTATTATGAGCAGTATTATTGTTGTATTTCCAAAAAAGGAGATTGCAACCAATATTCGCAATATACTGGTACGAAATGGATTTGACGTGATTGGTGTGGGGGTAACCGGAGCACAGGCGGTTCAATTGGCAGATAATCTGGATGATGGAATTGTAGTTTGTGGTTATAAAATGACAGATATGTTATATAATGAATTGAGAGATTATCTGCCGAGTACGATTGAGATGCTTTTGATCGCATCGCCGGAGAAATGCAGTGACAGGACGCCGGGAGTGATCAGCCTGTCGATGCCATTTAAGGTATTTGATCTGATGAACACGATCGAGATGATGGCACAATCGATTGGCAGGCGGAGAAAGAAAAGAAGAGCAGAGCTTAAGAACCGGAATCCGGAGCAGCAGGCACTTGTAAAAGAGGCAAAGAGTCTTCTGATGGAACGTAATAATATGACGGAGGAAGAAGCGCATCGCTATCTGCAGAAATGTAGTATGGAGAGCGGTGTCAATATGGTGGAGACAGCTCAGATGGTACTTAGTATTATGGCGGAATAAAGGAGATTAAAGAGGCAGGATATATGATCTTTACAAAAATGCATGGTCTTGGAAATGATTATGTGTGTATAAACTGCTTCAGAGAAAGGGTGGAAGATCCACCTGGATTTGCAAGAACACTTTGTGACAGGCATTACGGGATCGGAGCGGATGGTCTGATTCTGATATGTCCGTCAAAGGTGTCTGATTTTAAAATGGAGATATACAATTCGGATGGATCTGTTGCCGGGATGTGCGGCAATGGCATCCGATGCCTTGGAAAATATGTATATGATTACAGACTTACCGGAAAGGAAACTCTCAGTATCGAGACGAAATCCGGAATTCGTAACATGCACCTTCATATTCAGGATGGGAAAGCCTGCGGTGCTATGGTAGATATGGGTGTTCCAAGACTGAACGCACACAGCATTCCAATCCTGAGCGAAAAGGATCTGGTGATCAATGATCCGATTGAGGTACAGAAGAAGAACTACCGCATGACCGGAATTTCGATGGGAAATCCGCATGCGGTAATCTTTTCAGAAGAGATAAACGGGATTTCTCTGGAAGAGACAGGAAGGGAGTTAGAATTTCATCCGAGATTTCCGGAGAGGGCAAATATCGAGTTTTGTCATGTGACTGCGAGGGACCGGATGGAGATTCGTGTGTGGGAGAGGGGTGTTGGTGAAACGCTTGCCTGCGGAACCGGAGCATGTGCAGCAGTTGTGGCTTCTGTGTTGAATGACTTGACAGATGAGGAAGTAATCGTTAAATTATTAGGTGGAGAGTTATCTGTCAGATGGGACCGTAAGGTGAATCATGTATTTTTGGAGGGACCTGCGGTTAAAGTATTTGATGGTGTACTATAAAGATCAAATCACAAAGGAGACGACATATGTACAGTGTAAATGAAAACTACTTAAAGTTACCGGGAAGCTATCTGTTTTCCAATATTGCCAAAAAAGTTGCAGCGTTCTCAGCAGCGAATCCGGATGCACCGATCATCCGTTTGGGAATCGGCGATGTAACACAGCCGCTTGCACCTGCGATCATCGAAGCGCTTCACAGTGCAGTTGATGAGATGGCACACGCAGAGACATTCCACGGATATGCACCGGATCTTGGATATGAATTCTTAAGAAGCGCGATCGCAAAGAATGATTTCCAGGCAAGAGGATGTGATATTGCTGCAGATGAGATCTTTATCTCAGACGGAGCAAAGAGTGATTCTGGAAATATCCAGGAGATCTTTGGACCTGACTGCAGAATCGCAGTAGGAGACCCGGTATATCCTGTATATGTGGATACAAACGTAATGGCAGGACGTACCGGAACTTACGATCCAAAGACAGAAACATGGAGCAATGTAATCTACATGCCTTGTACAGCAGAAAATGGATTTGTACCGGAACTGCCAAAAGAAGTACCGGATATGATCTATTTATGTTTCCCGAACAATCCGACCGGAGCGGCTATCACAAAAGATGAACTCCAGAAATGGGTAGATTATGCAAATAAAAACGGGGCAGTGATCATTTATGATGCTGCATATGAAGCATATATCACAGAGGAAGATGTACCACACAGTATTTTTGAATGTGAAGGAGCAAGAACCTGTGCAATCGAACTTAGAAGTTTTTCTAAGAATGCCGGATTTACAGGAGTACGTCTTGGCGCAACAATCATTCCGAAAGACCTTAAGTGTGGAGATGTGATGCTTCATTCGCTGTGGGCAAGACGTCACGGAACAAAATACAATGGAGCACCTTATATTGTACAGAAAGCCGGAGCTGCTGTTTATACAGAGGCCGGAAAAGCACAGATAAAAGAGCAGATCGCATACTATCAGAAGAATGCAAGAACGATTTATGAAGGTCTGAAGAATGCCGGATACACAGTATCCGGAGCAGTGAACTCACCATATGTATGGTTAAAGACGCCGGATAACATGACTTCATGGGAATTCTTTGATTTCCTTCTTGAAAAAGCAAATGTAGTTGGAACTCCGGGATCAGGATTTGGACCGAGCGGGGAAGGATACTTCCGCCTGACAGCATTTGGAAGTTACGAGAATACGTTGGAAGCGATCAAGAGAATTGAGAATATTTAATTGAAAATCTGGCTGCAGGGACGGGCGTCGGATCACGGTGTAGATTTGACGGTGGACTCTGGCGTGAACAGCCTGTAACATGAAAAGAAAGAGAAAAGTGTGATACCAGACTCATTCGACGGAAAATCTGATGATTTTCCATCTCAGGAGTCTTCGGAATTTCGTACTTGGGGTACGAAATCCGATCACACTTTTCTCTTTTTTTCATTAACAGGCTGTAACACGCCGCCATATACCGCCAAATCCACACCGTGATCCGACGCCCTGGGCGCTGCAGCCAATTTAAAATGATACCTGGCTTTAAGCTTTATTCAACCGTTATGTGTGTCTATACCAAAACAAAATCACTCATAACATATAAGTCAGAACAAAAGTAAATATAATAAGAATGGATTTCAATTCTGAACAAACAATCCTTCCATCCACAGCGAGGCGCATCTATGATGCGCCAATGCGGAAGCTTTGAATAACGTAAGGGTGAAATGGGGACGAGGTGACGGTTTCACGCCATTCGTAAGAGCCGTGCAGTCTGTTCATTTAATCGGGACGGAAATTGTGACCAGATTTCGTACTACAAGTACGGAATCTGAGGACTGCCTGAGCCGGAAAATCATCAGATTTTCCAGCGAATCAGTCCGGTGTCGCAACTTCCGTCCCGATTAAATTTTACAGAATGCAGGCGATGAAGACCGGCGTGAAACCGTCACCTCGTCCTTGCTTCGCCCGTAGCCTTATTCCAAACTTCCTCTAACCGGTATGAGACTCCGCTCCAATACCCCTTTCAGGTGAGCAATAGCGGTTCCGTAGTTCGTGATCGGTACGCCCTGATCTTCGGCGCATTTGAGGCGATACTGCATTTCGCGTTCGTTCAGGGTGCAGCCACCACAGTGAATAATGAGTTTATAAGGTGAGAGATCTACCGGGAATTCGGTTCCGCTTGTGAATTCAAAGTGCAGGTCTTTATTTCCGGTATGCTGGCGGATCCAGCGAGGAAGCTTCACTGTTCCAATGTCATCACATTGCCTGTGATGGGTGCAGCCTTCACAGACGAGAATTTTGTCACCATCTTCCAACTTGTCCAGCATCTGTGCGCCTTCGACCTGAAGCTTCAGATTTCCTTTGTATCTGGAAAGCAGGATGGAAAAAGAGGTCAGTGGAATATCTTCCGGTGTATCGGCAGACACTTTGGCAAATGCCTGGCTGTCGGTGATGACAAGGCGTGGCTTTTTGCCAAGAGACGAAAGTGTTTCCTTCAATTCTGTGTCACGGGTTACAATAGAGATTGCACCAGCCTCCAGTACATCGCGGATGGTCTGCTGCTGCGGGAGGATCAGACGTCCTTTTGGGGCGGCAGAGTCGATCGGGACGACCAGAACGACAAAATCATTTGGATTTAAAAGATCGCGGACGAGATATTTATCCTGATCTTCTTCCGGAGCCTGGCTTGCAATCAGTTCTTTTAATTCATGAACATGGTATCCGGTTACTGTGCTGACTTCGATACTGTTGGAAGCATCTATATGAAAAGAAGCATCCGACATAGAATCCAGATTCGGACAGACTGCGCCATTTTCAGCAGAAGAGCAGAGGTCAGATTTATTTTTTACCACAACGTAAGGGATCTTCTTATCCTGTATTTTCTTTAAGATGGATAAATCTTCTGGTGTCATGCCAAGAGAGGCATCGATTACCAGAACAGCGATATCTGTTTTGTTTAAAATCTGGTAGGCTTTTTTGACACGCAGTTCACCGAGTTCTCCGATGTCGTCAAGCCCCGGGGTGTCAATGATCACGACAGGTCCGAGGGGAAGAAGTTCCATTGCCTTTGGAACCGGATCGGTAGTTGTTCCGAGAACATCAGATACAATGGCAAGATTCTGTCCGGTGATAGCGTTGATGATGCTGGATTTTCCGGCATTTCTGCGACCGAAGATACCGATATGTACACGATCTGCAGAAGGGGTGCTGTTAAGACTCATAGTTTTTGTAATCTCCTTTTTTGTATTCTTTTTGCGCAGGAATTCCTTTGCAGTCAGTTTGAATCTGGAAATAGTGTAACACATATACTATAGAAAATCAATTTTGTGAAAATTTACTTAAAAGAAACATATAAAACTGGCAATTTTGGATAAAAGTTTCATTGACTAAAGTGTGAAAGTACGGTAAAATAATCACAAGTTCATAAAGAACAGAACAGACAAGGATGTCGCATCAGATGCGGCATCCTTTTTGTATTTCAGAAAAGAAAGTAATCAGAAGTGCAAAGTAATTTCTCAAACAATCCCGGGAACGAGAGAGTGTCTGCGGACGGAAAGACGCTGATCGGATATGATGTTGATCTGTTAAATGATCTGCAGGAGCTTCTGGGATTCGAAATCGATGGTGGCTTCCAGGCAATGGATTATTCGGCACTTACTACTTCACTTGCTGAAAATAAACTGGACATCGGAGCAGCAGCACTTTGTGCAACAGATGAAAGAAAAGAAGTTATGGACTTCAGTGATATCTATTGTGATTCCGGTCAGGTCGTTATGGTAAATAAAAATGACGATAAAGGAATTAAGAGTGTTGATGATCTGAAGGATAAAAAAATAGCCGTTGAAAAGGGAACCGCATCTCATACTTATGCAAGCAAGAACCTTACAAGTGCAACTCTCGAAGTACATGACACGATCACAACTGCATATGAATCTTTGGAGCAGGGAAAAGTAGATGCTGTTATTCAGGATGGACCTGGAGCATATTTCTATATTAAGACAACACCGGACAGCAACCTGGAGGTAGTCGGGGATGAGTTTAATCAGGGCCAGGCACCGTATTGCGTAGCAATTTCTAAAGAATGCAAATATTATGATGAAATCAATGCAGCTGTAAAGGTACTGATTGATAATGGCACAACAGATGAACTCTATGCGAAATGGTGTGAATAATCAAAGAACAGACAGCAACTAAAAAGAAGATAGGATGAGATAGTATATGGATATGACTTTTTTGAATGTTTTACTTCCAATGATGTTTGAGGGATTAAAACTTACGATTTTAATTGCTGTTGTCGGTATCACAATTGGCTTCCTGATCGGAAGCCTCTGTGGATACCTGCTTCAGTCGAAATATAAAATAGGGAAAGCAATTGCAGAAGTTTACATTTGGATCATTCGTGCGACACCACTTATGGTGCAGGCTTTATACGGATATTTTGTAATTCCGAAGCTTTTGGGTGTCGATATTGGAAGCACTGCAGTGGGAATTGGCGTTATCGCACTGAATTCCGGTGCATTTATTTCAGAAATTGTAAAAGGTGCGTTGATGAGCATTGATCCGGGACAGAAAGAAGCAGGTGCATCACTTGGACTTACAAGTGCACAGACGATGATCCATCTGGTTATCCCACCGGCATTTAAAGCGGCACTTCCGGCATTATTTAACCAGTTTATCATTTCTGTTAAGGATACCGCACTTTTATCTGCGATTGCGGTTAATGAGATCACGCATCAGGCACAGGCGTATGCAGCGTTGAGCTTTAAAGCAATTCCTACATACACAGCACTGGCAGCGTTTTATCTGGTGATACTTTCGGTACTGATAATTGTCCAGAAACAGATAGAAAGGAAAATGAGGTGATTGGTATGATTAAAGTAAATCATTTGTCGAAGAAATTTGGGAACCTGGAGGTATTAAAGGATATCAATCTTGATATCAATGAAGGTGAAGTGGTCTGTATCATCGGACCTTCCAGATCGGGAAAGAGTACTTTCTTAAGATGCATCAATCAACTTGAAAGACCGACAGGCGGAACCGTACAGTATGAGGGAAAGAATCTTCTCGATAAGAATTGTGACATCCGCAAATTCCGTGAGGAAGTCGGAATGGTTTTCCAGAAATTCAATCTGTTTCCGCTTAAGACCGTTGTTCAGAATGTTATGATGGCACCAATCCTTACCAAACACATGAATAAGGAAGAAGCGCATGCAAAAGCACTGGAACTTCTGGATAAGGTAGGATTAAAGGATAAAGCGGATGTATATCCGAGTACACTTTCAGGTGGACAGCAGCAGAGATGTGCTATAGCGAGAGCTCTGGTGAAAAATCCAAAACTCCTCCTCTGTGATGAACCGACAGGAGCTCTTGACTCCAAGACATCCAGAGATATTCTTGTTCTTCTCGAGGAGATAAATGCGAAGTATGGAACGACCATGCTGATAGTAACACATAACAATTCCATCAAGAATATGGTTCACAAGGTTATCTTCATAAAGGATGGCCTTATAAGCAAGGAGTATGAGAACGAAGTGAGAGTTCCAGCGTCAGAATTGGAGGATTTGTAATATGCAGAAGGTTTTGAGAAAAAGGGTTCTGAGGGATCTGAAGAATAATCTGTTCAGATACATAGCACTTGCATTTCTTATCATCATGGGTATGTATGTCATTGTCTCGCTGATAGGAGCCGGATATACGATCATTGACAATGGCGAGACACATGACGAGGCAAATAAGATAGAGGATGGTCAGTTTTCCGTATTCGTTCCACTGAGCGATGATGAGATCTCCCAGCTTGAGGATGCTGGCGCAGAGGTTGAGGGGATGTTCTACGAGGACTACGAGGTCATGGATGGCAAGACATTGAGGGTATTTGCCAACAGGGAGAACATAGATCTTGTGGAATGTGATGAGGGAAATCTTGCGGAGGCTGATGATGAGATAGTTGTTGAGAAGAGATTCAGTCAGGTAAATGATATTTCTGTCGGAGATATAATACAGATAGCAGGAAATGAATTCAAGGTGACAGGAATAGGGACATCACCTGATTATAATGCTCTTTTCAAGGAGATGTCAGATACTGTAGTTGACAGTAAGGTGTTTGGAACGGTATTCGTTACAGAGGGGGCGTATGATAAGCTCAATGCAACAGGCGAGAGTGTCAAGACTGAGACATATCTGTATGCGTTCAGACTCGAGGGCAAGACCACCTGTGATGACGTGAAGGATGCACTTGAAGACATCAAGGTCGACACAGACAGCATAGATGATGAGTATTTCCAGGAGTATTGGGATAGAACTGGCGCAGCCATAAACGATTTCAAGGATGGCATAAAGGATCTTAAGTCAGGTGCAAATGAGCTTGCAGATGGACTTGGAGAACTCACTGATAACAACAGGAAGCTCAACAATGCGGCACAGGAGCTGTTTGACGCATACCTTGAACAGGCGTCATCATCTCTCTCAGCGTATGGTTTGGATACAGAGCTCACAGAGGATAATTACAATGACGAGATGAAGAAGATCGCCGACAGTCAGGGCGGAGTTTTGGCGATGAGCATTGAAAGTGCCCTGAGTGACATTGACAGCATCAAGGCATTCAAGGACGGTATTAAGGAGTATACCGACGGAGCTGCAGAGGCAAAGGATGGCTCGGATGAGCTTGCGGATGGAGTGGCAGAACTCAAGAAGGAGACGGATTCATTCCTCAAGGATTACGACACAGATCTTGCAAATATTACATCATTTGTGACAAGTGATGATAATCCGAGAACAGGCGGAGCCGCTGATGACCAGCAGATCAATGTACAGGCGGGATATTTCTTCGGTGTGCTGCTCATGCTTCTGTTCACATATGTCATATCGGTATTCGTTGTACATGGAATAGAGAAGGAGAGCAGCGTCATAGGTGCACTTTATGCCCTGGGGGTCAAGAGAAGAGATCTCATGATGCATTATCTGACACTTCCGGTCATAGTCACAACAGCTGCAGGCATAATCGGTTTCCTGATCGGAATAAGCAATGTTGGAATCCCTGTTCAGATGGCAGATGCATATGCGTATTATTCCATCCCTGCTATGGATGTGAAGATCCCGCTGATTCT
>OFMP01000749.1_pt1 | contig 20054 bp, 29 predicted proteins | sample 1541841 | NCBI WGS metagenome assembly OFMP01 (sample SAMN04209226, study PRJEB22552) | human gut metagenome | biome: gut; material: feces | host: Homo sapiens | place: USA: Oklahoma
TCATGCCCCAAGGGGGCTAGTGCAAACCACCGGCACGGCCGGTGGTTATGATTGAATATATATAGGTTCAAAAAGGGAAAATTTCTGTTTGGAAAGTGAGTAGCATGAAAAAGAAAAAAACGCTAATAATTTTTTGCTTTTTTTTGTCTGTGTTAGTTGGCTGTGGAAGTATTTGGTGGTGGTTTCCAACGCACATTTTGGAAGAGATTGAAACAAATAAGATTTCAATAATCAAAGTTGTCAATAAGAACAGTGGAAATGAGTTTGAAATTACTGATTCTAATGATGTTTCAATTATTGTGGAGGGGATAGGTGAGAAAACTTTTAGAAAAAAGAGTGTCAACTCAGAAAATATAGCGTATTGGTATCAGTTGACGTTTTATGGTGAAAATGGCAAGGAAATAGAAACATTAGATATACAGAATAAACATATAATTAAAAAATATATTTCAGATAAATTCACAATATATTACTATTGTAATGAGGGCTTGGATGTTGTGACAGATTGTTTAGAAAGAGCAGAAGCTTTGCAGTTCCCTGATTACAATAAAGATCCTGATTTTTAGTAGTATGATTCGTTGTAGTTGTAGAACTAAATGAAGTGATATAGCCAAAGGGTATGCTGCGTATGCATGGTCAATCGGATAAAAATAAAACAAAAAATGCCAGCGGCAATGCCGCTGGCATTTTTTTTGGTTTGTTGACAAAAGAAACCATTCGTATATAATATAAATAACTTATATAAATTAAATAAAAGGAGATGCTGCAATGAAAGTAATCGCAATAGCAAATCAAAAAGGCGGCGTGGCGAAGACGACCACGACGCACAATTTGGGCGCTGCGCTGGCCGCTGCGGGAAAGAACGTGCTGCTGATTGATCTGGACAGTCAGGCCAGCCTGACGATCAGCGTCGGCATGGAGCCGCTGGAGGTTCCGAAGACGATTGTAGACGTTCTGAAGAAAGACGGCGCACCGATCCGCGAGTGCGTACAGAAAATCAATGACCGGATGCACATAGTGACGTCGATTATTGACCTGGCTCCGATGGAGATGGAGATGCTTTCGCGGGCGAGCCGGGAGAAGATCCTCGACCGGGCGCTGAAGCCGATCAAAGACAGCTATGATTATATTCTGATCGATTGCCCGCCGCAGCTCTCGATTCTCACAATCAATGCGCTTTCCTGTGCGGACGGCGTTCTGATCCCTGTCAAGACAGACTACCTGGCATACCGTGGCTTGACGCAGCTGCAGGACAGCATTCGGGAGATCCAGGAGCTGATTAACCCGGATCTGAAGGTTCTGGGCGTGATTGCGACACTCTACGATGCACGGGTATCGGACGATAAAGATATTCTTGCGCTGCTGAAGGAAGAGTATAATCTCGTCGGTGTCGTGAAGCGGCTGGCAGTGGCGAAGAAGGGAATTTATGATGGCCTGGCGGTCGTGGAGCAGGCACCGACCAGCGAAATTGCGAAAGAATACACGGCAATTGCGAAGATGATCATAAACGGAAATTTCGACCGGGAGGATATTGAAAATGGGTAATTTGAAAGAGCGTGAGAGCCGACGTAAAGCGTCTGTTGTTGGCAGCATCATTGAGCAGCAGCCGGCAGAGGAGATAACGCAGCGTAGTTCTGGCCGCGGCCGACCGAAGGAGGATCGGGAGCTGCGGAAGAGGGTGAGTTTGTCTGTGCTGCCGAGCCTGTATGAAGATATTCAGAAAATTGCCTATGTTGAAAGACGCAGCGTCAGTGAGCTGCTCAGTGATCTGATGGCGCAGTACCGGGATCAGCAGAAATCGGCACTTTCGGAGTATGAAAAGGTCAGGAAATGAAAGAGGCAACTCAGAGTTGCCTAGATGTAAACCACAAGTGGTTTACATCTGATGGGTTTTGAATATAGAATCAGGAGTGTAAAGCACATGACTCTTAGAGAGAAATTGATCGTATTAAGGGATAAAGCTGGAATCTCACAAATGGCGCTGGCGCATCAGCTCGGCGTGTCCAGGCAGGCGGTTACCCGATGGGAAAGCGGAGAGACAAAACCGTCCATGGATAAGTTGAAAGCGTTGGCGAAAATCTACGACGTATCGCTAGATTGGCTATGTAACGATATTGATAAAGATGAAACTACAAAGAACGAAGAGTCAAAGGAAAATGATCCAAAAGAAAATGGGAAAGTGCTTGTTGCAGAAAGAGAAAATAAGAAAAATACACATAGATTGACAATTGTTATTGTAGCAGTAGCAATTGTGATCCTGGCCGTGAGTGTCATTTATAGTATAAACAGAAATAGGAAGAATGAAAAAGTGGACACTCAGATTGAAGATATGGAGCAGGATAAGAGCGAGTCCTCGGCAGAAGGGAGCTTTGATTTTGAATGGTGAAAAGAATGAAAAAACATATGTGCGTATTGTTGGCAGTTATGTTGTTTGTTGGTTGTTTCGGGGTAGATGTTAAGGCTTCAGAGGTTACTACATATGCAACAGGAAAGTTTACAGTAACGGTGCAAGCGGGGAAGGAAGAACGTGCAAAAACAAGCTTCCCGTTAGAAGCTGGAGAGATTGTAACTATCAATGCAACGTATTCTCCACTTGATGCAAATGTGGATTTTGGATTGATTGATGAAAATGACACATTCTACCATCTTAAAGGGGAAAATGGAAGTTTTAGCAAGTCAATTAAGATTAGTGTGCGTGGGAATTATACATTTGCAGTGAAAAATAATTCGGACTATGTAATAGAAGCTAGTGGATATGTAAATTACTAATGACGACGCATAGGGAGACTGAATGATGGAAAGGGGGAAATTAGACAGAGAAGCAAATGAGAAAAAACGTGATTTATTATGCTGGCATTCTTGGTGTAATAGCTACATTCTTTGTTACATTCATGTCTTTTTCGAGCGAAACAATAGATTTTCAAATTCCGTTTTTATTAATTGGAGTACTTCTTTCTTTGTGCGTCATTGGAATTGGAAAGATTATAACGGTCATTACTAAAAAAGGAGATAACAATGAAAAGACATAACTCAAAATTGCGTATATGTGTGCTTGTGTGCCTTATCGTTCTTGCTATTGTTTCTACGTCTGTTCAGATCTTTGCTACCTCGCTTAATTCGCATACTGAAAGAATCCTCTTCATTACGGACGATACTGAGTGCAACCGTATGAAATCCGTTGAGGCATTTCACAGTAATGATGTAATTGCAGATGTACTAACGAGAGAGGCCGTTGACGCGGATATGCTTTCTTCCTATGGCGCTGTTATTTTGCCGTATGGAGAAGAAAATAATACTGTAGCTAGAGCGGCTTATGAAAATGGAAGCGTTGTGTACTTATATGGTGAATTGACTATTAAAGACTATAAGGATAGTGTTGGAGTAGATGAGTATGCTTTGACAATGCCTATTTATAAAGAGAGTGGTACCAGGGAGGAAATTGTACAGTTTTTTGATACGGACTATGAAGAGAATGAGATTTTCAATGTGATTAGTTATAGCCAGCATGCACTGCTATGCAAAATTTCTCAAGAACTGCCGGAGAATCTCGCTACATATGAGCAACAAAATGTAGATGAAAATAGTGATGAGAATATTTATTTGACAGCTGCAGAAAAAAACTTCTTAGCGCTGAAACGTAGAACTACGGCGAGAGCTGTTGTTGATAGCGATTTTGATATTACAAGCTATTTTGGGCCTAACAATGAGTATAGTGTACATATGGACTATACATTGTATCAGAACGATTCGGATAGAGACCCTGATTATGACTATTTTGGAATCAAAACAAAAATTTGGGTAGATAATAGTTCGGGAGATGTTTCTCGGCTGCGAACCAAGTATGTACTGCCATATCCATCTGATAATCTTTTGGAAACAGGTCCGGCGTCAAAAAGTAATGCTGGTCAAATTAGTATTTCTATTGGCTATGGGGAGAACGGTCCAAGTGGTAGTATTTCGTATTCCATGGACTTATCAGATAGCAGCCCTAATATTTCCAGAGACGAAGACTATACAAATGATGTTGTCGAATGGTCTGTGACCCCCAGAAGTCTATTGCCGAAGTATTTAAATAACCAGAATTTCTCAAGTTGTGCAACGTGGGCATCGAAGGGTGGATCTCTTGCGGCAATTGATGTTTCTTATGCGGGACGAGTCAACGTTGGCCCAGATGGGGTTCATGGCCTTGACTCTGGATATAATGAGGTGCCGATTCGATTCTACTATTGATACTGTGTAATAAGGACAAAATAGATGTGGCACATATGTGCCACATCTATTTTGCTCACCAGTCAGGATAACTGAATCTTTCTACGAAAAGTGTAGTTATCTTGGTATCTAATGAAGAAGCGGCCGCAGACACATGGTGGTGTTATTCAACCCAATTTTCAACGACCAAGTCAGGAACACGCTCAAACTCTCGGACGTTGTTTGTGACCAGGATCATATCTTCAGATCTGGCGTGCGCGGCAATCAGCATATCTAATGGGCCGATCGGTGTACCTCTATCCTGTAGATAGGAGCGGATCTCGCCGTATTCCGAAGCTGCTGCAGCTCCGAAAGGGAGGATGCTCAATGGAATCAGGAAACGAAGCAGCGCCTGCTCGTTTTTTGCGGGATTGGAGCTGTGCTTCATTCCATACTCCAGCTCGGCCAGCGTGACGGATGAGATACAGACGCCACTGTTCAATTCTTTCTTCAGCCGCTGCAATACGTGTTCAGGCGTGTTTTTCATCGCGTAGATGCAAATATTTGTGTCCAGCATATAAGTCACAGATTTTCACGCTCCTGTTGGATGCCCTGATCCCGGCCATCCTCAAAAATATCGTCGGTGAAGCTGTTCAGCCCATCCATAAAAGTCTGCCACATGGACTCCATCGGCACGAGGATCACGGCATCGCCGAGCTGCTGGACGATCACTTCATCCGTATTGAACCGAAATTTCTTCGGAAGCCGCACGGCCTGACTTCTCCCATTTTCAAAAATCTTTGCAGTCTCCATAACTGTCACCTCCTAATTAGATATATACCACGATATATATTATTCGTCAATAGGAAACTGCGTATTCGTGAAATGCGCTTTGGCAGAAAACAATAAAATTTCAGGATAGCTGTACTTTTTGCGATGAAAAGTACAGCTATCCTGTTGTACAATGCTGCGTGGTTTTATTGACCGAAAAAATTCGTGCAGAAGCATTACTGCCAGGACAATTTGAGTTGCCGGTGGTTATCGGCACAGTCTCTCAAATAGAGGTTAATCAGGGTCTGATAGGGGATGCCTTTGGCGTCGGCCAGAGACTTGAAGTAGTCGATGGTGCCGCCGTCGATATTGATGGTAATCTGCTTTTTCAGCCGGTTCGTGTAGGGATTTTTTCTTGGATTCAGCTCGCTGATGTTATATTCATCTCTCATACTATCGCCTCCGAGATAAATACGTTGCTCGGTTTTGGCTGCCTGCCTTGCCGAGATAATACGGATGCAGTTTTCGTTGTCGCGGTAGCAATGGCTCACAATGCAAATTTTCTGCGATTTGATTGATCCGATAATGAGGAAGCGATCTTCTTCAATGGAGTGATCCGGATCGTCAAATAGAATGGCAAACTCGTCGTAAAAGACCTCCTTTGCTGCCTCGAAAGATAAGCCGTGCTTCTTTTTGTTGATCTCATTCTTGTTGGGGTCCCACTCAAATCTTAGTGTGTCCATAATTATATTATACATACTAAATAATTATTGTCAAGGCAACCAAACGGAGATATAAAATCTGCGCGATTGTTTGTATAAGCGTGGCATATCGGAATTTTTTCGATGACGCGGCGAATACTCGATGCAGCGCATTGCTCGGTGGCGACAACGGACAGCTGACAGGAAGGGCGGTTCGTTGTTGCCATCGAGCAGGGGAGGCGTCCGCAGACGCCCGGGGTTTACCCCGCCCGGCGCGGATGCGCCGGGGAGCTCTTGGCATCTTGGATGCCTAATAACGGTTTACCCGTTTGCGCGAATGCGTGAACGGGTAAACCGTTATATCCGTATATACTCAGTTTATGTTGACTTTATCAGCATAGTATGGTAAGATGGGCTTGAATAGAAAAGGACGGTAAATTAGGACTGGCTGGGAGGGAAAACAAATGACAATTAAGGACTATATGCGAAAGGTTGAATCAGAAAAAATGACGCCGAAAGATTCGGCTGGAGCCAGTTTCACCGATGCGATGATGGAGACAACTGAAATCTGGAGTAACGATGCTTGCGTGGGCTATTTTCTACGGGCGGCACAGATCGTTGGCCTGGATCAGGCAGACACTAGAAAGGTCGTGGAGGCGTTCAATACGGCTTTTGATGGAACTTCCGTTGATGAGGCAGCGGATATTTACTGCAAATACTGAGCGGCTGGAAAGGCTCAGTGAATTTTACAGAAAACTCGTCTGGGCGAGGGTAAATAGTAATTAGGCCCAGAGCGTCCCGGCAGCTGCCGGGGGTTTAGCAGTTTTTATTTTAGAGCCGCTAAAAAGGTATGATGCACCTTTGTGATGTGTGGGCTTGCCGTAGTAACCTTTGTGAATTGGAAAGCACATCATGGACCCTGCTGCGAGTAATCTTTGTGAAAGCACAGGTAAGCAGAACGCATCTGTTCGCCGTCCACCTACTGAATGTTGCCAGTGTACTGTAGAAAACACTGGAGAGCCGATCCCTCGGAAAAGGATTCGACAGAACCTCAACTGCCGTAGACGCTAATAAATAGGCTGCACACATAAGCAAGAAAAAAGTGTAGAAGAGAAATCTTCAAAACAGTCACACATAAGACTTTAAAAAGTGTACTTTGCTGATCGTCGAGGTTTCTTCGGAAACTGACGTGAAGCGGCTTAGCTTGAACGTTTATATAATGTAAATAATTGATATAATGGAAATAAAGTATATACGATATATAACTTATGTAAGTTATATATCGTAATGAAAAGGGGGCTACCATTTGGGGCGAAAAAACAAATCATACTCGAAGGATCTGCACCAGCAGGCGTATGAAAAATTGACATCTATGCTGGCGCTGGGCGAAAGCAAGCGCGAGGCAGTTTTGAATGGGACAGCCGATGATAAGATCTTCTCGGTCAACACATACAAGACCTACTGGAAGCACATAAAGTACTTCTTGAAGTATGTCAAGGAAAAATACCCGGAATGTACGACGCTGAAGAAAGCAAAAAGGTATGTCAACGAGTGGCTGCAGGTGCGAGTTGACCAGGATCTATCTGCATGGACGATTCAGGCCGAGGCGAAAGCCTTGGGGAAGTTGTATGGCATAAAACCAGACGATGAAGACTACTTCAAGCCGCCGAAGCGGAACCGATCAGAAATCAAACGGAGCAGGGGAGACGCCAAGCGGGATCGGCACTTCTCGGAAGCTAACAACGATGAGCTGATAAAATTCTGCCGGGGAACCGGGCTGCGACGCAGCGAGTTGGCAGACCTGAAGGGAACGGATCTGGTGACACGGGAACAGATCGAAGCGCAGATCACGGCGCTAGAACAGATCCCAGAGCAGCAGCGGACGCCGGGTGACACGAAGCGGCTTCAGATGCTACAGGACACGCGAATGTTTGAAGGCGAGTATTTCATCCATGTGCGGAACGGAAAAGGCGGTAGGGAGCGCGTAAGCCCCATTATAGGGAAAAATCAGACACAGATCATCGACCGGATGAAGAACACGCTGCCCGATGAAAAGGTCTGGCAGTTCATTCACCAATGCGCGGATATTCATAGTTACCGCTCAGATTACGCAGTTGCTATCTACAAAGCTCATGCAAGAAAGATCAGTGAAATTCCGTTTGACCGGGTGAATAAAGGAACCGGAAAAAGATATCAGAGTGACGTCTACACTTGCCGCAAGGATGAAGCGGGCAAGAAGCTGGACAAGGCTGCTATGCTGGTCTGCAGCAAGGCGCTGGGGCATAATAGAATCAGTGTTGTAGCGGACAACTATATCCGCGGCCTTTGATGGGAGGCGAATGAGGCATCGAGTACGTAAGGAAACGAATGGGAGGCTATAAAACATTGGATAGCCTTGATGGTGAGTGTACCCATGTAATTCAAACAAGGCAGGAATATGAGATGCTTCTAAATCAGCGCGATAGAGCCAAGCGCGAAAAAGAGGAAGCAGAAAGAGCCGCTGCGCGGGAGATATCCAGAGTAAAACAGGAGGCGGCACACGAGGCCGACAGAGCTGCACAGAGGGCGCAAGCGCAGATAGACGACCTTTTACAGCAGGTGGAGCGGAAAACGGCTGAAATCGCCGACCAGCGCGCCCTCAACGCGAACCTTCTCAGAATTTCGCGGGAAAGAGCAAATGCGGATAGAGGGCTGCGACCGAAAAAGGTACATACCGGGTATGTTGTCGTGATGTCCTCCGAAAAAGAAATACGGTACAAAACCGGCAGGAATAAGCTGCTGACGGCAAAGGTATGGGAGACGGTACTTCAGAGTCCTTACTCGGTCGATTTTACAGAGAGCCAGGCAAGGCAGCTGATCGAGGAAGATCTTCTGGCCAGAAAAAATGGCTTGCTTGCGGACGTGGGCATTACGATGATTTGCAGCGGGAGCAGCTATGAGAATTTAATCGAAACGGAAAACTGGAAAGAAATCAAAGCAGCGCACAATACGCTATTCTCACGGCAGCTTCGGGCAAACTATAGAGTTGGCTATTGGGAATATATCATTCAGCACACAAAACCGCTTGGAATCGTCCCCGCAGATATGCGGGCTGGAACGAAAAATGGATAGCAAAATAGCCTGTCCGCAACCCTTGAAATCGCGTTTTGGACAGGCTATAATAACGGTCAAAAAATAGGGAAAAAGCTATTGATAATCTAAGCCCCCGTATAGGGGTCTAAGGCTAGAACAGGGGCTGGATTTTTGTTGCGAAAAAATAAAAAATTTCTCTTTTTAGGAAGCGAGCAGGGGTCAGCAGTTTGTAGCGATTTGCTGGGTGCTGGATCGGGGGGCGCAGCCCATCCGATAGCAGGGTAGGATTTGTCCACGGTCTTTTCCAAGGTCGTCCATCAGGATTCTCCACGCCTTTATGGTGTGGGGAATCCTGTGGGCGTACCGGCAGGCGTAAGCCTGTGGGAAAGGCGGTGGGCAAATCCGGATGGTTTGGAATCCCCGCCGCAGCGGACTTTTCTTTTTGCTTCTTTTTCTTTTACTGGGAGGACTTTGTGTATGACACAGAATTACACTGAAGGATATGAGTATTTGAGTTCTCAATTTCCGGAGGTCAGCGGCTATGATTTTTACAGAGAGATGTTCCCGAATAACGAGCGATCTGACGAGCAGCATATGGATTATTCTCATCCCAACGCAATTTATCTGTATCGGGAGCAAACGTCCGATGGTTTTAATCGAATGCGCCGAAGAATCATGTTCTCCGATCAGTGGGAAAATGATTACATGGAATTTATCGAACAAAATCCGCTGACGCTGTGCAGCGGACTGTCCTATCGCGGGAAATCCAATAAGCTGGAGCACGCGCAGCGGATGAACGCACTGATCTTCGATTTGGATGGTGTTGGTCTGAAAGAGTTGCGAAATTTATTTTTGCGATTTGGCGGCGATCCGACGCGGCTTCGCCGCTTGCCGATGCCGACGTATCTCGTTCTGTCAGGGACCGGTCTGCACGTTTGCTATTTTTTCCGGGAGCCGATCGATCTATACCCGAATATTAAAATCCAGTTGAAAAGCCTAAAGTATGATCTTACGTTTCGGATGTGGGAATACAAGGCGACGTCGCAAAACAAAGAGATTCAGTATCAGTCCATCAACCAGAGCTTCCGCATGGTTGGCAGCATCAACGAAAAGCATGGCAATCAGATTGTGGCGTTTCGGACCGGCGAACCGGTGACGTTGGAATATTTGAACGCTTATGCCAGACCGGAAAATCGGGTGGATGTCAATAAGCCGTTTAGACCGTCGAAGATAACGAGAGCGGCAGCGCGGGAAGCGTATCCGGAGTGGTATGAGCGAGTTATTGTCAAGGGCGAAAAGTACCCGAAAAAATGGGACATTGCAGGAAAGGTACATGGCGACGATCCGTATGCACTTTACCATTGGTGGCTGCGGCAGATATTATCAATCCGGGGCGGACACCGGTATTTCTTTTTGATGTGTATGGCAATTTACGCCTATAAATGCGATGTTCCGAAGGCGCAGCTTCGGAAGGATATGCAGATTGCATTTGAGGATCTCCAGATGGTGCAACATGAGAATGCGTTGACTGAGGATGATATTAAGAGTGCGCTGGAGGCGTATGACCGGGAATATTACAACTTTACGATTTCCGATATAGAGGCGCTGACGGACGTTCATATAGAGCGGAACAGAAGAAACGGGCTAACGCAGGAAAAGCATCTCTATTTGGCGCGGAGGCGAAAAGAGGATATGAAAGCAATAGGGATACCAATGAAGGCTGCGGATGGTCGCCCAACGGCACAGATGAAAGTCTACGAATGGAGAAAGGCAAATCCGTCTGGTAAAAAAGCTGATTGCCATAAAGACACTGGGCTGGATCCAAAGACGATCCGAAAGTGGTGGGAAACAAAATAACGTATATACTTTGCGTAAAGTATATACGTTATATAAAATATTTACGATATATAGATTTATGACAAGGTTGCCTGATGATTGTCTCAGAAAATAACGCTACTTTTTCGATGTATCTGTGTCACCTGAGACAAAGCGGGATTCCGTTTTGCGGATGATCCGATGGAAGCTGTTTTGTTGTGCTGCCATTAATTCCGGACAGTCTACATCCGCGGTCGATGGAGAGGCTGCGAGAGCCGTTAGCATTTCTATTTGTGGCGTTGTTAGCGGTGCAGCCAAGTCAATTTCTTTGCGTGTAATCATAAATGCAGATTCCCTCCTATTACATCCTCATGGAGCGCAATCCTTCTTCTTTGCACGGAAATAGTATAACAAGTACTGAGCCAAAAAGAAATAGCGGATTTATGTGATATAAAGTATATATATTATTTAATTTATATACTTTATATCAATTATTGATTGCTTTTGCGGGGCATATTTGCCCAAAAAATGGAAATGAGGCTGTGCGGCGTCTTCATAATAAGTGGCACAATGAAAAGGACAAGAAACAATGCAAGGAGTGAGACAATATGATTGACGAAACTGTAATTGACACGCGGAAGAAAGATAAGAACGTGGTAATCATCAGCGAGGAACGGTACGGTGAAATGGAGAAGGCTGAAAGAAACTCCGTGTATCTGCGGAAGCTGGATCGCGGCCTTACGCAGGTTCGTGCCGGGCATGGTGTCGTGAAGTCTATGGCCGAGGTGGAGGCAATGGAACGGAAATGTTGACAATGTAAATAAAATATAATACAATGAGAACGCTAAGAGCAGAAAGGAGCTGCGATAATGGCAAGCACAAATATCAATATCCGGATGGACAGCGACTTAAAAATGCAGTTTGAGGCATTTTGCGCAGATATGGGAATGACAATGACAGCCGCATTTAATATTTTTGCGAAGAAGGCGGTCCGTGAGTATCGCATTCCTTTTGAAATCGGCGGAGAAATACCGAACGCTGTAACAAGGAAAGCAATCGAGGATGCAGAGAATGGGATTGGAATGAGCAGGTCTTTTTCCTCCGTAAAAGACCTGATGGAGGATCTGAATGCTGACGATTAGGTATCAGACGGCCTTCAAGAAAGACTACAAGCGGATTGTTCGGAGAGGCTATGATGTGCGGCTGCTGGAGGAAGTAATCACTATTTTGGCTGAACAGAAGCCGCTGCCAGAAAGCTATCGGGATCATAACCTGTCCGGTGACTATATTGGATGCCGGGAGTGCCATATAACCCCAGACTGGCTCTTGATTTATGAGATCAAGAACGATGAGCTTGTTCTTTGCTTAACCAGAACAGGAACGCATAGCGATCTGTTTTGAAGAAACAACGGCAAATGTTATGTAATTTATATACTGTATATATAATATATAAAATATGTAATGTAATGCGGGAACGCCGCCAATCGACAGGATCATCCGTTGACAAAATCAGCGGAATCTGCTAAACTACAGTTGACCGAGCAAAGGCGGTTAAGAAAACTACACAAGGCGTAGCGAAGCCCTCCAGAAGTTGCAGCTTCTGGAGGGCTTCTTGTCCGTTATCGGTGGACCAGACCGTTGGGCCGGGTGCTGCGGAGTCAACTATCTCCATCCAGCCACTTGCAGATGTAGTATGAAACTACGCCTGCCAGTACGGAGATAGCAAAGGCGATTAAGTACGACAAGGCGTTCACCTCCTTCCGCTGGAAGGAGTCGCAGCGTGAGAATTATATCAAAAATAGGTGGAAAATAAAAGAGTAAAGCGAAAATATAGAAAAGGCAACTGCCAGTTGCCTGAATGTAAATTGAATGTGGTTTAATTTCTTGCAATTAACTGCTAGCATATTTATGTATTTAGTTAGACAAAATCACCGAAGCAGATAAGCAATGGGAAGGTGGGGATAGCAAGATAATTTTGAGGTAAGAAACGACCAGAAAAATATTTTTGCGGTCGGAAAAAGTAAGGAGGTTACATATGAAAAAAATTGCATCGCTTTTTATTTCTCTGATTATGCTGTTGTCATTATCAGTCACGGCCTTTGCTAATGAAAGGGAGGTTGTGATTGGCACAGTTCATACGAACGAGTACGATTATATCCTTAGCCTTCAAAACGCGACAACGGAAGAACTGGCTGAAATGGGGTTAACAAGAGCTCAAGCCAATGAAGTCATATCCGAATTTGAAGCAGCTCTGCAAGAGCGTGCTTCGCTACCGGATGAAACATTGCTGGCCATGGGATATACGCAAGACGAAATAAATGCACTACATACCTGTAGGACACGAAATGTGTTGCCTGTTGAAACCATGCGAGCAATTACAGGCACATGTACAGGCAATATTACTGCCTCCAAGGCAACTGCTCAAGAAGCGACATTTAAGTATGCTTGGTTCTGGGATCATGCCCCAATTATGAAGCTTAAAGATTCTGTAGCAATGCGTTGGTTGGCCTATGATAAGAATGGTTATGAGGTAGATGTTACAAAAACAAGTGAAAAGTGTAGCATCAGCTATTACTGGAACAATCGAGTACAATTTACGCGTTCAGGAACACAAGAACCTGATTTGGATTTTAATTCCCTGAATATTCAATTCGATGAGGCAGAAAATTTTCAATCCTCTACAACTATGACAGAAGAAGCTTATGCAGGCAACGGGTATGTGAGAGTTTCGGTAAAGGTTGAACCCGAGGTACATAACAGTATTAGTTATCTCAAAGTTGCTGCTCTATATGGACACACAACTGTAGGTGTGGGGAGTCCGTCAATTGGTCTTTCGCCTGCTGGTACAATTTCTATCAGTTTCAGTGGCACTATCAATTCTGTTATCGACTCTATTGCTGGAGATAAGGTGAAAATTACTAAAACAGCAGATCCTAATTCTCCAAATGTATCCGACATTTAAATGTTGCTAAAACTTATATAGGAATGGTGAAAAATGAAAAAGCGCTTTTTAATGTTTATCTGCCTGGTTATGGCAGTTTCTACCATGCTTCCGGTAACCGCATTTGCTGAGGAAAATACTCAAAGTGAAGAAAATTCATATTGCTACTTTATTGATGGTGTACAGGTCGAGCAAGATGAATATCATCAATATACGCAAGGGTACGTCCAAATGAAACAAGCGGACAAACCAGCAAGTCCGGCACTTGAGTTGGAGAATACATTTGACTATTACATTGTGAACGCAGATGGCATAAAGAAAGTTACTGAAAATGAGTACCATACTACACTCACCAGTATGTCACAAACTGTTACCCGTGCTACTGGAAGTTGGTATATTAAAGACAGTGTAATTAAAGCGAGTCAAACGAAGTACTACTATCAGACAAATGGTGACAAGTTCAGCGTTGGTTCTGATGAATATATCGAACTGACAATCGATGCTGCAAATCACGTGCGAAGTTTTGGGGTCGGATATGGCGGAACATCGTACCAGAAGGAATATATCGATCTCCCTCAAAAACGTGGTGCTGTTGTGGCTTTTATTGACGATATCGAGGTGCCAGGCTCCTATTATGTGTTTATTGAAAACAGTGGGGAGGATACAGAAACCGTAAATGGTGACATCGCAGTAAAAAAACGCTGAGTAAGCAGGCTCTACTGTGTGAAGCCGGGTCTGAAAGCAATCAAGATCATTAAAATGTTAGCGAAGGCGTGTCGCAAAATGCATATTTTGTGACACGCCTTTTTGTATAAAGAAAACCACCGGCAATGCCGGTGGTTCCAAAAAGCTTTAGCTATGCATAGAAAAAATGTCCTCCTTTGATAAAATGAAGATGGTCTGCCAACCAGGAACAAAAATCAAAGGAGGAATCAAGTCCAAATGAAACTTGATGTCAGTAGTTTAGCACACACGAAGTGGGAATGTAAATATCATATCGTATTTGCGCCGAAATACAGGAGACAGATCATATACGGAAAGAACAAACAGGATATCGGACAGATGCTCAGAAAGCTGTGCGAATATAAGGGTATCGAGATCCACGAAGCAGAAGCGTGCAAAGATCATATCCATATGCTCGTATCCATACCGCCGAAATACAGTGTATCGCAGATTATGGGATATCTCAAGGGAAAGAGCAGCTTAGCGCGGGGAAAGTTCCCTGTGCGGAGATAAGCCCTCGGCAGAGCGCACACGCCCGTAAGGGTGTATAAGTGCGCCCTTTGTTCCAAAGGGATTATTCCGCGTTCCCGTCCCCGGCTCGTTTTTTCAAAAACTCCCGTACCGGCTCACTCGTTAATGCAAGCCGGAGAAGCGCGGCGGCTTCCTCGTCAGTCATGTTCTTTGCTTCCGGCACAATGCTTTCAAAGACTGCGCCCCGGACGATAAGGCGGTGGCTGCGTGTTCTGCGTTCCTCTTTGGATAACTTCTGACGCAACATCTTTTCCCGGTTTTCAAGCTGCCGTATTTTCTTCTTCCCGTCCTCAATCTCGGCTTGCAGCTCCTCGCGGGTTTTCTCTCTCGGTTTTGTCATGGTTGGTCGCTCCTTTCTGCCTGCCGGCATAGAAAAAGGACAGTCGATTGCTCGGCTGTCCTTTGTGGGTGGCTTATTTAGTTTTACTCCATCATTTTCAAGTAAATAAAATAGCTTGCAGTTCCTCCATAACCGTTTTGAGTATTCCAGTCGGCTATTATTTCATAGATATACCCGCCCGGTTTAAGGGTGAGAACATTTCCGTTGATAGTTACATCTTCGCTGTTTGCGGTAGGTCTTCCCCAACATTCATCACTCCAACATTTCACACTAAGAATAGTATCGGGTTCTTCTGTAAATCTTAGCGTGGCTGTTGCTTCTGGTGTTTCATACGGCGGGGATAATAATTCTTCACAATCTAAAGGGTGTGGGCTATCGGCATTTGTGCTTATTGAATTTCCATCAACATCTTTTTTCTGCCATGAATAAGTACCTAATAATGCGCTCATAGAGGTGTTATCACTTATCACACTTAAAGCGGGTGGCTCTTCCAAAATTATATTGGCTGTTCCAGAGTTAAGTAATTCATTCGCATAGTTGTTGAGTGCTTCGCATGGCTCATACTTTGTTTTATAACCCACACCGTCAATTACAAGAAATGGATTGTATGCCATAATCTCTGTCTGTGTGCCATCTTCCATAGTCAGGGTAAAAATAACGCCTTGCCCGGCATATTCTGTGTAAGAATTATCTTGATTATAGATAATGACATCTTTCAAATAGCCTACTAACTCTGGAATATCCTCAATTTCAACTGTTTTGTCAGGGGGAGATAACAGCACTTTGGCTGACATTATTTGTGTTGCATCCAGATTTTTATATGGTTTTTTCCCCATCGTAAGCAGAAAGACTACTATCACAATGAATAATAGGATAATGCACACTGCTGCAATTATTAACCGTTTCTTTTTCATAACAGAAGCCTCCCATCTTTTAGTTTTATCTGCTATTTGTATAGACGCAAAAATAAGAAAAAAGTTCCACTTTTCATAAATATCATAGCACAAGACTATGAACAAATCCACATCATTTTAACCTGTCAGCGGCGTTGTTCTCTCTGGCATATTGCCGCGCTGCTTCCCGCCGTTCCTCGCTGTATGGGGCGGTCAGACGGAAAGAGAAACGCCCTTTCTCAATATCAAATTCCATGCAGCCCGTTTCCGGGTCTGCGTCGGTCTGGCGGCATACATCGGAGTGCTGCTCGGCGTAGGTGGCAAGCCGCTTCTTCAAGGCGGTGTTGTGGGTGCGGATATGGATAAGCGGGTCTTTCTCGTCAAACCAAATATCGGTGGTCTTTTCCTGCTTCGTAAGCCCTGTTCTCATAAACTCTCCTTTCTGCGCCCCTGTTACGCAATAGGGGCATTTTTCGGGTGTTTTTCCCGGCTCTTGACTTGGGGAAAATGAGGATTTTCAAATAGAAACCGCCCGGACAGGGAATGGTTCGTCGGGGCGGCTGTTATCGCAAGATTTCTGTTTTTTCCGGCTCTTGACCGTCAGACGCGGATAAACGCGAACTGTCGGCAAGTACCAGTTTGAGCAGCTTGTCGCGGAATGTTTCTGTGCTGCTGTGATTGAAAAATAACTCCGCAACAATGGTCTGCCCGTTCCTCTGGGTCGTGATGATATTGTCGGGGGTCTGTTCTGCCATAGGCGGCTCCTTTCTCCGGGTGCAAAAGAGGGATTTCCCGTAGTTCGGAAAATCCCTCTTGGTTGACGGTTATTCTGTTTTACTGTGTGGGCTGTGCGGCGGCTGCCTGCGCCTTTCTCCTTGCCCGGTATTCCCGCGCTTTCATGCGGTCATACTCCCGCTGCTTTTCAAGGTTTCGCGCCCGGTACTCCCTTGAATACTGCCGGTGGTAGGCGCGGCTCTTTTCCTTTTTGGCTTCTTCGATTTCCTCCCGCATTTGCCGGATTTCCTGCTCGGTCGGTTCTGCAAGCTGTGTCACTTCATTCTCAAACTTGCCGATATAATTGAAATATATGCTGATGTGCTGGATTGCGTATCTCGCCCTTTTCTGGTCGCGCTCATGCACTTCAATCCGGCTGATAAACTCGTTGAGAATGGCGGGTGTCAGGTCGGTAAAGGCAGCATGGCGTTCCGTCAGCTTCAAAAACTTCTGCGCCCGTCCTCCCGCGTTCTCATAAGCGGATAGCTGCTCTTGGAGCGTGGCAAGCTCCGCTTTCAGCGCATAGTATTCTTCCGAATACTTCTGCGACATCTGCTCATAACGGTCTTGCGGAATCGTGCCGAGGGCGTTGTCCTCGTAGAGCTTATTCAGCACCTTGTCAATCTGTTCAAGGCGCGTCGTGATTTGCGGAATACGCTTCTGCTGTTTCTTGGTCTGGTCGGTCTGCTGCATGGCAAGGTTCTTTTTCACTAAGGCTTCAAACTCCGCCCGATTGCTGATAGAATATGGTTTTCTGGTCTACTTCTTCCTGCAACTGCTATCCCTCCTTTGGAAAGTCAGCAGGCAGGCGGATGGCTTAAATCCGCACCCGCAGGCCGGAGAGGTCGTCGGCATGGATTCCTACCAGATACCAGTTCTCGGCCATTTCAATGCGGGTCGGCCTCCATCTGCCGCCCACCATCACATCAAAAGTTTCTCCGCAGTGCAGGCCGCCGTAATAGTCCGCAAGGTCAAAGCGGATGTCGTAGCGGTCTGTCTGCTCGTCAAAAATCAAAGCACCCTGTTTCATATGCGCATCTCCGCTGTCCATCATGAAAACGGCGAGGAGCGGCTGCACCTTCTGATGCTCGACCCGCATATTCCGGCGGGTGCTAAAATGTATTGAGAACCAAGTAAAAATCAAGGCTAGAATGCATGCTTGTGCGTTCCAGCCTTTTTTGATGCAATATGGACTTTGGGGAATGCTGGGCTACCGCGTCTCGAGATGGCGGGAAATGCCGTACTGCGCGAAAAGCCGCGCCACAAGGTCCCGCTCGTCCTGTGTCGCGTCGTGCAGCGGGCAGCGGACGTGCCCTCCGGAAAGGCCGCGCAGCTGCATACCAAGTTTCACGCCGCGCACGCCCATGCGCCCGATTCCCGCGTCGGATTGCGCCGTCAGGCGGGCATGGAGCGCTTGCGCCCTCTCCCGTTTTCGCCGCTCCGACGGCTGACGCCATCTATGAGGCCGCCAAGGCCGTCGATACCGGCGCCGGCGTTCTGTTCATGGTCAAGAACTACACGGGTGACCGCGGCCAGTTCGGTATGGCCTGCGAAATGTGCGAGATGGACGACATCAACGCCAAGATCGTGATTGCTGACGACGACGTCGCCGTCAAGGACAGCACCTTCACCGCGGGCCGCCGCGGCGTTGCGGGCGCGATCCTCGGCTATAAGATCGTCTGCGCCGCAGCGGAAGAGGGCAAGAGCCTCGACGAGCTCGTTGAGCTTGCCAACCGCGTGAACGCAAACGTGCGCAGCATGGGCTTCGGCCTGACCTCCTGCACCACCCCGGCCAAGGGCGCTCCGACGTTCGAGATCGGCGATGACGAGATGGAGATCGGCGTTGGCCTGCATGGCGAGCCTGGCCGTCAGCGCACGAAGCTGATGCCCGCCGACGAAATTGTCGGCCTGATGACGCAGAACTGCCTCGACGATCTGCCCTTCAAGGCAGGCGATGAGGTCGCTGTCATGGTCAACGGTCTGGGCGGCACGCCGCTCATGGAGCAGTACATCGCGAACAACAAGGTTGCGCAGATGCTCAAGGACGCCGGCATTAAGGTCTTCAAGAGCTATGTCAACGAGTATTGCACCTCCATCGATATGGCGGGCTGCTCGGTGTCGCTTCTGCGCCTTGACGACGAAATGAAGAAGTATCTGGACTACCCGGTCGAGATCCCGTACGCCATCTTCTGATTTTTAAGATTACCCCCACCGGGCTTTCGCGCAAGCGGGAGCCCGGTTTTGCCGTTTTGCACGGTGTGCGCAGGGGCATGAGGCAGATATGCAGGTACACGAACAAATTTCGACGATGGCGAATGGAAAGCGCTTGCTTGCGAACCGGAAGCATGATACACTATACAAAACGAACGAAAAGGAGTCGGTATTATGGCAGAGCTTGAAAGCAAAACGATACATTCTGTGGCAAAGGCCATCCGTCTTCTGGACCTGCTCGCAGAGCGCACCAAGCCCGCCACGCTCACCGAGCTTTATCAGGCGACGGGCTGGCCGAAGAGCACGATTCACGGCCTTCTTTCCACGATGCGCGAGGCTGGTCTCATCGAGCAGATGCCGAACGGCCGCTACTGGCTCGGGATCCGCCTGTTTGAATATGGCTGTGCGGTGTCCAATGCCTGGGATATCGGCGCGATTGCGCGGCCGCATATGCAGAAAATCTGCGCGGAGCTCGGAGAGTCCGTGTTCCTGTCCGTTTTTGATCGCGCGGCCGTTGTGACGCTGGCAGAGGAAGAGAGCCGGGCAAGCCTTCGTGTGGTGTCCGAGGTCGGCGCGCGGCTGCCGCTGCACTGTACGTCGCAGGGAAAGCTGTTTCTGGCCAACCTCTCGCAGGCGGAGTGCCGCAGGCTCCTGTCCATTTCCGAGTTCAAAGCCTATACGCCCCATACGCTCATTACCCCTGAGCAGCTCCAGCCCGAGCTTCAGAAGATCCGCGAGCAGGGCTACGCCGTGGAGAACGGAGAGTTCAAGGTCGGCCTGCGCTCTGTTTCCGCGCCGGTGCGTGACGCGACCGGAGAGGTGCGCTACGCCGTCGGCGTGGTCGGCATGTTCCGGCAGGTCTATTCGGAGGATTTCCTCCTGGCGACGCGTCTGGTCTGTGAGGCGGGCAATGACATTTCCCGCGCCATCGGCTACCGGCCATAGACGGTTGGCGCAGTTCAAAAATTTTTTTCGAAAAAACGAAAAAGTGCTTGACATTTTGAGCTTTACCCATTATAATCAGTCTTGCTGTTTGAGTTGCTGGTATAGCTCAGTTGGTAGAGCAGCTGATTTGTAATCAGCAGGTCGGGGGT